>JGI12109J20283_10587530_pt1 | contig 18706 bp, 16 predicted proteins | sample ElkSlonscriptome_12_FD_20283 | JGI IMG/M metagenome (IMG submission 20283)
AGACGAGCGTGTCGAGAAGCTGCGCGAAGGCCTGCATCACTCGTCCTCGTCCTCGCGCCCAACCAGCGCCAGAGCGCGGGCCCGCCGCTGGCCCAGTTCGCACCAGCGCAACAATGCCTCCTCGCGGCCATGGGTGATCCATGTCTCGGCGGGGTCGACCTCCTCGATCGTGGCGGTGAGTTCATTCCAGTCGGCGTGATCGGAGATCACAAGAGGCAGTTCGACATTGCGCTGGCGGGCGCGCTGGCGCACCCGCATCCAGCCTGATGCCATGGCGGTGATGGCATTGGGCAGACGACGCGACCATCGGTCGTTCAACGCGGAGGGCGGGGCGACGACGATCGAGCCGCGCATCTCGTCCTTCGTGTGATCGCTCACAAGCCGCAGTTCGCCGAGCGGAACGCCGTGCTCCTCGTAAAGCCGGCACATCTTCTCCATCGACCCGTGGAGATAGATCGGATCGTGGTGGCCGGCCGCGCGCAGTTCGGCGATCACCCGCTGCGCCTTGCCCAGCGCATAGGCGCCGACAAGCACGCAGCAATCGCGATTGCCGCGCAGCGCGGCGAGCAACTTGGCCATCTCCTGCTCGATCGGGGGATGGATGAAGATCGGCAGCCCAAAGGTCGCCTCGGTGATGAAGATGTCGCACGCAACCACTTCGAACGGCGCGCAGGTCGGGTCGGCGCGGCGTTTGTAATCGCCGGTGATGACGACCCGCTCGCCCGCATGTTCGAGCAGGATCTGCGCGCTGCCCAGCACATGGCCGGCGGGCACGAAGGTCGCATCGACGCCGCCCGGCAGGCGGATCGTCTCACCATAGGCGACCGGGGTCGCCTTCGAAGGCATCTCGCCCGATCCCTCCTCGATGCCGGTGCGATACCGCAGCGCCATTATGGCAAGCGTTTCGGGCGTGGCGATGGTTTCGCCATGCCCGCCGCGGGCGTGGTCGGCGTGGCCGTGGGTGACGAGCGCGCGGTCCACCGCCCGCCCCGGATCGACCCAGCAATCCGCGGGCACGACATGGACGCCCCACGGTTCGGGCCTGATCCAGGAAAAGGGCGCGCTCACGCCTGTTTCAAAGCACGGGCGTGGTCGGCGTTCCCTATTCCTCGCCCTCCGCCCCTTCGCGGTACTTGTCGAACCACGCAATGACGCTCGCCGTGCGCGCGGCCTGCTGGCTCGGCGTCTGGGAGAGGTTGTTGTGGCTCGAATCCGGCGTCACGACGAGAGCGGTGTCCACCCCCATCAGCTTGAGCGCGGCGTAGAACTGTTCCGCCTCGCTGCGGGGTGTGCGGTAGTCGTCTGCCCCCACTAGGACGAGGGTTGGCGTCTTCACGTTGTTCATGTTCGCCAACGGGCCGCGCTCCCAGTAATGCATCGGACGATCCCAAGGCAGACCGCCCAGCCAGTACGGCCCGAAATAGGGGATGCCGTCGGCGACCAGCGCCTGGCTGACCCAGTTGATGACGGGCTTGTGAGAGGCAGCCGCCTTGAAACGGTCGGTTTTGCCCACCAGCCACGCCGTAAGGATGCCCCCGCCCGATCCGCCGGTGACGAACAGGTTGTCCGGATCGGCATAGCCTTTCGCGATTGCGGCATCGACCACAGCCATCAATTCGGCGTGATTGCTGATCGGGTAATTGTCCTCGATCCGGTCGGCAAATTCCTCGCCGTAGCCGGTCGAACCGCCGGGATTGGAGAAGAGCACCGCATAACCTGCCGCGCCATAAAGTTGGTAATCGGCCGAGAATTCAGGGCCATAGGCGGCGTAGGGGCCGCCGTGCATTTCGAGGATCGTCGGCACTTTGTCACCCGCCTTGTAACCGGGCGGCAGCATGATCCAGGCCGGGATCTTCACCCCGTCGGGCGCGGTCACGTCGAGTTCGATGGTCTGGCCCAGTTCCTTGCCGGCAAGGTGCATCGCGTTGAGCGCGGTCAGCGTGCGCGTTCCGGCACGGGTGGTGACGCCTATGTCGGGCGGGGCGAGCGCGCTGGCCGTGGTGAAGGCGATCGTCCCATCCTTGCTCACCGACCATTCGCCGCCCGTATAGGGCAGGGCGTAATAGGTGCTGCCGAGCCTGGGGGCGAGTTCCTGCTTGCGGCCGTTCAGCGCGATCTTGGCAACGCGGTGCTCGCCATCGGCCTCATAGCTTACGAACAGACCGGCACCGGTCCATTCCATCGCATCCGGGCTGGCGGGGAAATCCCCGGTGACAAGCCGTTTGCCGCTGCCGTCCGCGTTCATCACGTAAAGCTGGGCCTGATCGTAGGCATTGCCGACATCGTCATAGCCGAGATAGGCGATCATGCGGCCATCGGACGAAACCTGCGGGCTACCGTCCGGACCGTCGCGATCGGTCAGCGCGGTGATCGCGCCGCTGGCGATGTCGAGCCGGTAGACTTCGGATTCGACCTCATCGAGCTCCCAGTTTTCGCGGCGGTTGGCGGTGTAATACAGCGCCTTGCCATCGGGCGCCCATTCGACCGCGCCGCCATTGTCATATTCGCCGAAGGTCAGCTGGCGCGGCGCGCCTCCGGTCGCGCTGACGAGGAAAAGCTGGCGGGTGCCCGGCTTCACGTAGGTGCCGCCGTCGCGGCGATAGGTCACGCGGTCGATGATCTGCAGCGGCTTGCCCCATTCGGCGCCTTCGGGCTTGGCGGGCGGCTTGCCCAGCGTCAGCCCCTTGCCGGGAACGCGGGCGGTGTAGGCGATGGAGGTGCCATCGGGCGACCAGGCAAGCCCGCTCGGCCCTTCGGCAAGAGCGGTGATGTTGGCGCTCTGCCCGGTCGCCATCCAGTGCACGTGCAGTTCGGCACCCCCGCCGCTCTCGGTCGAGATATAGGCAAGCCGGGTTCCGTCGGGCGACCAGCGCGGCGATCCGTGCGAGCCTTCGCCGGTAACGAGCGGGGTTTCCACGCCGGTGCTCACGTCGATGAGCCAGATCGAGGAGACCGCCTTGTCGGTCATGATGTCGTTGGTGCGCCGGACATAGGCGATCCTGGACCCGTCCGGGCTGATCTGCGGATCGGAGGCGACGCTGAGGCCGAACAGGTCCTCGCCGGTGAACTTGGTCTCCGGCGCGTCGGTGGAGGTGTCCGCGCCATCCTGCGCAGCGAGCGGCCCGCTCGCCAGCGCGAGACAGGCGGCGGTAAGGAAAAAGCGTGCGATCATGATCGGTCCCCGTTTCTGGTGCCTTGCAGCTACGGGGACCGACCAATCACAATTTTGTCGCGAATGCCAGCGCTATGGCTCAGTTGTCGGCGTCGCTGCCCGATGCTTCGGGCTTGGGATCGGCATCCTTTTTCGGAGCCGCCTTCTTTGCCGCCGGCTTTTTCTTTGCCGGTGCCTTGCGCTTGGTCGTCTTGGGCGGGGACGGGGTCAGCTCGAAGCTCGGCTTGCCGTCCTTGATGCTGACATGGACCTCGCCGCCATCCGACAGCTTGCCGAACAGCAATTCCTCGGCCAGCGGCTGCTTGATCCGTTCCTGGATCAGGCGGCCCATCGGCCTTGCGCCGTAGAGCTTGTCATAGCCCTTGTCGGCGAGCCATGCGCGCGCATCGCTGTCGAACTGGATGTGGACGTTCTGTTCGGCGAGCTGCAATTCGAGCTCGAGGATGAACTTGTCCACGACCCGCGCGACGGTGCTTCTGCCGAGATAGGCGAAGGGCACGATCGCATCGAGGCGGTTGCGGAATTCCGGCGTGAACATCTTCTTCACCGCCTCGTCGCCGGCATCCTGCTTGGACACGTCGCCGAAGCCGATCCCCTGCCGCGCCATGTCGGCCGCGCCCGCATTGGTCGTCATGATGAGGACGACATTGCGGAAATCGACCGTCTTGCCGTGGTGGTCGGTGAGGCGGCCATTGTCCATCACCTGCAGCAGGATGTTGAACAGGTCCGGGTGCGCCTTCTCGATTTCGTCGAGCAGCAGCACGCAATGCGGGTTCTGGTCGACCGCATCGGTAAGCAGGCCGCCCTGGTCGTAGCCGACATAACCCGGAGGCGCGCCGATCAGGCGGGAAACGCTGTGGCGCTCCATGTATTCGGACATGTCGAAGCGCTTCAATTCAATCCCCATGATGCTGGCGAGCTGACGCGCGACCTCGGTCTTGCCGACGCCGGTCGGGCCGGAGAACAGGAACGAGCCGATCGGCTTGTCCGGATCGCGAAGGCCCGCGCGCGACAGCTTCATCGCGGTCGACAGGCGCACGATCGCGTCGTCCTGGCCGAACACGACATGCTTCAGATCGCGCTCGAGGTTTTCCAGCGCCTTCTTGTCGTCCGCGCTGACCGATTTAGGCGGGATGCGCGCCATGGTCGCGATGACCTGCTCGATCTCCTTGCCGGTGATCTTCTTCTTGCGGCGGCTCGGCGGCACCAGCATCTGCATCGCGCCGACCTCGTCGATCACGTCGATCGCCTTGTCGGGCAGCTTGCGGTCATTGATGTAGCGCGCCGACAGCTCGACCGCGGTCTTGAGCGCGTCGGGCGTGTACTTGACGTTGTGGTGTTCCTCGAAGGCGGTGCGCAGGCCCTTGAGGATCTTGACCGTGTCCTCGATAGTCGGTTCGTTGACGTCGATCTTCTGGAACCGGCGCAGGAGAGCGCGGTCCTTTTCGAAATGGTTGCGGAATTCCTTGTAGGTGGTCGATCCGATGCAGCGGATCGTCCCGCCCGACAGGGCCGGCTTCAAGAGGTTCGAGGCGTCCATCGCCCCGCCGCTGGTCGCGCCCGCGCCGATCACAGTGTGAATCTCGTCGATGAACAGCACCGCGTGCGGCATTCCCTCGAGTTCGGAGACGACCTGCTTGAGCCGTTCCTCGAAATCGCCGCGATAGCGCGTGCCTGCAAGCAGCGCGCCCATGTCGAGCGAGTAGATGACCGCTTCCGACAGCACTTCGGGCACGTCGCCTTCGACGATCTTGCGCGCGAGGCCTTCGGCGATGGCGGTCTTGCCGACCCCCGGATCGCCGACATAGAGCGGATTGTTCTTCGAACGGCGGCACAGGATCTGGACCGTGCGGTCGACCTCGGGCCCGCGGCCGATCAGCGGATCGACCTTGCCGGCCTCCGCCTTGGCGTTGAGATTGACCGTGAACTGGTCGAGCGCGGTTTCCTTCTTGTTGCCGCTTTCCTTGGCGGTTTCAGCCGCGGCCTCGCCATCTTCGGAGCCCTGCGGCGACTTGGATTCGATCTGGCGCCCGCCCTTTCCGATGCCATGGCTGATATAGCTCACCGCATCCAGCCGGCTCATGTCCTGCTGCTGCAGGAAATAGACCGCGTAGGAATCCCGTTCGGAAAACAGCGCCACCAGCACGTTCGCACCCGTCACCGTGTCCTTGCCCGAGGACTGGACGTGCAGGATCGCGCGCTGGATCACCCGCTGGAACCCGGCGGTCGGCTGCGGGTCGCTGCCTTCCTCGGTCTTGAGCGACTGGTATTCCTGATCGAGATACTGCTTCACGACATCGCCGAGTTCCGCGAGATCGACCCCGCAGGCGGCCATGACCTGCGCCGCGTCCTCGTCATCGATCAGCGCGAGCAGCAGGTGCTCGAGCGTCGCATATTCGTGACGCCTTTCGGACGCATTGCCGAGCGCGTTGTGCAGGGTTCTTTCGAGGTTCTGGGCAAAACTGGGCATGGAGGATCTCTGTCAGCGGGCTGTGGTGGACTCCGGGAGAGGGAGCGGGCGGTCGGGCTCCTGCGAGCCTCTTTTCGTATATGGGACGGCTTCGCCGTATTGCGAATCCACGCTGTGAAAGGGAATGGCCGTGAAGAATTCCGAGGCCATCATGATCCCGACTTGCTGAACAGGGCATTGGCGGCGGCCATGTGGTCTGCCGTCTTGTCCCGATGCGCCCGGACGCGTGCGATTTCGGCCTCGAGCAGCGCGATCCGTTCGCCGAGTTCAGCCTGGGAATAGGGTGCAAGATCCTCTGCGGCGAGGCGACTCGCTGCATCTCCCATCGGGCGGGGGCGATCTTCGTCATCCATTACTGAGAGCATCGCAAGCAAGACCGCTTGCTGTCAATGGACACGAACGTTATGCGCCTTGCCACTTTCAGGGCGGGGTTTTGGCGCAACAGGGGCAGGCGGAAATGGCGGCAGGCAAACCGGCGACGATGCAGGCGATCGGGTTCGAGCAACCGGGAGCGCCCGACGTGCTCGCCATCGGCGAAGTTGCGGTCCCCGAACCCGGCCCTGCGGACGTGCTGATCCGGGTCGCCTATGCCGGGGTCAACCGGCCCGATTGCCTCCAGCGCGCGGGCGCCTATCCGCCGCCGCCGGGCGCATCGCCGATCCTCGGGCTCGAGGTCGCCGGCGAAATCGTCGCCGTCGGCGCCGATGTCCCCGACACCATGCTCGGCCAGCCCGTCGCGGCGCTGACCCCGGGCGGGGGCTATGGCGAATATTGCACCGCGCCCTGGAACCACTGCCTGCCGGTGCCCGCGGGCATGGACATGAAGACCGCCGCCGCGCTGCCCGAAACGCTCTTCACCGTGTGGCACAACCTGTTCGAGCGCGGCATGGCCCGCGACGGCGAGCGTGTGCTGGTCCATGGCGGGACGTCGGGCATCGGGACCATGGCGATCCTGCTCGGCAAGGCGTTCGGGATGGAGATGATCGTCACCTGCGGAAGCGAGACGAAATGCGCCGCCGCGCGCGAGATCGGCGCGGATCTCGCCATCAACTACCGCGAGGAGGATTTCGTCGAGGCGGTCAAGGCGCATACCGGAGGAGAGGGCGTCAACGTCGTGCTCGACATGGTTTCGGGCGATTACGTGCCGCGCAATCTCAAATGCCTCGCCGAGGACGGGCGGCACGTGACCATCGCGGTGCTGGGCGGGGCTAAGGCCGAGCTCAACATGGCGGTGGTGATGATGCGACGCTATTGCCTCACCGGATCGACCCTGCGCCCTCGTTCGGACGCGTTCAAGGCCGCGCTCGCCGACGAGATCGCAGCCGATGCCTGGCCGCTTTTCGCGAGAGGCGAGATCGCGCCGGTGATGGACAAGACCTTCCCCCTCGCCGAAGCGGCTGCCGCGCATGCCCGGATGGAAGCGGGCGAACATGTCGGCAAGATCGTCCTCGAGGTTGCGGGCGCCTCCTGAAGCGGCTGCTGAGGCCGACGCGCCCGCCTTTTTCGCCCTTTTCGGGATCACACTCCTGTCACAAAACGCCTCCAGTCCGGCCGTTGCGGCTACGATGACTGGCGCAACACAGTCGTCACGAAGCTGTGGATTTACGCAAAACCGTAACGCGCATGTGAATCGCATGTAACAAAGGGGTGCCAAGGCACGGGGGGAAGAGAAGAAGTTCGGGGAATTAATATGACCGACTTTATGCTGTCCGACCTGCCCGAAGGCGCGAGCGAGGCGCTGGGCCCCCTCGGCAATGTGGCGAGCCTTCCGCTGGCGGGTCCGAAGATCCCCGAGCCCGAAGGCCGCGAACGCCGCAAGTACCGCACCATTTGGATCAGCGACGTCCATCTCGGGACCAAGGGCTGCAATGCCGAAATGCTGATCGACTTCCTCGATTCGGTCGACAGCGAGGTGATGTATCTCGTCGGCGACATCATCGACGGCTGGCGGCTGAAGAAGAAGTTCTACTGGCCCGCCGCGCACAACGACATCGTCTGGCGGCTGCTCAAGCGCGCCAAGCGCGGCACGCGGATCATCTACATCCCCGGCAATCATGACGAGATGTTCCGCCAGTTCACTGGGCTGAATTTCGGCGGGATCGAGATTCGCCGCGCTGCCTTTCACGACACCGCCGACGGGCGTCGTCTGATGGTGCTGCACGGCGACGAATTCGACGCGGTCATGCTCTCGCATCGCTGGCTCGCATTCGTCGGGGACTGGGCCTACACTACCGTCATGAAGCTCAATGTTGCGGTCAATGGCGTGCGCAAGGCTCTGGGCAAGCCCTACTGGTCGCTGTCCAAGGCAGCCAAGCACAAGGTCAAGAACGCGGTCGAATTCATCGGCAAGTACGAGGAAGTCGTCGCGCGGGCGGCGGGCGAGCGGGGCGTCGACGGTGTCGTGTGCGGTCACATCCACACCGCAGAATTTCGCACGTTCATCCACAACGGTCGCGAAATCGAATACTGGAACGACGGCGACTGGGTCGAAGGCTGCAACGCGTTGGTCGAGCACGAGGACGGAAGCATGGAAATCCTCCACTGGCCCGACGAAATGAAGCGCCGCGCGGCAAGCGAGACCGCCGAACCCGGCTGCGAACCTGCCCTTGCGGACCTGCCCGATCGGGCGCGGGAAGCCGCGTGAACCGGCTGTCCCGCGTTTTCTCCGGGGACAGCCCGGGCGCAACGCGGGAGCGGGGTCACCTCCCGCGCTCGATCGCGATCGTCACCGACGCTTGGCATCCGCAGACCAACGGCGTCGTGCGCACGCTTGCGACCACCTGCGAGGTGCTGCGCGGCTGGGGGCACGAGGTCACCGTGATCTCGCCCGAGCAATATCGCTCCTTTCCCGCGCCGACCTATCCCGAAATCCGGCTCGCCGTCACCGCGCCCGGATCGGTCGGTCGCCAGCTCGCCCGGATCGCGCCCGAAGCGGTTCATATCGCGACCGAAGGCCCGCTCGGCCTGGCCGCGCGGCGTTATTGCCTGAGGCGCAAGGTGCCGTTCACCACCGCCTATCACACCCAGTTTCCCGACTATATCGCGCGCCGCACTGGCCTGCCCGCGGCCGCCTTCTGGCCCTATATCCGCTGGTTTCACCGCCCGGCCCAGCGCATCATGGTCGCGACCGAGACGATCCGCGAACAATTGCGCGAGCAGGGTCTTACCCACCTCACCCACTGGAGCCGCGGGGTCGATCTCGACTGCTTCACCCCCGACGCCCCTGCGCCGCCCGAATATCGCGGGCTCAAGGGTCCGATCCTGCTCTATGTCGGGCGCGTCGCGGTGGAGAAGAACATCGAGGCCTTCCTCGCCTGCGACTATCCCGGCACGAAGGTCGTGGTCGGCGATGGCCCGGCAAAGGCCGCGCTCGAGGCGAAATTCCCGGAGGCGATGTTCCTCGGCAAGCGGATGGGGCGCGAGCTTGCGGGCTGTTATGCGGGCGCGGACGTGTTCGTCTTTCCGAGCCGGACAGACACGTTCGGCCTCGTCATGATCGAGGCGCTCGCCTGCGGGACGCCCGTCGCGGCCTATCCGGTGCCGGGGCCGCTCGACGTCCTCAACGAACGGGTCGGCGCGATGGGCGAGGACCTCTCCCGCGCGATCGATGCGGCGCGCTATTGCGACCGCAGGGCATGCGCCGCCCACGGCGCCAGCTTCAGCTGGGAAGCGGCGACCTGGCAGTTCCTTTCGGGCCTCGTCGCGCTCGAGGAAGAGGAATGCGTCCTCCTGCAGACTGCGCCGGTGCTCGAATTCTGATCGGCGGTCGGCCGCGACAGGCCCCTTGCCGGCGTCCCCTGCTGCCGCCATTCGGGATCGCCGCCTGATCGCGCCGCAGCGTCGTTCGATGCCCTTTTGGAGCCATCTGGAGTGCCCGGGAACGAAAAGCGCAAAGAGCCGCGCCGCCTTTTCCTTGCCGTTTCGCGCTCCATCGCCTATTTCGGCTGGCGCAACGGCCGCTCCGCGAGGGGCGGCCCTTCTATTTTGAACGGAGATTTTCCATGGCCAATGCCAAGGCCGCCAAGGACCAGCCCAAGCCGCTGATGCCGCACGCAACCGCGACGTGGCTGGTCGATCACACCGCCCTGTCGTTCGAGCAGATCGCCGAATTCTGCGGCCTGCACATCCTCGAAGTGCAGGCGATGGCCGACGATCTCGCGGGCAGCAAGTATACCGGCCGCGACCCGGTCCATGCCGGTGAACTGACGCTCGGAGAAATCGAGAAGGGCCAGCAGGATTCGACCTACTCACTGAAGATGCACAAGGCCCCCGTCGAGGTCACCCGCACCAAGGGCCCGCGTTACACGCCTGTCTCCAAGCGGCAAGACAAGCCCGATGGCATCGCCTGGATCCTGCGCAACCATCCTGAAGTGTCGGACGCGCAGATTTCCAAGCTGATCGGCACGACGCGCAACACGATCGGCGCGATCCGCGACCGCTCGCACTGGAACATCCAGAACATCCAGCCCAAGGATCCGGTGACTCTCGGCCTGTGTTCGCAGCGCGAACTCGACGCGGTCGTGGCCAAGGCGGCCAAGCGTGCCGGCGTGACCGAGGAAGCCGAGCCCGAAGCCGTCGATGCCCGCAGCGACAAGGACCGGCTGATCGAGGAGCTGCGCGCCGAACGCGAAGCCAACGTCAAGGCCGCCGCCGCGGCCGCGCAGGAAGCCGAGGCCGAAGCCTGGCTTGCCGCGCGCCGCGAGGCCGAGGAAGAAATGCTCGATCCCGAAAGCGGCTTTGCCACGCCCGCCCCGCGCGAGGACGAAGGCATCGCCGAACCGGACAACGCGCCGGAAACGACCGAGGAGGATCACGGCGATAACGCCTGATCCCCGGACCTGATCCGGGACCTCACCGGTCCCGCAATTGCATTTTCGACCGTCCGGCAGGCCCCGCTTGCCGGACGGTCTTGCGTCCGGCCTGCGACCGGTCGTCGGGGGAGCGGGAAAAACTTGCAAAAGCGACGCATTGGCGGTGATCTCGCGCTTGAACGCCGGGAAGGGATCGGCCATGGCTACTGACATGAATGTCAATAACGCTGCTTACCATCACCCCACGCCCTGGGAGACGCGTTTCGAGGCGATGAGCCTGCCGGCAATGCTCGAACGCACGGCCGGGCGGGACCCGGGGGCGCCCTTCCTCCACTTCCTCGGGCGGACCTATTCCTACGGCGCGATCCTGGCCGAAGCGAAGCGTTTCGCCGCCGGGCTTGCGGCCATGGGGATCGAACGCGGCGACCGCGTCGGACTGTTCCTGCCCAATGTGCCGATCTATGCCTCGGCCTATTACGGGGCGATGATGGCGGGCGCGATCGTGGTCAATTTTTCCCCGCTCTACACGGTCGAGGAGCTCGCCTGGCAAGTGGACGATTCGGGGACGCGTGCGCTGGTCACGCTCGACGTGCCCGAACTCTACGGTACTGCGCGCGACGTGCTCGAAGCCTCGGGCCTGGAAACGCTGATCGTCGGCTCGCTCGCCGACATGCTGCCGCGGCTCAAAGGCATCGCTTTCCGCCTCCTGAAGCGCAGCCAGATTGCGTCGATCGAATGGTCGGGCAAGGTGCGGCGCTGGAAGGACTGCACGCCGGACACGCGCTTCGAACCCGTTATGCTCAATCCGCACGAGGACCTCGCCCTTCTGCAATATACCGGCGGGACGACCGGGCGGCCCAAGGGCGCGATGCTCGGCCATGACCAGCTGTCGATCAACGCCCAGCAGGTCGCCGCGATCAATCCCTTCGGCAATGCCTCCGACGAAGTGTTCATGGGTGCGCTGCCCTTCTTCCATGTCTTCGCCAACACCGCACTTTTGAACCACGCGGTCGTGACCGGCGCCTCGATTGCGATGGTCCCGCGCTTCGAGACGGAACAGGTGCTCAAGACGATGGGCAAATGCCGCACCACCGGCTTTCCCGGCGTGCCGACCATGTTCCAGGCCCTGCTAGACCATCCCGACCTTGCGAAGACCGACCTCTCCTCGCTCAAGGTGTGCATTTCGGGCGGGGCGCCGATGCCCGCTGCGGTCCATACACGGTTCGAGGAAGCGACCGGAGTGCGCCTCGTCGAAGGCTATGGCCTGACCGAAAGCGCCGGGGTGGTTTCGGTCAATCCCTATGAGGGCTTCCGCAAGAAGGGCACGATCGGCCAGCTCGTGGCGGGGACCGAGATCCTGTTGCTCGACAAGGAGGACCCGGCGCAGCTCGCCCCCGACGGGGCTCCGGGAGAGCTCGCGATCCACGGTCCGCAGGTCATGCGCGGCTACTGGAACCGGCCCGAAACCGAGGCCGAAACCTTCGTCACCCACGGGAACAAGCGCTACCTTCGCACAGGCGACGTCGCGATCATGGACGATGACGGCTTTCTATCCATCGTCGACCGGATCAAGGACATGATCGCGGTCGGCGGCTTCAAGGTCTTCCCGAGCGTGGTCGAGGACGCGATACTCAAGCACGATGCGGTCAAGGAAGCGCTCGTGATAGGAGTGCCCGAGGACTATCTCGGCGAGGTCCCTCGCGCCTTCGTCACCCTGAAGGAGGGTGCAGGTGCGAGCGCGGAGGAGCTGAAGGACTGGCTCAACCACCATGTCGGCAAGCACGAACGGGTCGATCGGGTCGTGATCCGCGACGAATTGCCGCGGACGATCATCGGAAAGCTCGACCGCAAGGCCCTACGCGCCGAGGTTCTCTAGCCCGTAACGCAAAGCCATCGCGCACTCCGACTAATCAGTTTGCAAGCTGGAGCGTCGTCGCGTCCTCGGCCTTGGTATGAGAAGAAACGGCCTGTTTCGCGTTGCGCTGCGCATTGGGCGCGAAGCGGCCATCGACTTCGGCGCCCTGCTCGATAGTCAACGCGTCGTAATGGACGTCGCCTTCGATCCGCGCGCTCCTGAGGATGACGAGTTCGCGCGCGGTGATTGAACCGACCACCCGCCCCGCTAGGCGCGCGGTTTCCGCGGTGACCGCGCCGTGGACTTCGCTCGTCTCACCCTGCACCAGCGATGCGCACTTGATGTCGCCCTCGATAGTGCCGTCGACATGGAGATCGACGGAGGCCGCGATGTCGCCCTTTATCGTGACGTCCGAGCCGATCACGGAAAAGGTGGAACTGCCGGCGGCCATCGCTCTACTCGCCGCTTTCGGGGCTGCGGCGGGGCGACCCGGTTCCGCGGGCTTCTTTGAGAACATCGGGGGCAGTCTCCAGAAATGGGCGCGGATTTACCGCGCGATTGTTGAGGCGGACCTCGAAATGAAGGTGGGGGCCGGTCGAACGGCCGGTGCTGCCGAGCCCGCCGAGCGTCGCTCCGGCATCGACCTTCGCACCGCGCTTGACGTCGATGCGCGAGAGGTGAGCGTAGCGAGTCATAAGGCCGCTGGCATGCGTAACCTCAACAACTTTGCCGTAGCCGGATTTCCAGCCGGCGAAGGTCACGCGGCCCTTTGCCGCAGCGAGAATGGGCGAGCCGTAGTCGCCGCCGAAATCGAGGCCCCAATGCATCGCGCCGCGACGATTGAACGGGTCGCGACGATAACCGAATCCCGACGTGATTCGCTCGCCGCTTGCTGGCACCACTTGCGGGATGCCATCGAGCGCGCGTTCGAGCGCGGCCATGCGGGTGAGGCTGAGCCCGAGGCGCTCGAAACGCGGATCGATCGATCCGTCGGTGGAGGTGGAAAGCAAATCCAGCGGACCGCCCATGCCGCCGCTCCGTTCGGCGTTGCGCGCTGCTGCGACCGGGTCGAGATCGAGCTTTCGCAAAGCGGTCTCGGCCTTCTGTGAACGCCAGTCGGCGAAACGGGTGAGCTTTTCGACGAAGGCAAGCTGGCGAGCTTCGATTTCAGCAAGACCGCGCGCCTGCGGGAGAATGGCGCCGACCTTTTCAACCGTCTCGGCGGTTTCCTCGGAAGAATCGGTGACGGAGGCGCCCGCGGCCTTGATATCCTCGGGCAGCATCTGTGCCATCGCGTCCAGGAACTCCTGCCGTTCGTTCAATTCCTCGACAACGCGCTCGAGATCGCCGCCATAGGCTTCGATCCGCTCCTGCGCGGTTGCGACGCGCGCCTTTTCGGAGTGGAATGACGCAAGGTCAGCTTCGGCACGGTGCTGGTTCCAAGCCATGACGCCCATCGAACCGGCCCAGCCAATCCCGAGCGCCAGCACCGCGCCAACCACACCCATCTGCAGCCGCGACGAGATGTTGATGAAACGGACATGTCCGTGTGAACGCATGAAGAATTCGCGTTCCGGAAACCAGTCGCGCAGCTTTGCGCCCCACGATCTTGCGGATGAATGCTGTGACAAGGCGGCCCCGAATCTTTGTATAAACCCGTCATCGCGCTACCAAGCATGTCTTAACGGGTCGAATCCCCTTTGTCCCAGAAAGGGGCGAATCGAACCATAACCGGGACGAGACGTTGGATAGGCTAGCAAAGTTTGTCGCATTTCCTCCGATCCGCAGTGAATGTGACCATCGGCAGGCAGCCTATAGCCTCCGCGCTAGCGCCTTGCCCACGCTCCAGCAGTCTCATTGGCGTCGAGCCTGACAGCACGCCGATCGCCTGCTAAGCGCACAGCCTATGAACCAGCCTTCCGAGCGAGCGCACGCCGATCGCCGCGCGCCGCGCTTCGAACCCACGCCATGATCCTGCCTGTGCCTCCCGCGCCGCCTCTCGCGACCGGGGCAAATCGCATGGACTCACCACGTCCGGTCGCGACCGTCCGAACGGGGCTCCTCGGCGGCAGCTTTAATCCGGCTCATGGCGGCCACCGCCGGATTACTCGCTTTGCGATCGATGCTCTCGGACTTGATGAGGCATGGTGGCTGGTGTCGCCCGGCAACCCGCTGAAGCCGAGTGACGACATGGCATCGCTGATGGAGCGTTTGCGCTCTGCTCAGGTGCAGAGCCGCCGCGCTCCGATCGTGCCGACCGCTATCGAACTCGAACTCGACACGCGCTACACGCTCGACACGCTGCGCAAGATCGTCCGACGCTTCCCGCGCCGCCAATTCGTCTGGCTAATGGGGGCCGACAATCTTGCACAATTCCACCTCTGGAAAGGGTGGCGCGAAATCGCCCGGACAATGCCGATTGCGGTCATTGCAAGGCCGGGCTATAACGAGCCTGCCATGAAGAGCCCCGCCATGGCCTGGCTTCGGCGCTATCGGGTGTCGGCTGCCACTTTTCGCAAACGGGGGCGATGGAGCGCACCGGCACTGGTGTTTCTGCGTTTCGATCCCGATCAGCGTTCGGCCACGGCGATCCGCCGCGGACGGCAGGATTGGGCGTCCGAGTTCAGCGACACCCCGCTGCGCGACCGGCTGACGTTCCGCCGGATCGATCCAACGGAGGATGCATGAGACGGGGCCCCGCCGTTCAAGCCCTCATGCCCGCACCTCCCGCAATCTGGAGACCCATGTTCGCCTATGACTCAGGCACAGACCGTGTCGGCTGCGGCCGACGCATCCTCGGCGGCCGCGCTGATGGCCACTGACATGAACGACGCCGATCTTCACGATCTCGTCCTCGCCCAGCTCGACGACGACCAGGCGCAGGACGTCGTTTCGATCCCGCTGGAAGGAAAGAGCTCGATCGCCGATCACATGGTGATCGCGAGCGGCCGCTCCACCCGGCAGGTCGCCGCGATGGCCCAGAAGCTCGCCGAAAAGGTCAAGGAAAAGGGCTTTGGCCCGGTCCGGATCGAAGGCCTTCCGGCCGCCGACTGGGTGCTGATCGATGCCGGCGACGTCGTCGTCCACCTGTTCCGGCCCGAAGTGCGCAGCTTCTACAACCTCGAACGCATGTGGTCGTTCGAGACCGGCGAAGCGGCGGGCGGAAGAGCGTAGTTTCCTCTCGCTCGCCCGTCCGCGCGAGTGTCCTCGGTGCCGTTTCCGCCGCTGGCGCGGCAGGGCACCTGCGGCTCGGCCTCGTGGGTCGCGCCGCGCCGCAAAGGCTCATGATTGTCAGGCGTTGCGCTTATGCTTCTCCACCTCATCGCCCGCGGAAAGATCGCCCGCTCGCCCGAGGCGGAGCTGGTCGCGCGCTATGAAAAGCGCTTGAACTGGCCGACGAAGCTAACCGAGCTGCCCGAGACCGGTGGGCGCATTCCCGACCCCGCAACTCCCTGCCGCACGGTCCTGCTCGACGAGCGCGGCAAGGCGCTTTCGTCCGGAGACTTTGCCGAACTGCTTGGCAAGTGGCGCGATGAGGGCATCCGCGAGACGCGCTTCATTCTCGGCGCTGCCGATGGCCATTCGCAAGAGGAGCGCGCCTGCGCCGACCTCCTCTATGCCTTCGGTCCGGCGACGTGGCCGCACCTGCTCGCGCGTGCGATGCTCATGGAGCAGCTCTACCGTGCGACCAGCATCCTTGCCGGGCATCCCTATCATCGGGCCGGATAATCGGGCAAAACGACGTCATGAAGGCGCACCCGAAATGGCTGACGGCAGGCGGAGCGCTCGCGTTGGTTGGGCTGGCGCTTGCCTTGCCGCAAGCCCGCGCCCAGCGCGACCTCTTCGTGATGGAACCCGACACCGCCCAGGCCGAGCTCGACCGGGCCACCCGCGAAAGTCGGCTTGCCGAGCAGCGTGCCGCCCGTTTCGCCGAGGCGGCCGAGGCATCGACGCAAGCTGCCGAACGGACCGCGCAGGAGGCCGCCGCTCTCGCCGCGCGCATCCAGCAGGCCGAGGCCGAGATCGCCGCGGCGCGCGCGCGCTTTTCGATTGCGCAATCGGCGCGCGAGGCCCTCGCAGCGCGGCTGGCGCAGCGCCGCGAACCGCTCGTGCGCCTTACCGGAGCGCTGCAGACGAGCGCCCGCCGACCGCTCGCCCTCGCCGCATTGCAGCCCGGATCGCTCGAGGATCTCGTCCATGTGCGTGCCGTACTCGAAACCGCCGTGCCCGAAATACGCCGACGCACCGCCTCGTTGAGGGCGGAGATCGAACAGGGCCGGAAGCTCGAACGGCGCGCCTCCCGGGCAATCGGAGCGCTCGAGCAATCGGAGCGCGATCTCGAACAGCGCCGGGCCGACCTTGCCGCGCTCGAAACGCGCCAGCGCCTTGCCGGGCGCGAGGCGCGGCGCAACGCCGTGCGCGAGGAGGAGCGGGCGCTCGCCCTTGCCGAGGAAGCGCGCGATCTCGACGGGCTGATCGACCGCCTCGACGAAGCCGCCGCGCTGCGCCGCGAACTCGCCGCGCTCGCGGGGCCGGTGCCGCGCCCCGCTTCGCTTGTCCGGGGCACGCGCGCGCCCGCTTCCGAACCGGCCGAGCCTGCCGCTTCCCCGTCCCCCGCCGCGACCGGCCCGCCGCGCGATTTCCGGCTTCCGGTGCAGGGCCGCACGATTGCCGGTTTCGGCGAGCGGCGCGAGAGCGGGCTTGCCAGCACCGGCATCACGCTCGTCCCCGCCGCCGGCGCGCAGGTCGTCGCGCCCGCAGGCGGGCGGATCGCCTTTGCCGGGCCCTATCGCGGATTCGGTCGAATCGTCATCATCGAGCACGATGGCGGCTGGACCAGCCTCGTCACCGGCCTCGCCCGGGCGGACGTCCCGGTGGGCGCGCGCGTCATCGCGGGCAGCCCGCTGGGCACGGCGGAGAACGAAGACCCCGCGATCACGGTCGAACTTCGGCGCGAGGGCGAACCGGTCAACCCGCTCGAACACCTTAACTAATTGCGCGCGCACCCTATCTGAAACGGAACTGACCTGTCGGGACGCGGCTTCGGCCGTGCCCCGGATCGGGACCGGATTAGGGCGAGGACCGTTCTCATCTGGCGTTAAGCCGCGCGGGGGTATACAAAAGTGTTCGAAAGGAGCTTGCCTTCCTCATGAAAATTGCCGGACTGCTGCGCAGCGCAGCGCTCGTCACCGCCGTCGCTCTCGTGCCCGCCACCACCGCGAGCATGGCCCAGATCGATGGGCGCGCCGGCCCCGAATTCGCCAAGCTTTTCGCCACCTACCAGCGGGTGAAGGCGAGCTATGTCGAGGACGTGTCCGACGAAAAGCTCGTGCGCGGTGCGATCGACGGGATGCTCGCGGCGCTCGATCCACATTCGGCCTATCTCGACGGGAGCGATCTCGAACGGCTCAACACGCTGATCGACGGCAATTATTCCGGTCTCGGCCTGTCGGTCGTTATGGAGGACGGCGCGGTCAAGGTCGTCTCGCCGTTCAAGGGCAGCCCGGCGGACAAGGCTGGCGTCAAGGCGGGCGACTACATCACCCATCTCGACGGCGAACTGATCTATGGCGGAGATCTCGACGAAGCGGTCGCGCGGATGCGCGGAAAGGCCGGGACCTCGATCGAGCTGACGATTTTCCGCACCGGGCGCGAGGAGCCTTTCGAAGTCGCGGTGACGCGCGGCGTGATCGAACTCGAGCCGGTCACCCACGAACTCGCCGCCGGCAATATCGGGATCATCACGGTCAACGAATTCTCCGCCGATGTCGGCGCCGACGTGTTCCGCGCCTGGGCGAACATCCGGGAAGAAGCCACCGGTCGTGTCTCGGGCCTCGTGCTCGACCTTCGCGCAAATCCGGGAGGGAGCCTGGATGAAGCGGTCGCGCTGTCCGACCTGTTCCTCGATTCGGGCCGCATCGTCTCCCAGCGCGGCCGCGCGCGGGGTGAGACGCTGCTCTACGATGCTGAAACCGTGTTCCGCGGCGACATGGCCGAAGGCGTGCCGCTGATTGTGCTGATCGATGCAGGGTCGGCCTCCGCTTCCGAAATCGTCGCCGGGGCGTTGCAGGACCACCGCCGCGCGCTCGTCATGGGCGAACGCAGCTTTGGCAAGGGCTCGGTCCAGTCGCTCCTGCCGCTCGGGCCGAATGCAGCGCTCAAACTTACGACCGCGCGCTATTACACGCCCAAGGGCAATTCGGTGCAGGAAGGCGGGATCAAGCCCGACATCGCCGTGCCGCAGCTGTCCGATCCCGACCTCGCGCTGCGCCAGAAATACCTCACCCGCGAAAGCGACCTGCGCGGCCATCTCATCAACGAGATCGGTATCGAAGACGAGGAGCTGGAGAACGATGCGGTCAAGGATCCGCGCTTCCAGCTCACCGCCGAGGAGCTCG
>JGI12109J20283_10128581_pt1 | contig 18689 bp, 15 predicted proteins | sample ElkSlonscriptome_12_FD_20283 | JGI IMG/M metagenome (IMG submission 20283)
CGTGTTCGTGGGGAGTTTACCCCGGATCCTAACAGTTGCCGCTTTATCGTTTCCCGAGAGGTGTTTGAGGATGATTGGACCTTTCAGTTTCAGTCACCAGACGATGCCCCTGGAAGTCCATTGATCGAACAGCTTTTTGCCATTGAGGGGATCGACGACATCAAGATCCATCGGGATTCGTTTACCATTCATAAAACGAGTCCGGATGCGTGGCCAAAGATTGCTCAGAAAGTAATTCCGGTGCTTAAAGAAACTCTTCAGCAGGGCGAAGGTGTATTGGATGCCTCCACCCGTGAAGAATTGAAGCATGCTCCTTTAGATGATGAAATGCGTGGCCGAATCGAAACTGCTTTGGCGGAACAAATTAATCCTGCTTTGTCCTCACATGGAGGATGGGTGAAATTGGTGAAAATCGAAGGTCAGGATGTATACATTGAAATGGGCGGTGGATGTCAGGGATGCGCCAGTAGTCGGGCTACCATGAAATTTGGGGTGGAACGCGCAGTGAAAGAGGCGGCCCCGGCAGTACGAAATGTGATTGACGCTACGGACCACGATGCGGGTTCCAATCCGTATTATTCGTAATCGAATGATCAACGTAGAACATTTGACTAAAAAGTATCCCGGTGGCGTCACGGCGGTTTCGGATGTGTCGTTTTCGGTGGCTGACGGCGAGGTTGTTGGGTTTTTGGGTCCTAATGGTGCCGGAAAAACGACCACCATGCGTATTTTATCCGGGTACCTTTCTTCTACCGGAGGTACTGTAGAGGTGGATGGCCTGGATGTAAGCCGAAATGGGTTAGAGGTTCGTAGTCGTATTGGATATTTACCGGAAACCTGTCCTTTATACACCGATATGCGGGTGCGGGACTATTTACGATATCGAGCAGAGCTAAAAGGGGTTGCCCGTCGGCATCGGAAGTCTGCGATCGATCGGGTACTGGAAGAATGTGGACTGGAAGGAGTTCGATCCAAACTGATTGACCATCTGAGTAAAGGATATCGTCAACGGGTCGGCATTGCGGATGCGATGATCCATCAGCCACGTTTGCTTATTTTAGATGAACCCACGATTGGCCTGGATCCAAATCAAATCGTGGAAATCAGGAAGTTGGTCAAGCGGTTGAGTCGTACGCATACCGTGTTGATCTCCTCTCATATTTTGAGTGAAATTGAAGCGACCTGCGACAGGGTGATTGTCCTGAAAAAAGGTCACATTTTAGAAACAGCCTCTCTCTCAGAGTTGGAACAGCGTTGGTTCCCGGGCTGCGATGTTCGCATAGAGGCCAAAGGCGATATTGAGCAGGTACGATCCCTTCTCTTGAACCTGGACCATGTGGAAACCCTCAGGATAAACCCCAATGGGGAATGGTTGGATATTGATATGAAGTTTTCGGGAGAACCCGATCCCCGGGAATCCGTGTATACCTGCTGTAAAGAATCCAACATCCCCATCAGAGAGTTGCACCGGGTTCGACATAGTTTGGAGGAAGCGTTTGTAAACATGACCTCCGGGGGAGGTGGGGTATGAAGCGGTTATGGGTATTATGGCGACGAGAAGTAGCTGCCATGGTGGTTTCTCCGGTCGCATATATTCTGGGGGCCATGTTTCTGGTGGTGATGGGCGTAGGCTTTTGGTTTATCGCCAGCGTTCGACTGATCAATGGCGCGACTCTTTACGATTTTTTACGTGCTCTTTACGGCGGGGTTGCCTGGCTGGGGGTTCTTATGGTGGTGCCTGTATTGACCATGAGGTTATTTGCTGAAGAAACCAAAAGTGGTACCCTTGAGCTCTTGCTTACGGCGCCGGTTCGGGAAACCGAAGTGGTGTTCGCAAAATTCCTGGGAGCCTTGACCCTCTATATCCTGTTTTGGGTGCCGACCTTGGCCTATTTCTTTTTGATTCATCAGGCCTTACCGGAAGGAATCACCCTGGATACCGGGGCAATTGCCTCTACCTATCTCGGGTTATTTTTGACGGGTGGGTTTGCTCTTTCTGTAGGCACCTTGTGCAGTGCACTCACCAAACACACGTTGGTGGCCTGCATGTGTACGTTTGGTCTGCTATTGCTATGGTTTTTGGGAGGGTTTCTCCCCGCGGTTAGTCCCATTCCTGCCTTCCGGGCGATGACCGAACCCTTTTCGCCGGTCTTGCATGTCCTGCAATTTTCCAGAGGAATCGTGGATACCCGTCCAATTGTCCTGTATGTTGCATCTACGTTTCTATTGCTAAGTATTACCATTCGGGTCCTGGAATCCAGGAGGTGGCGGGCATGAATCCACGTATGCGGAAAGAAGGCAAACGCTCCCTGCGTCGTACCCGGCTCCATAAAGGGGTACATGGGGCTCATTTTATGATTCAGCTCTCTCTGCTGGTTATCCTTTGGGCCATGGTGATTTATTTGAGTCAACGGACCTATCAACGTGAGGACTGGAGCCGGCAACAGCTCACGGAATTATCGGCCAAAACGGTTTCAGTTTTGGAAAGTATTGAGGAGCCTCTACAGATTATTCTCTTAATAACTCCGGACGCGCATGGATCCAGTTTATTGGAAGACGTGGTGGAGGAGTTTGCCGCTCGCCAGCCACTTCTCCAGACAGAAAAAGTGGACCCGAACCGGGATGTTTCCCGAACGCAGGAACTTACCGCCAAGTATGAAGTGGCCGAGGTGGACCAAATCATCATCGAATACCAGGGCCGTCATCGAATTGTACCTCTTTCCAGTATGAGAATTCTGGAATCGGATGAGGTGCGCGAGCTTGGACAGGAGCCCCGGATGGTCGGTTTTCAGGGAGAAGCGATACTGTCGAGCGCGTTGCTTGCGTTGACCCGCGTTAACAGTCCTGTGGTTTATTTCCTTTCGGGGCATGGTGAAAAAGATATCGATAATTTCGATCGATCTCAAAAAGCATACTCCCAAGTACGCGAACGATTAGAGGCCGATCAATTCGATGTGCGAACCTTGAATCTAGAGCAGCGGGGCGGAGTGCCACAGGATGCAGATGCGTTAGTGATTGCCGGAGCGACCTCGCGTATTTCCCAACCAGAATTGGATATCCTCCGTTCTTATATGAATCGCAGAGGCCGACTGGCTGTTCTGGTGGATGCCGAAATTGATGTGGGCCTCACCCCATTGCTGGCTGAGTTTGGAGTTCAATTATCCTCGGATGTGGTGGTCGACCCCGCCCGCACTCTGCAAGGGTCTGACGTTCATGTAACGACCTATTCCCCACATCCCATTACTCATGCAATGGAGAATATTCGTTCCATTTTTATTCGGCCACGTTCGATCACTCCTGCCATTCAAGCGGGGACTGCCGATGCGGATCGTCCACGGTTTTCGTCTTTGGCAACGACATCCTCTCAAAGCTGGTCCGAAGTCGACCCAGAAGTTGAGCCACTTCAGTTCAATCCTGGCCGGGATCAACAGGGGCCCATCACAGTTGCCGCCGCAGTCGAGTGGAATGGGCCTGGGGTTGGGAATGAACGAAGATTGGTGGCCGTCGGCGATTCCGTGTTTGCCGGAAACTGGTTGGCGAACGGAGGTGGAATGCGGTTGCTGCAAAATTCCATCGCCTGGTTAGTGGAGGAAGACACTCTGTTGGAAGTCGCTCCCCGGGATGTTACCGAAATCCGCCTTCAGCTTTCACGTCCGGAATTGAACCGATTGCTTTTGCAAGCGGCGGTTGTCCTGCCCGGAATTGCGGCAGTCCTGGGGATTTTCATTGGGTGGAGAAGAAGAGTCTAACGTGAAAGCTTCAAAAACAGTTCTCCTTTTTCTGACCGTCCTGCTCTTGGGGGGATATATTTGGTTCGTCGAACGAAATAAATTATCTCCTGCAGAACAGAAAGCCGTGGATCGGCAAGCCTTTGACCTTTCGATGGATCGCGTAGACCGTATTGGTATACGAACCGCATCCCTGGATGTGGAAATGGTGCATGACGGTTCCCGATGGATGCTGGTCGAACCCAAAGGGGCACGCGCGAGCCAGCCCATCGTACAACAATTATTAGCCCGCTTTCGGAGCTTGAATCGGGGTGAGTTTATTACACCTGCGGATATGCGCTCCCGCTCGCTTACTTTAGCCGATTTTGGCCTGGAGATTCCCCAGCTCATGCTGACCCTGGGGGTGAAAGATGAGCGCAGGCTCTATTCTGTGGGATCACCAAATCCATTGGGGACATCCCTCTACGTGAAAGAAGAGTCCTCACAAAACGTGATGCTGGTCTCTTCCGATTTGTTGGAAATTGTACCTCCCGATGTTTTTTTGTTCCGAGATTCGGAACTTTTCCCGGTGGCACCTTCCGAGGTTCGGGAACTGGCATTGGGTTCTGAAAACGGAACGGTTCGACTTCAGCGTGAGGGTGAGTTCTGGATGATGATCAACCCTGTGCGAGCGGTTGCCAATAGTGCCAAGGTCGAAGAACTGTTGTTAAAACTGGGGCAGTCTCGAATCGAAGATGTCGTAAACCGTCCGGGCCCCGAAGCTCTGCAGGCTTTTCAAGGCGGGGGAAATATCGAATTCATTCGATTATGGTCCAATACTCAATCGATTCCGATCGAGTTGCAAATTGGTGGAAGTGTTCCCGGAGATCTACACCGAAATTTTGCGAAAATTCTTGGTCAGGAAGGACTGGTTGAAGTTTCAAAAGGCCTTCAAGTGTTAGCTCAGACCTCTGCCAGTGCGTTGCGGGATCGGACGGTGTTATCCTTATCCCCCGAAGAGATTCATTTGATTGAGATTTCGGATGCGGAGACTGAAATCGTTTTGAGTAAAAAAGAAGACGGATGGGTAATGCAGGAACCTTTAGACCTTCCTGCGTCGTCAGCAAAAATTCAACAAGTGATCGGACATTGGAAGAGAGCGATCGTAGAAGAATTCCTGCCTTTAGAGGGTGAGGCTCCAGCCGAATCGATTGGCAAAGTGACCTTTCGCGGGGAAGCGGAAGGATCCGAAGAGGTGTTCACCCTCTTTAAGAAAAGCACTCCTCCGGGGCGTGCGTTTGCTCAGAAAGCGGAGGCATCCGAGTGGCTACAAGTGGTCCCCGATGTGGTGAAGTTTATTCCCCAAGACCCTCTGGCGTATGTTTCTAAAAACATCATCTCTTTTGATCCACATCGTGCGGTTCGACTTAGTGTTCACCATCAGACTACGACCCTGAACGTTGTGCGTACAGATGCGAGCTCGCCGTGGGAAACCTCTACGGATTCGGTTTCCGTAGATCAACGCGCAGTTCAATCGAGTCTGAATCAATTGCGTTCTCTATCCGCAGATCAGGTCATTCCCTTTACATCGGAAATGACGGAAACACCGGAAACACGAATTTCAATAGGGTTAGGCGGAGAGAATCCTGAGAATTTCACCTTGGCCATTTCTGATACAGAGGTGTGGATACAGGGGAGAGAAGTGGCTTATCGCGTGGCCTCATCTGCCAGCGAATCGATTGTGAATACGTTACTTCGTGCAGCCGAATCCAACCAAGGTGAGCCTGGTGCGGAAGAAAGGCCCTAAAAAACGCCGGAGAACCTTTCGATGGGTTTTTCTGAGTGTTGTGGTCGCGGCGTTAGGGGGCATGTCACTTCTCTTCATTGGAATTCCCGGGGCGTGGGTTTCAACTGGAATGTCTATGGTTTCCCAGTTTCCCGGGCGCCTGGAGTTGAAAGAGGTGCAATGGCGTCCCCAAGAAGGATGGATTGCCCATGAAATCGTCTGGTACTCCCCTCGGGACCTAACGCGTCCTCTTTTTACGGCTTCTAAAATCAATGTAAAAAAAAGTCTGGGTGCAGGTCCTCTTCACCTTCGCATTTTCAAGGGTTCGCTCAGCACCAACATTGGAGTCTGGACTCGCGATTTAGCCACCCGGTACCCCCTGGAAATCACAGATATTTCTGGTGGAATCGTTTGGGAGAGTGATGAGGTTCGGTTAGACCAATTTCAAGGGTTGCTTGCTGGGATTATACTCTCGGTTGATGGTGGACTGACCATGCACTCTGAGGAAAGCGAAGGAGAATCTGAAACCCTGGATAAGACGATCGGTCGCATGCTTCGTCCGCTTGTCCCTGTGTTGAAAGGCCTCGAAACGCTAACCTCCGAGCCCCCGGTTGAACTATCTTTTCACGTAAGTGGAGAAGGTCCAAACCCCACAATTGGATTTGATGTAACCCATCCATATCCCTTCGAATTACGAGGGGCGGCCTTTGCTGAAGCCAACCTGGAGGGAAAGCTTGAGGACCGAATCCTTTCCCTGGGAAACCTGAAAATAACCGGAGCTCAACACAAAACACTGGAAGTCGCCTCTGAGGTTGATTTCAGAAATCAACGTTTTGACCTTATGGTAACGAATACGTTGGGACGCAGAGAGCTTGAGGCCTTAAGTCCGTTTTCGTTGGATGGTTTCCTTTCTACATTTGATCTTCGAGTGGAAGGTCAGCCCACCTTTACATTAAAGGTGGGCCCTTCTTCTTTCCAAACCCCGGCACAACAGGTCACTGGAAGTTTCCAGCTCACCGAGGCCTTTTATAAAGATGCATTTTTCCAAACGGCAACCTTTGACCTGGATCTGAAAGGCTCCCGGCTGCGACTTCCACAATTTTCGGGGACAGTTGGAGAAGATGGTACTTCGGGAGAGATTACAGGAGACCTTGAGTTGGATTTTGATTCCGGACTTTTTGGGCTTTCTCTAGAGGGGAATGCAGATCCGGATCAGGCCGTTTCGTTGGTTGGACCTCAGGTAGAAGCCATCCTCCGGGAATGGGAATTTAAAGGGCGGCCCCCTGAAATTCGGCTCGAGGCCGGGAAAGAAAATCGGGAAACCCCCATGCAGGTGCGCTTGATTGCCAAAGCAGAGAATGCCGTATGGCGGGGTACGCTTTTTGACCAAATTCGGGCCGTGACTTCACTGGATGAGGACGGACTCCGGATACGAGAACTCTTGGCCACCCGTGGCCCCCATCTGCTGGAGGGCAGCTTGTCGTTCCCTCGCTCTCTTGAGACCTGCACCTTAACGTTGGATAGCTCGTTTCCCATCCCGGATGTCGTTCCCTTGTTGGGGCCACAAGCCATGAACATGATTCAGCCTATTCGGTTCCAGGGAACGACGGAATTTTCAGCCTCAGGGATTGTTGATTTGAGTGGTAAGCATCAGCATCGCATCTCCGGGACCACGAGGTTGGAAGACGTGGTGTTTCGCTGGATGATGTTCGATACCCTGACCACCTCATTTGTCGTGGAGGGTCAGCAAATCGAGTTGCCGGATATTGAGGCGAATATCGTAGAGGGAGCCTTGTCAGGAGAAGTGCAGTTTCAAGAAGCGTTTCTTCCTACGGGTTCGTTCCGGACAGATCTCAAGGTGAAAAACGTGGATTTATTTGAATTGATTACCAAGGCAACAGATCGTCCGACCACCCCTTATACGGGAACCCTGAATTTGGAGTTGGAACTGGCCGGGGCGTTACATGATTCACTGGAAGCAAATCGGTTTTCCACGTTTCAGGGTCAAGGGGCAGTTTCCATTCGTGATGGTCAACTTTTCCGAATCCCGTTGTTGCTAGGCCTCAGCAATATCCTCAGTAAAGTGGTGCGTGGTTTTGGCTATGCCTCACAAGGAGATTTCGATGCTGATTTCGTGATTCGAAATGGAAGAGTTTCTGCAAAAGAACTCTTTCTGGGAGGTTCACTCCTCTCCATCGCCGGGTCAGGGGCCTATGATCTGGTGAGCCGTGAAATTGACGGCAACCTGAAAATTCAATTACTGAAAGACGGGTTGATGTCAGATGCCTTAAAAGTACTTTTGTGGCCCATCCGAAAACTTATTGAAGTACAGCTTACGGGAACCTTGGATGACCCGGATTGGCGACCACGCAACCTGCCTAAGGAGCTCTTTGGAAAATGAACGAACCTGCACCTACCTACATCTTATCTGTCGCATGCACTAACCAAGAAGATCTTGAAGCGTGTAAGACATGTTTAGAAGAACTTACGGAAACCTCTCCGGTGGAAATTGAGATGGTGGAGCGGGATGTCTCGTGGCTGGAGTGTTATTTTGAGGAAGAGGTTCCTGCCAAGCTCTGCCAAAAATCGTTGGAAGGCTCTTGCCCGGGAGTACACGCCACGATCCGTAAATGCGAAGCCAGAGATTGGACCACCTTTTGGCGACATCATTTTCACCCCCTCGAAATTGGAACCAAGTGGTTTATTCTTCCCGAATGGTTGCAGGATGAAACAGATGTTCCCGCCGGACGCGAAACCCTGCTCATTAATCCTGGGTTGAGTTTTGGTACCGGAAACCATTTTACCACCCGGTTTTGTTTGGAAATGCTGGAAGAACTGGATGCCCGTGGAGTCAGCGGTGTATCCATGCTGGATGCCGGCTGTGGGAGTGCGATTCTGAGTATTGCAGCCCGAAAACTTGGATGGGGGCCAATAACCGCGATTGATATCGATGACCTGGCCCTGGGCCAGGCGGAGGAGAACCTCAAGCTAAATAAAATTGAATCCGGGATTACGTTCAGGAATCTGGATATCACCCGTCAATCTGCGGGTGGTCCATATCCCGTGGTAGTCGCTAATATTTATGGGGCGCTCCTGCTGCAAATTGCCCCCCGACTCCTCCGCGAAACCTCCGACTGGCTTGTACTTTCCGGAATACGCGCAGTCGAAGCCGAAGCAGTTGCCAATGTGTATTGCGATGCAGGGTTTGAAGAAATCCTCTCCAGAAGCGACCCTGAGTGGTCAGGGCTCCTTTTGAGGAAGAAGAGATAGGAGATTCTCACGCAAAGTCGCAAAGGCGCAAAGTCAGGATGCGATAGGGGTAAGTAAGATGGATGTCGCTACCCATTCATCATTAAATAACTTTGCGTCTTTGCGCCTTTGCGTGAGTCGAAATTACCTTCGAGTGAACGACAAGCGGTGGATCGTTTTGGTATCTCGGTGGATGAGTTCGAAGTCGCTGACTTCTTCTTCAAGCGGAATGTAGGGAGGGATTTCTTTCCATCGGTGGTCTGCATGGAAGACGTCGATGACATCTTCATAGTAGGGCTGGTGGTCTGTGGAAAAATGAACGACGCCGTTCGTTGAAAGTGTTCGCTCCAGTCGGTCCAGGAATGCGGGGGACATTAAACGGTTTCCGTGGTGTCTCTCTTTCGGCCAGGGATCTGGAAAAAAGATGTAACAAATATCGATCCAATCCTCAGGGATGAGGTATTGCATGGCATAGGTTGCTTCCATGCGGAGGAGGCGAATGTTTCTAAGTTCTTCCCGGCTTGCCTTTCGGTCCAGTTTACGAACTCTCCTTAGTTTTCGTTCGATTCCTAGAAGTCGCATCTCAGGATGTTGACGGGCGTGTTCGAGCAGAAAGCGTCCTTTGCCGAATCCGATATCCACCGCGCGTGGTCCGGTTTGCTCCCACTCCTTTTCCAGAGAAAGGGGGCTACACCAATCGTCTGCCCACAATCGCAAAGATTTATCGTCTGGAACAGGGGGAATGCTTCTCATTGGTGGTAATCAGCTCGAATTCCCTCCACATCCTGCTGAATGGTCCTGCGGAGCAGATCCAAATCCGGGATGGGGGTGGCTGGTCTTCTGAATTCCAGGACATCGACGGAAACGGACTGATCATACAGGTCGCCATCAAAATCCAATACATGAACTTCAACGAGGTGAGGGTCATGGGTGATATATCCCGCTCCCAGTTGCGGGGCTTCGTTTCTAACCCGCACATTCATCACATAAACGCCATCCGGTGGCAGGCATTCCTGTTCCGGAATAAAGTTAGCGGTGGGAAAGCCCAGCTCGCGGCCAAGTTTTTTTCCAGCCTGCACGGTTCCGGTCAAGGTATAGGGTCGGCCTAAAAGTTTGGCTGCCGTCTCTAGGTTTCCTGCACGAACCGCGTCTCTGATTCTTGTACTGGAAACCAACTGCTCTCCGTACAGCGTATCCTCTGCTTGAACGATCTGAACGTGATGTTCCTCTCCCCAGGTGTTGAGTAGGGCGAGATCCCCATGTCCCCGGTGGCCAAATCTCCAGTTCGCACCCACGACCACTCCTGTGAGGTTTGGGATACCTTCTTTAAGAGCGTCTAGAAAATCCAAAGGTTCTGTTTTCGCAAAGTCTTTGGAGAAGGGATAGCGCACATGTACGTCGACTCCTAACTCTTCGAGCTGCTGACGGAGCATCGATTCGCATCCCAACAGGGGAGGGGCGGTATCCGGAGTGAGGATTTTTGCCGGGTGGGGGTGGAAACGAAGTACTCCCAAGGTTGCGTTCTCTTTTTGGGCCAGAATTTTTGCCGTCTGAATCACCTTGGCATGTCCAATATGCAAACCGTCAAAAGCACCTGCGGCCAGGACCACAGGATCATTGAATGTCTCCTCTAAGGATTCGACAAGGATCATACTTCAGGTTCCGAAATGGCAGGATGTTTTTTGAACTCTTCTAAATCCCATTCACGAAGGGCATCTATGGTGACCGCGTCCTCAACCCGATATTCTCCTGAGGCGGTTCGCCTGAGGGCTGACAAATGGGCACCGCAACCGAGCCGCTCCCCAAAGTCATGGGCTAAGGTTCGGATATAGGTTCCTTTGCTGCACACCACACGCACATCGATTTCAGGGAGGCGTACATCAGTAATCTCATAGCTTTCTATGGTAACAGGTCGGGGATCCCGCTTGAGGACTTTGCCTTCTCTGGCAAGTTTGTAGAGAGGGACTCCATCTTTTTTCAGCGCGGAGACCATGGGTGGGATCTGCTCGATGTCTCCAGTGAACTCTTGCTTGAGCTGCTCCAGAGATTCACGCGTAATGTCCGAAGGAACCTCCCTGGTCTGGGTGACCTCGCCATCCGCATCCTGGCTGTTGGTGGAAATCCCCAGAGTGTAGGTTCCCTCATAGGTCTTGAGCCCCTGCATGACCTCTTCGCTTTTCTTGGTGCATTTCCCTAGCAGTAAGACCAGTAGCCCAGTGGCCATGGGGTCCAAGGTTCCTCCGTGGCCAACTTTGGCCAAACGATATCGACCTCGAACGAAATTGACCACGTCATGCGAGGTCCATTCCTGTGGTTTATCCACGGGAAGTATGCCGTCTAACCGAAGCCCTTTGCGCTTACGATTTCCCATCCGGGGATTCCTCTCCAGTTGGAGGAAGGGAGTCGAGAATTTGGTAAATCCGGTCGGCCCTTTCCTGACCTTTATCTAACTCAAACCGCAACTGAGGAGAGTATTTAAGGACCACTTTGGAAAAGACCATTTTCTGAAGCTCTTTACGGTGCCTGAGCAGCGTTCGGATCACATCCATGGAGTCTGTGTCTTCATTCTCCAGTACAGAAATATGAACCGTGGCATTTCGAAGATCGGGTGAGCAATTTACAGAGGCTACCGTGACTCGCGCCAGATCCAGAGGAGGGTCAAATTGGATATGATAGAATGCTGTAGCGATTTCCCGCTTCAGCAATCCATTAACCCGTTCCACACGCTTGGAGGCCATGGGTGATTACAGTCCCTGTTTTTTGTCCTCGGTCACGTAGACCTCGACAACGTCACCAACTTCAAACTCATCGAAGTTTTGGAGTTTAATACCACATTCCTGGCCATTTCCGACATCTTTCACTTCATCCTGGAAGCGTTTGAGAGTGGAAATAGAACCCTGATAAATCACATCGGAACCACGCAGCACTTTCGCTCTGGCATTGGCGCGGATTCGACCACTGGTGACAATACACCCAGCGACATTTCCTTTCTTGCGCAGTTTGAACATGGCGCGGATTTCAGCCGTAGCCACAACCTTTTCTTCCTGAACAGGCTGAAGCAGCCCCAGCATGGCAGCGCGAACTTCATCAATCAGTTCGTAGATAATGTCATAGAGGCGAATTTCGACGCCACCTGCTTTCGCGGCTTTTACGGCTGCATTTTCTTTGGCGACATTGAAACCGATAATAATCGCAGATGAGGCAGAGGCTAAGAGCACGTCATTTTCATTGATGGGACCGATGCCTTTTCCAATGAAGTTAAGCCGAACTTTTTCGCTTTTGATTTCTTCCAGAGCACCAATGATCGCTTCCTGACTGCCTTTCACGTCGGATTTAAGCAGAACATCCAATTGTTCCACATCATCCAGGCCTGCCTGGGCAAATAAGTCGTCTAAGGAAGCACCCCGCTCAGGTCCCTGTAGGGCAGATACGCGGTTCTCTTCTTTGACTTCTTCACTCCGGGCACGGGCGGCTTTCTCATCAGAGAAGACTTCAAATTTATCACCGGGAGTGGGTACGTCATTTAAGCCCATTAGCTTTACGGCGTGGGATGGCGGAGCTTCTTTGACCCGTTTCCCTTGATCATCGATCAAGGCTTTGAGCTTACCAAAGGTTTCTCCACAGAGGATGGTGTTTCCGCTTTTCAAGGTACCTTCGGTGACCAGAACACTGGCGGTGGGTCCCATTCCTTTTTCAAGTTCGGATTCGATCACGTATCCAACAGCTGGTGCGGATGGATCGGCTTCTAATTCCAAAATTTCAGCCTGAAGGAGGATCATTTCCAACAGTTCGTCAATTCCTTCCCCGGTTTCCGCACTCACGGGTACAGCCACCACCTCACCACCCCAGGATTCCGGAGCCAGATCGGCTTTTTGCATGTCGGTGTAGACTTTGTCAGGATTCGCATTGGGTAAATCAATTTTGTTTACCGCAACCATCAGGGTGACGTCTGCTTCCAGAGCGTGTTTGATCGCTTCTTCGGTCTGAGGTTTAAATCCATCTTCCGCAGAAATCACAATCACCACAATATCGGTAAGATCCGCACCCCGTGAACGCATCGCGGTAAAGGCCGCGTGACCAGGAGTGTCCAAAAAGGTAATTTCCTGACCGTTTACGTCTACCGTGTAAGCTCCAATATGCTGGGTAATCCCGCCAGCTTCGCCTTTGACCACACTGGTTTTACGGATTTTGTCTAACAAAGAAGTTTTGCCATGGTCAACATGACCCATGAACGTAACTACGGGAGGACGGGTAATGGCACCAACAGCGTCGGATTTTTTGCCTTTCTTCCCTTTTTTGGGTTTCTTGACCTTCTTTTTCTTCTGTTTGGCTGGTTCTTCCTCAGCTTTGGGCTCCTCTACAGGAGTTTCTACTACAGGAACGGGCTCGGGTTTTGGTTTTGGCTTTTCGGTGAGGACCTTGAATCCAAATTCTTCGGCCAATCGGGCCGCAGTTGCCTTATCCAGGGTCTGAGTAATACTGGCAAAAACGCCTGATTTCATCAAAGAGGCGATGAGTTGGTTTGGTTTTACCTCCAACTTGCCTGCCAGCTCTTTCACCGCAATGGGTTCAAAAATTTCAAGTTGGTTATCCGCAACCTCAGCTTCAGGTTCGGCTTCCTCCGTTGCTGCTTCAACTTCCTTGGAATCCTCTTCTTCAGGTTTTTCTGCTGGTTCGTCAGAGTCGGATTCTGTTTCCGCATCAACCTCTTCGGTAGAATCCTCTGCATCAGAAGGTTCAGTAGGTGTTTCAGCGGCAGCCTCTTCGTCTGCGTTAGGTGTTTCTGCTACCAGCCAATCTGGATCCTCATCAATGGCAGCGCGTACTACCGTACGAACTTGGCTATCGTTCAGAACCCCAAAGTGGTTCTGAACCTCAAAGCCTTCCATTTCAATGAGTTCAAGTAGTTCCTTGTTCGGAATGTCTAGTTTTTTTGCGAGTTCAAATACTCTCATAAAGCGGTTTCGGTGCCCCCGTGTTCTTTTTCATAGGCTGCTTCAGCGGCCTTGCGAATCTGTGATGCTGTTGCGGCATCAATGGTGTCGCCGTCAGATAAGTCTGACTCTTCCGCAGCCAAAATACCTTCTAAGGTAAGGAATCCATTTTGGACCAGAGTTAAGGCCTGCTCTTCATTGATCCCGTCTACTTTTGCCAGGGTTTCAATGGCAAACGCAACGCGCTCCTCAAACCCCATATCGGTTTCATCACGACTAATATCGATTTTCCAGCCGGTTAACTTGGCCGTAAGTCGGGCATTTTGGCCTTTCTTGCCAATTGCGAGGGAAAGCTGATCCTGTTGTACTTTCACTTTCACGGTGCGCGTGCCTTCGTCGATTTCGAGTCGGGCCAGTTCGGCAGGTTGTAGAGAGTTACGTACAAAGGTCTCAATATCATCATTCCAGCGAACGATGTCGATTTTTTCGCCGCCGAGTTCGCGAACAATATTTTTCACCCGGATACCGCGAAGACCTACGCAGGCCCCAACCGGATCTACTTTAGGATCCGCACACCATACGGCGACTTTGCTTCGGAAACCAGCTTCACGCGCAATACCCCGGATTTCTACGGTTCCATCTGCAATCTCGGCTACTTCCAATTCGAAAAGTCGGCGAACAAAATTAGGATGACTGCGGGAAAGCAGGATTTGAGGACCGGAAGGCGGATTGGTTACGCTTACCACGTAGCATCGAATCCGGTCGTTCACGTTGTATTCTTCGGTGGACACCCGTTCGCGGTGGGGTAGAACGCCTTCACCCACGCCAAGGTCCACAAACACATCGTTTCGTTCAAAGCGACGGATGGTTCCGGTAGCAATATCCCCGGCCCGGTCCTTATGTACGTCAAAGATCTTCCCTTTTTCCGCACTACGAATGTGGTGCAGGATCGCTTGTTTTGCAGTTTGTGCGGCGATACGACCAAAGCTCTGAGGATCAATACGGGTTTCAACCGTATCCCCAATCTGAGCATCCGGATTGGTTTTCTTTGCGTCGAGCAAAGAAATTTCACCGTCCCCGTCCGGGAAGCCCCCCACCACTTTGGCTTGGCCAAAGGCGTTGATTTGCAGCGTATCCCGATCCACGGTCACCCGTAAATCTTCTTGTGCATGTATTCCTTTACGAGATGCAGCAGCTAGTGCATTTTCAAGAGCCACAATAAGCATCTCGCGCTCGATACCTTTCTCGCGCTCGTAGTAATCAATTACTGCCTGAAGTTCAGAATTCATTCTTTGCCTTATCCAAAATACGTTAGTGTAACGGTTCTCTTAGAGACAAAAAAAAGTGGATCTATGACCCACTGCTTCATGCCCATAAGCTAACAACGGCCAAGAAGGTAATGGATTGTCTGCCATAGGTCAACGGGATTTTAGCCTATTCTGAATTTCATAACTAGATCCTGATCTCTGTTTGAAAGATGACGCAGTGATTGACCCCTCGTTGGAATGACGTATCACATGGGAATGAAGAATAGAAAAAAAGTACTTCTCACCGGGGCCACAGGATTTTTAGGCTCTGCACTCCAGCCTGTGCTGGAAAAAGACTTCGAGGTCATTTCGCTGGGAAATCGATCCTGTCCACCTGGAGGGATTCAGTCCGACCTCACGCAACACGGGGAAGTTGAGCGACTTTTGGAAAGCGTGACTCCCGATATCGTAGTACATACGGCAGCTATTCGTGAACCCGATCTTTGCGAAGAAGACCCTCAAAGGGCAAAAGAAATAAATACACTTCTTCCTGCTCGGTTTGCCAAGTTGTTGCCAGATCACGCGCGCCTGTTGCACATCAGCACCGATTATGTTTTTGACGGTACCCGCCCCCCTTACAGCGAAAAAGATGAGGTGTCTCCGATCAACATCTATGGGATAACAAAAGCAGAGGCTGAACAGTATGTCCTGTCGCATCCTGGCGGCATTGTGCTGAGGATCCCTGTTTTGATCGGAGCGGGTCCAGGGTTTATTCAACAAATGGTGGAGGCCCTCGAAAACAACGAATCTCAAGAAATTGATGATGTGCTGATCCGTCATCCGACCTGGATTCAGGATGTGGCCCACATCAGTGCCTGGTTACTCTCTACGGAACGAACCGGGATATGGCATGCTTCGAGTGAACGTGGCGAGACTCGGTATGGCTGCACGAAGCGGGTTGCTGAAGTTCTGGGGCTGAGCTGGGATCACCTTTCTCCCTCCAAAGCCGTCCTGCCCAGAAAAGCCACACGTCCCTTAAACTCCAACCTTTCTCCTGAAAAGTTGCTTCAGGCTGGAGGGCCACGCTGTCGGGAGCTGGATGAGGTAGTTCGTCTTCTTTATCGATAATCAAAATACGTCCTCTATCTGCAGGGCACTTGGGTCAACGCCGGTCGTTTCGCCTCGGCTTTCGGTTCAAGGAAAGGTGAAGTTCCTCATTTTCTTTTTCGCCTGTCATCTTATTAAGTATTCCCATGAAACGTTTATCTTTCTTCTCCTTCGCCCTTTTATCTCTAATGGTTGTACGTGCTGATGAACTTCCTGACGATGCGAAGCAGGTCGAGCCGATTACGGTTGGGGAAAAGGCACCGAATCCGTTTTTACGTATGGTTGATGGGAACGAAGTTTCGCTGGATGCGGTTCGAGGGGATGATCCGACGATTGTTGTGTTTTATCGAGGAGGATGGTGTCCCTATTGTAACCGCCATTTATCCGAGTTACAGACCCTTAAAGATGAAATTAAAGAGCTGGGCTGGAAAATGGTTGCACTTTCTCCCGACAATCCCGAGCACCTTCAAATGACGGTTAAGGAGCAAGACCTTTCCTACACGTTGCTCTCAGACAGTGAGATGAAAGCGGCTAAAGCGTTTGGTGTTGCGTTTCAGGTCGATGGGCCAACCGTCGAGAGGTTGGAAGGGTTTGGCATTGATCTGGAGAAAGCCTCTGGTCAGTCTCACCGACAGCTACCCGTGCCCGCAGTTTTTTTGGTCAACTCAGAGGGCGTGGTTACCTTTGTATTTATGGATCCAAATTACAAAAAGCGCCTATCTTCTGACGTGCTATTAAAAAAACTCTCAATATAACACCCTCGTATGAAATGTACTTCATCATCTGAACTACGTACAGCAGAACAAAAGTTGATCCGTAATGGGGTCCCAAGTAAAATCCTGATGGCGAAGGCAAGTCTTGCCTTGGCAAAAGAACTGAACTTTTTTTCCGACGGCCAGCCCCGCAGCGTTGTGGTGGTTGCTGGTAAGGGGAATAATGGAGGAGATGGATTTGGCTTGGCCGCACAACTGGCTCAATTGGGGTGGAGTGTAAAGGTTTGGGTGGCTGCATCCCGTGATCAGATCGGAGAAGAAAGTTCCGGATTCATGCATCAAGCCGAAGAACGTGGAGTTCCGTTTCGCTGGATGCCTGAAAGCTCTGATTGGGAGCATCTTACTTTGGACCTTCCTCCAGGTGCCTGGGTGGTGGATGCGCTTTTGGGAATAGGGGTTGATCAGGCACCTTATGGGGTTTCTATCAATGCCATTTCGTTCCTGAACCATGCGGCCAGAGATCACCGTATTTGGTCAGTGGATGTGCCCAGTGGACTTCATCCGGATACTGGAACCCCCTTTGATCCTGGCCTTTGTGTTCGGGCGGATAGTACGTTGACCATAGGGGCACCTAAAAAAGGATTCCTTGAGGATGAATCTTTAACCTGGACCGGTTCGGTATCGGTGTTGGATATCGGGTTCGAACGTTCTCCCGAGGTTGAAGAAGGGGAATGGCAGGTACTTTCCGACCTGGAAATCCGCGAAGCTCTTCCTATAGCAAAGGCTGAAGAACATAAAGGGAATCGGGGTCATGCATTTTTCATGGGGGGAAGTCCTGGCATGAGTGGTTCCATTGGAATGTCTGCTTTCGCTTCGCTAAAAAGTGGGGCCGGCCTTGCGTCTGTACTCACGCCACTCTCCAGTGCGGACAGTCTGGATGCTTCAAGACCGGAAGTCATGGTGCTGCCGGGATTACAGGGAAAATTCAATTCGTTGCGCTCTCAGAACATCGACTTCACTCCGTATGGAGCCGCGTGCATTGGGCCTGGGTTACGGGTGAACCCTAATACCTATGATTTTGTTCACCAAGTCCTTTACGAGTGTAAGATCCCCTTGATTTTAGATGCAGATGCCTTGACCTGCTTCGCAGATATGTACCTTCATGTCGGTCGAAAAGACCGTCCGGTGTTTTTGACTCCTCACCCTGGAGAAATGGCACGACTTTTAAAAACGAGTCCTGATAAGATCCAGAAAAATCGAATTGCCGCTGTTCAAAGTGTGGCAATGAGAACGAATGCCCACGTTGTCCTCAAAGGGGCCCGAAGTCGAATGGTCCTTCCGAATAAAGAGAGCTATGTGAACTTCTCAGGAAATGTTGCATTAGCCACCGCGGGTACTGGAGATGTATTGGCTGGTATGTTGGCTGGAATGTTGGCCCGGGGAATTCGATTCGACCTGGCGCTGCCCGTTTCGGTTGCGTTGCATGGACGGGCGGGTGAGTTAGCGTCGATTCGCAAAGGAGTCAGCAGTGTGGTTGCAGGGGATGTGCTGGATGCCTTGCCCGATGTGTTTCGTTATGCCCAGGGTCGATAACCGATCAAACATCTCGGGTTAACCACGCATAGGCTCCAAGCATCAAGGCAATGATGCAGGCAACGCCACCCAGAAACAAAGTGGTCTTTTGCTTCTGCTCGGTAGAGTCCTCACGTTTTTCTGAAAGAGTATCCCGAAGCTTACTTTCCTCAGGGATGCGGGGGGTACAGCAACTGAGGAAGAGGTTTCCTTAGGAACAGCAGTTGGTGTTGGACGGGAGGGCGCATCTGTAGGAAGGGGTTCAGGTCTGGATTCAGCTTCCTTCCCGTTAGGTTGTTCCGCCTCAGCGCTGGGTGACGAAGGCGGGGTGTCTTCGGTCGGACTTTCCGCTTCTTGAGGGGCTTGCTCAGAAG
>JGI12109J20283_10051831_pt1 | contig 18675 bp, 11 predicted proteins | sample ElkSlonscriptome_12_FD_20283 | JGI IMG/M metagenome (IMG submission 20283)
ATGTTCAGCAGCGCCATGCCATAGACTGGTTGTTTGGAATTAGCAGAGCCGGAGATAGACAGCAGGGCATTGTCTCGGCGGCTGTCCAGGAGCGCTTCGTCGCTGACCGTGCCGGGGGTGACGATACGCACAACCTGTCGCTCCACCGGACCCTTGCTTGCGGCTGGGTCGCCGATCTGTTCGCATATGGCCACGGACATCCCGGCCTCCACCAGACGGGCGAGGTAGCGGTCAACGGCGTGGAAGGGGATCCCGCACATGGGAATCGGCTCGCCGGCGGACTTGCCGCGGGCGGTGAGGGTGATATCGAGCAGCTCGGCGGCGCGTTTGGCGTCATCGTAAAACAACTCATAGAAATCGCCCATGCGGTAAAACAGCAGGTTGTCCGGCTGCTGTGCCTTGATGCGCAGAAACTGCTGCATCATGGGCGTGTGTTGGGAGGCGTCGGCCAAGATCTTGCGTCTAGTGGGTGTGGGAGTAGGTGTGTTTGGGAAAGCTGGGATTGTACACACATTGGTTTGTGGCTGGAAAAGGTGCGGGGAGATTGTGGTTGGTGGGTATTCTTTTTGGCAGGTCGCCCCCCGTGTCTGCGGGTGAGTTGAGTGTAAGCGGGCTGAGCGTTTGCGTTTTGTAGGTCTGGTTCTGCGTGGTCTTCGGTTATTTGATCGTGAGCGAGAGTTCTTTTTTGGGGAGTCGCTCCGGGGATGGTCTGCTCCGGAACCGCTGCAAGTCCATCCCTGGACGCTTGGGCTCGGCATGCCTGCCTCGCACATTCCGGCTCAGCCCATCCCCGGCGCGCCCGTTGTGGTGGCGGGTCAGGTGAGAGTAAGCCGGGACTGTGCATTGGGGTGGTTTGGATCTGAGGAGTCTTAGGCATGTTATTGCGAGCGAGTTATTTTGGCAGGTCGCTCTGGCGCTGGGGCAGGTAATGACCACTGAATCTGCCTTGATTTTCTTGCTGTGAAGAATGATTTCGCGCTTGCTTAGTCTCAATTCGACGTTACTATGCGTGCATGGATGATTTATCAGATGAACGTATAGAACAACTCGTCAGTGAGCTTGCCAACAAGCTGCTGGAAAAAGAAATCTACATGGTTACCGCCGAGTCCTGTACCGGCGGCGGCATCGCCGAGGCGCTCACCCGGGAGCCCGGCAGTTCAGGCTGGTTTGACTGCGGCTTTGTCACCTACTCGAATCAGTCAAAATCCCGTCAGCTCAACGTTCCCGAAGCCTTATTTGATCTCGCCGGCCCCGGCGCGGTCAGCGAACAGGTGGCGTTGTCCATGGCCCGGGGGGCGCTGGCCAACAGTCGCGGCGAGCTCTCGGTGGCGGTGACAGGTGTCGCCGGCCCCGACGGCGGCACAGAGCAAAAGCCGGTGGGCACGGTGTGGATCGCCTGGCAGTGGTCCGATCAGCACTTGGCCAAGCGCTTTGACTTCAAGGGCAATCGCAACGAGGTGCGTCGGGCTGCCGTGGTGGCCGCTCTGGACGGCCTGCTGGCCCTGGTGGGCTGACAGCGCTAAAGTTTTCTGATTTCTGCCAATATACTGGTTGTATATACAGTAAATGTCTGCTTGAATTTATGCTGTACGTGCATACAGTGTCGCGCGCCGCGCGCGTGGATTCGAAGCGGTGCAGGGCAGTGTTTAGGCGTCAGGAGCCAGGACTCAGGAGCCAGACGAGGGAGCCGAAAGCCTGCGCAGAGACTGCTGGTGTGACCGCTGGTGTAGAGCCTGCTGGTAGAAACCATTGACAGGCTGGCTAAGGGCCAAAAATTTAAAGCCCCAGAGCTAACGGCAGATTATTACTGTTTTAACGGATTTTTTAGCAAGTGGCTGGGGAAAAGCTACTTTAACAGTAACAACTGTGGCTCACGGAATCAGGATCAGTTGTAAGTTTTACCTACAAGGAAACAACTCATGATCGAAGATAGCGCAAACAAAGAGAAAGCACTGGCAGCGGCCCTGTCGCAGATTGAGCGGCAGTTCGGCAAGGGCTCTATGATGCGGCTGGGCGACTCGGAGCGCGTGTCGGTGCCCTCTATCTCTACCGGTTCCCTGGGCCTGGACGTGGCTTTGGGTGTGGGCGGACTACCCCGCGGGCGTATCGTCGAGATCTACGGTCCGGAATCATCCGGCAAGACCACCCTGACTCTGCAGGTAATAGCCGAAGCACAGAAAGCTGGTGGAACTTGCGCCTTCATCGACGCCGAGCATGCCCTGGATCCCATCTATGCCGAGGCCCTTGGCGTCGATGTGGAGAACTTACTGGTGAGCCAGCCCGATACTGGCGAGCAGGCGCTGGAAATCTGTGACATGGTGGTGCGCTCCGGTGCCGTCGACGTGGTGGTCGTGGATTCGGTGGCGGCGCTGACGCCGAAGGCGGAAATCGAGGGCGACATGGGCGATAGTCACATGGGCCTGCAGGCGCGGCTGATGTCCCAGGCTTTGCGTAAAATGACCGCCAACATCAAGAATTCCAATACTCTGGTGGTTTTCATCAACCAGATTCGCATGAAGATCGGCGTCATGTTCGGCTCACCGGAAACCACTACCGGCGGTAATGCCCTAAAGTTTTACTCGTCCGTACGTCTGGATATCCGCCGCATCGGCTCCATTAAGGATGGAGACGAGGTTGTGGGCAATGAGACCCGGGTCAAGGTGGTCAAGAACAAGGTGGCGCCACCTTTCCGTCAGACTGAGTTCCAGATCATGTATGGCAAGGGCATCTTCCAGTTAGGCGAGGTCATCGACCTGGGTGTGAAGCAGGGCCTGTTGGAGAAATCCGGCGCCTGGTACGCCTACAAGGGTGACAAGATTGGTCAGGGCAAGAAAAATGTGGCTCTGTATCTGCAGGAAAACCCTGAGATCGCCGATGAGATCGAGACCGAGATTCGCAATCAGCTCCTCGGTGGCGGCAAGAAAGGTGAAGAAGCCGGCGCTGGCGACGATGTGGTGTCACTGGCTGACGCCAAATCCAAAGCCGCTTCCTCCTGAGCTTAGGCCCAGCTCAAGATTTGGGAGTCTTTCATGGAAAAGCAGCAACAAGGGCTCTTCGACGCGGTGCTCCTGAACACGGAGCCGGGTCAGCAAGGGCGACCAATTCAGAAAGAGCAAGGAGCGCTGGACGATAATTCCGATGTCCCCGTTCTCCGGCGGGCTGCCATGGATGTGCTGGCCCGTCGGGAACACTCTTGCTTCGAATTGCGGCAGAAGCTGCTGCAGAAATTTCCCGACACAGACCCTCAACTGATCGATCTGGTACTGAAGCAGCTGCAGGCCGAGGGTCTGCAGAGCGATGCGCGCTTTGTAGAGTCTTACGTGCGCTACCGCAAGTCTCGCGGTTTCGGTTATCTACACATCAATTCCGAACTGTCCGAGCGGCGTGTGTCCGGCGGCCTGATTGAGCAGCATTTGTTCGTGGACGACGAAGACTGGCTCACCATCGCCGAAGACCTGGTGGCACGCAAGCTTAGCCCTGACCAGCATTTACAGTTTGCCTCGAAAGAGCACCGTCGCGTGATGCGCTTTCTCGAGTCCCGAGGGTTTAGTTCGGGTCTTATTCGTCGGGTGCTGCAACCACGTCTGTCGAAAGCCGAGACTCAGTTCTAACACTGCGCCAGGCTTACCGCGGAACTAATTGACACTGTGCTTGCTGATACTCTGCGAGATGTCTGCGGGTGTCTTCAGGTGTCTTCAGGTAAAGAGCTGTTTGGATTTCGAGAACGCCAAAGGTCGCCCAGGCACTTTCCTGCTTTCTACTTCTTACTTCCTAATTCCTAATTCCTAATTCTAAACCTTTACAGTCGGTCAGGGGTGTCGTTTGCAAGCCCTTGTCTGCTGCACTGACAACAGGGCTCGAACCCCCCCGGGTTTCTCGCTGAGAACCAGCAAGGACCGCGGGCGGGCGTTTTGCTTGCCGGCTAGCGGCTGGCTACGGTCGTTGTTATTAGCGGACGGGGTAGGGGCGAGTGCAAGAACCTCTGCGATCATGAGACAATAGCTGCCGTCTTCAGGTATTTCGCTACTGTATCAAGACCTTCCAGGACTCAGGATTCGGCAAGGATTGCTACGTGCTATTCGTCCTCTATAGGAGCCAACAGCACAGCGCACGCGCAAGGTGCCTTAAGGGCCCGGGTCGCGATCTGGACTGCCTACAGACAAGCACAATACCGATACACAGTAATTCATTTGCAGCGACGCTATTAAACTAAAGCCAGGGATTAACTATGACTCTGATCAAGCCGTTCCGCGGTTTACGTCCACCCCGTGAGTTGGCCGCTCAGGTGGCCTCGCACCCCTATGATGTTCTCAATCGTGAAGAGGCCCTCGCACTGGCCAAAGACAACCCCCTGAGTTTTTTGCACATCAATAAACCTGAGGTGGACGTGGATGAGTCCATCGATGTCTATGATCCTCGGGTGTACGTCAAGGGCAAGGAGAACCTGGATCGGTTTATTGAAAAAGGCGTGTTGATGAGGGATCCCGTGGCGACCTTCTACGTCTACAAGCAGGTCATGGGCAGTCATGAGCAGATTGGCCTGGTGGCGGCGGCGTCAGTGGAGGCCTATGACGAAGGTCGCATAAAGAAGCACGAATTCACTCGGCCCAAGAAGGAAGACGACCGCGTCCATCACATGGAGGCACTGGGTGCGCAGGTGGGGCCGGTATTCCTGACTTACCGGGCACACAGCGAGATAGACGCCCTGATTGATTCGGTGATCAAGCAAGCGCCGGAATATGATTTCACAGCCGACGATAATACTCGGCATGTTTTCTGGATGGTGCGCGACGAGGCCATGACCGCAGCCATCGACAAGGCCTTCAATGAGCTGGGCGCACTCTATGTCGCCGACGGCCACCACCGTTCCGCGGCAGCCGCACGAGTGAAGCGCTATTATCAGGACCGTAATCCAGACCATACTGGCGAAGAATCCTATAATTTTTTCCTGACTGTGCTGTTCCCCCACGATCAGATGCAGATTCTCGACTACAACCGTCTCATCAAGGATCTGGGTGGCTTGAGCAGTGAAGAATTCCTGCAGCAGCTTAAGGGTAAGTTCGATCTAGAGCAGGCTGATCCCGCAACGGCCAAGCCCGCAAAAGAGCGCCAGTTCGCACTCTATATCGACAAATGCTGGTACCGGCTCACCGCCAATGATTCTCTGCTGGCCGCAGTGGACGCGCAGGACCCGGTCCAGTCACTGGACGTGAGCATACTTCAAGAACACGTGCTTGGTCCCATTTTAGGCATCATGGACCAGCGTACCGACGACCGGGTGGATTTTGTTGGCGGTATCCGAGGACTGAAGGAACTGGAGAAGCGCGTGGACAGCGGCGACTGGCAAGCCGCCATCGCCCTGTATCCAACGTCAATCGAAAGCCTAATGGCCATCGCCGACGCCAACGAAGTCATGCCCCCGAAATCCACCTGGTTCGAGCCCAAACTCAAATCCGGCCTGGTCGTCCACGTCCTGGACTAGAGGGGTAGGACCAGGGAGTCAAAACAAAGTTACAGTGATTGTGCAGTGGGTCGGAGCAGCTCTCTATTACACGCCCAATGCTAGTACACGCCCAATGCTAGTGCATTCCCAATGGGTCAGTGCAATCGCTCATAGGCGCGAGCCTGGCTTGCCCTGCTGCCGTTATCTTCAGGTGAACTAGCCGAACACACTGCCTAATTCTTTGCAAAATCCAAGAGCTTCGCTTGCAAAAGTTGTTTAATTTGCCGGGTACCTAGGCTGGTGAAGTTGTCACTCAAGGTCTCGACTATAGGCTCTGTGCATACCCGACAAAATACCCGACAATTTTTTTTCTGACCCCTGAGGAAACTGCTGAATATTTGCTCCGACCCCGACATCGGATCCCAAAGTCAGTCAGTAGCTGACGCTGACGCCATCACTAATCAGGTCTGAAGGGTAGAGCACGACGCTTTCATCTTCCTCGACGCCGCCGAGCACGCGGGTGTAGTCACGGCCCCGGGAGGCAATGACGATGGGGCGGATCTCCACGCTGTTGCCATCGACGACGAAGGTGTTCCAGCCATTACTGCGCTGGAAGATGGCGCTGGTGGGAATGGTCAGGACTTCGTTTCCCTGCCAGGTCACGATAGCGGCTTCGATCCGATATTCGGCGCCCAGGTTGTCGGGCAGTTGGGTCGGATCGACGAGGATGTTGACACGCTGTTCCTCTACGCCCAGGGCTGATACCTTGGTGAAGGCCTCCGGCTCTATCGAGCGCACGACAGCGTTTAAAGTCCTGTCACCGCCCCAGCCATTCAGGTACACGATATCACCGGGCTCCACTCGCACCGCGTCCTGGGTAAGCAGATCGATGACTACCTCCATACGGTCCTGGTTACTGACCTCCATAATTGGTGTGCCTGCCTGGACGATGCGCTCGTTTTTCTCCATCACCGCATAGACAGTGCCAGAAACCGGCGCCTTAATTTCAATGCTGGACTCCGGAGACACATCGTCCCCAGCTCCTAACATAAAGGCTCGGGCCGAATTGATGTCGGCGCGGGCGGCCTGCACGGAAGCCTCGGCGCTGGTTACACGAGTCTGTTCGGCAGTTGCCAGTTGCCGGTAGAGTTCGACCTCCTCGGCACTGGCGAGATCGCGCCGGAAGAGTTCTTCCCGACGCTGCAATTCGCTACTTGCACGCTGAAAGGCGCTGCGATTTTCCGCCAGCGTCGCTTCAGCCACCGCAAGCCTGGCCACGGCGGCGTCCACGGCTGACTCGGCGTAGGCGGTAGTGCGCTGATCAGGGGGAGAGGGCGCAATCACTGCCAAGACTTCGCCGCTTTCTATGCGATCACCTTCCTCGAACATCGGGCGTCGCAGCAGGCCCGCCACAGGTGCGGTAATCACGTAGGGATTGCGCGCGCGTGTCCGCCCCTGGGCTTCCACGGCTTCAAAGAATTCTCGTCTTTCTACGCTGCCAATCTCGACTGAAATGGGTTGCGGCTGAAGCAAAAAATAGCCGACACCGGCTATGGCGATTATGAGCATTGCTTGTAACCACTTCGGCAGCTTGAGCATGACTTACTCCCGAGTCTTCAAGACTTCCACCAGGCTAATTTGATCTAGGCGGCGGCGGACTATCCAGCCGCTGGCCAGAGCGGCCAGGACGATAAAAATAGCAGAAATCAGCAAAGTCTGCGGCGCAATCACGAAGGGGATGCGGTATATCTCGGTTTCGAGCCCTACCGAGATGCCGTAACAAAGCGCGTAGCCGATGCCCCAGCCAAGGGGTATGGCGACAATAGTGAGGATTCCCTGCTCTCCCAACAACAGCATCGCCACCTCGGAGCGATGAAATCCCAGCACTCGCAGGCTGGCCAGCTCCCTGCCACGCTCAGAAAGAGAGATACGCGCCGCGTTGTAAATCACGCCGATGGCAATCACACCGGCAAAACCGAGCAGGAAGCCGCTGGCGATCAGCAGGCTGTCGGCGAGCTGCTCGCGAAAACTCGCCAGCATCATATCCGGTGAGGAGACGCCAGTGACTACCGGGAACTGCTTGAACTGGGTATTCAGGCCGTCTCGGGCGTCCTCATCGACAGTCAGGAGCGCGCCGTTGACCACCCCAGCTTCACCGCTGAGGCGCCAGAGCGCCTCTTTTTCCATGATGACCGACAAACCCAGATAGTCTTTGATTACGCCGCTTACCTGGACGCTGCCGGTCTGGCGTTTTCCCTCAAGTATTTCCACTATTAATTCGTCGCCGGAGGCCACGCCGAGACGGTCGGCGAGCATGGCACTGAGCACGACACCCTCACCGGGTACCGGTATCTCTCGACCGTCGGCATTGATGATGCGGCGTAACCTGCCGTCTGCCTCCAGGCCCTGAATTGCCACCTCGTCATTACGATGACCGAAACGCAGCCGCGCCGGAACCGTCCGATTGGTTTCGACGCGACTGATGCCGTCCAGGGCGGCCAGATCGAAGCGCACAGACTCAGGAACGATGTCCCTGAAGGTCAGACTGAGGTCCTCGCGCTGAATCTGTCTGAACTGCAGATCCATCATGCGATTGACACTGTCGAACATGAAAAAGCCAATGGTCAGGATCGCCACCGACATGGCAATACCCAGCGCCGAGAAAAACCCCTGTACGGGCTTGCGCTCCACATTGCGCAGCAGCATGCGACCGGTGGCGCTGAACAGCTTGCCAATGCCGGTGCGTTCGATGGGGCCCGGTCGAAACCGAGCCGGGGTGGCCGGTCGCATGGCCTCTGCCGGCGGCAGTCGCACCGCTTTGAGAACCGCAGCAATGGCGCCGGCGAAGGCGCCGGCGACACAGGAAATAAAGGCGAAGAACAGCAGACCAGGCGAGGACACATAGACCAGGCCGGGGAGATTAAAATAGAGCCGATACACGCCGATGTAAGCTTCGCCCAGATAGATGCCGCCGATGCTGCCCAGTGCGCCGCCGAGCAGTACCGCGACCACGGCGAACATCAGGTAATGGCCTCCGACCTCCCAATTGCGATAACCAAAAGCCTTGAGTACAGCGATTTCACCGCGTTGAGTCGCAATGAGCCGGCCAAGCACCAGATACAGCAGGAACACGGCAACACCCAGAAAGATCATCGGTATCACCGCGCCGCTGGTTCGATTCTGCTCCAGTTCGGCCTCGAAAATCAGATTGGACGGCTGATCCGCACGCGGGTAGGCTCCGCGGCCCCCAAAGGGTTCAAGGATGCGGTCCATCTCCTCTATCACCGCCTCTTCATTGGCGTCCGGCGTCAGGCTGACAAAGGCCTCGTTGAAGGCTCCATCCATGTTGTAAGCCGGACCCAACAGTGTGCGACTGCCCCAGATGACTCCATAGCGCTCGTCTTCCGGATACAGGGCCCCCGGCGGCACGGCATAGATGTGCTCGGGGGAACTGCCTATGCCGACAATGTCGAGCTCGCGGGAGTTGCCGTTGATAATGGCGCGGATGCTGTCGCCGGGCTCGTAGCCACGAGCCTCGGCGAATTTTTGACTGATGACAATTTCTTCCGGCGCGCTGGATTCCAGGTAGCGACCGCGGACGATAAGCACATTATTCAGGGCCGGGCGGCCAATGGCCGGCACCGAGATGAAACGGCCATAAGCCGGGATGCCGCTGTCATCCAGGTCCAGCGTAGCGAGAAAGGTCACCCGTGTGTCCGCCGCATCGACGCCGGGAATAGCCTCGAGCTCTCGAGTAAGCGTCTGCGGCGCACGCAACAGAGACACCCAGACATCGGCAAAGCGGGATTCCCGATAATAGTCCTGCTGGGCGATGATCAGGGAATTATAGGCGCCCCGCATGGTGACGATAGACATGATGCCGACCGCAACCACCAGCATAATGGAGGTCACCTGACCCTTCATGTGGAAGAGCTCGCGGACCAGCTTCTGATTCAGTGGTGACATGGCGGCATTACCACTCGATATCATCCACGCTGGCGCGTTCACTGTTTTCAATTCTTTCGGCGATCTCACCGCTGCGCATCTTGACCACCACATCGCCCAGGGCGCCGATGGCGGCGTTGTGGGTGATGATTGCGGTAGTGGTGCCGGTCTCGCTATTCACCCGATCCAGAACATTCAGCACCAGCTTGCCGGTTTCGGCATCCAGGGCGCCAGTGGGTTCGTCACAGAGCAGAATTTTTGGGCGCTTGGCGACCGCGCGAGCAATAGCGACACGCTGCTGTTCGCCGCCCGATAACTGGGAGGGAAAGTGATCCGCACGATCCGCTAGCCCCACCAGCTCCAGAGCCTCGTGAGGAGGCATGGGATCGGTAGCGATGTCGGTGACCAGGGCTACATTTTCCCGGGCCGTGAGGCTGGAAATCAGATTATAAAACTGGAAGACGAAGCCAACGTGAAAGCGACGGTAGTTGGTGAGCTCGCGCTCGCTGAACGCGCTGAGATTGGCGCCCAGATAGCGGACTTCGCCACGGCTGGCCACATCGAGGCCGCCAACGATGTTCAGGAGAGTCGACTTGCCGCTGCCCGAGGCCCCCAGCAGCACAGTGAGCTCAGCGCTGAACAAGTCGAAGTCCACCTCGCGCAGCGCCCTCACTGTCAGCTCGCCCATGGGGTAGTCCTTGCACAGTCCGCGTGTGGTCAGGACCGCCTGTTTATCAGTCCCCTGCTGTTGCATCGGAAGGTTTGCCAGCGTACCGGAATAGTAGTTATGAAGATTATAGGTTCCCTGCCATGCCTAATGCCATCATCATCCGCAGGCAGCGGAGTCGACTTTGATGCACATCAAGTTGGAGAAGGACTTCGATAGCAGGGTACGGTAACAGAGTCCGAGCAAACCGTCTTTCCACGGCGGTGGTGCACATCTGGCTGCTTGGTTGAGACAGGCTTGTCTCGTCTTAGTTTTTGCCTTGGCTTTCCTTGCATTCCTTTGTCGAGATCACCCAGGCGAAGATAATAGTGGTAGCTGATTATTTCTCTGTTGATTTTATTGCCTGTTTGTTCTGCTGGGACTTGTCGGTTTAAGCGTTAGCTCCTTCCAACGTTTCAAGCGAAACCTGGTCTACATCGTCAGTCTATTGGCGCTGTCGTACGGGCGCTTTATAGTGGATCCGATTGCTTCCGCTGGCGTGTCTTGCAACTCATGCTGTAGAATTAATGTGTCTAGAAAATGAGTTAGGATAGGTGTTGTGAGGTTTTCTCAAATAATCTAAACCGGTCAATAAAATATCATTGATTTTTTCCTGCACCTCAAATGCTTGCGGTCAAACGGATAGTGGCACGAAGATCACACCCTGGTCAGGTCTTAAGGGCGGCAATGACAAATTCGGCGGAGAAATACTTATGAACAATCCATCGCGTCGGCAATTTCTTCAGGCGCTTGCCGTTACGGCGCCATCAATATTTATTGCGAATCAACTGCGTGCACAAGCAAGCGCAGCGGGCAGCCCAGAACTCAGCCCCTATCCCGAAGCATGGCTCCCCGAAGGAATAAAGTCCCGCTACGTCGATGAAGTCAACGGCTTACGGATGCACGTGCTGGAAGCGGGTCATACACAGACCAATGCCCCTGCCTTGATTTTGTTACACGGTTTTCCAGAGCTGGCCTACAGCTGGCGCAAGGTGATGCTGCCCCTGGCACAGGCGGGCTACCACGTGCTGGTGCCCGACCTCAGAGGCTATGGCCGCACCACGGGCTGGAGCAGCGATTACGACACCGACCTGGCGCCTTTCCGGATGTTGAACAAGGTGCGGGATGTTATCGGCCTGATTTATGCTTACGGTTACAGACATGTCGATGCGGTGATCGGTCATGACTTTGGATCCCCGCTGGCAGCCTGGTGCGCCGTTACCCGACCGGATATCTTTCAATCGGTGGTCATGATGAGCGCCCCCTTCAGCGGCACACCCTCGATCCCGTTCGATACGATAAACAATCCAAATTCGGCAAACGCTGAAGGGCCTGATATCTATGCAGACCTGGCAAACCTGCCGCGGCCGCGAAAACACTATCAACGTTATTACACGACACGGGATGCCAATGACAACATGTGGCATGCCAGCCAGGGCCTAAGCAATTTCATCCGCGCCTATTATCATCATAAGAGCGCCGACTGGGAGCAGAACAGGCCCTTTCGTCTGGCGGCACGGACAGCAGAAGAGTGGTCGAAAATGCCAACGTACTACATCATGGACCTGGCAGAGGGAATGGCAGAAACGGTCGCGAAGGAAATGCCTGCTCCCGAACAGGTAGCCGCCAATACCTGGTTAACGGATGCTGAGCTGGCGGTGTACACAACGGAATTCGAACGCACCGGCTTTCAGGGCGGGTTAAACAGTTACCGCATGGGCGCAACGGGACTAGGCGCAGCGGAAGCCCAGATTTATACGGGCAAGACGATCGACCAGCCCAGTCTGTTTCTCAGTGGCGCCAGCGATTGGGGCACCTACCAGAATCCGGGCGCCTTTGAGCGTATGCAGGAAACAGCCTGTACCGATATGCGTGGCGTGCATCTGGTCGATGGGGCTGGCCATTGGCTCCAGCAGGAACAGCCTGAGGAAGTCAGCAGACTAGTACTGGCCTTCCTCGATTCCATCGACTAGGCGCAGGCGTCGGAACCCATTTACGGTTGTTTCCGGAGGAGCCGGAGATTGCAGGCACGGTATTTTCCGAGGGTCGAATTTAGCTGCTGATATCCAAGGGTCATGGCGACAGGCAAGTGTTAGGAAACGAGACTGTCATAGGCTTGACCAGAAAACAGAAAGCGCACTGCGAACAGCAGCCTCACAATCACTTGCGGGCAACCGCAGTGATCGCCGCAATAGGCATACGGATAGCGCTTCTATTGCTTTGGCAGATCGTTAACCTCACTGCAAATATTCAGATGACCCGAGTGCATTCCAACTCGAATTTTTAAAATATCGGTCTCCCAGACAACTAGCGTATTCCTTACCCTGTCTTGACCGGCGTCCTGCTTGCGGGCCTCGATGAAACCCGCTAAATTCATCAAGAAGAAAAGTTCAAAGAAGACGCAAGGGGACAAGGCAATGCCAGACCTTCCAATGGGTGGTACGAAGGGTAATTTTCGTGAGCTCAAATTGGAAGATATAATAAAATCAATAAGCAAAAATGGCTATATCAAGGTCGGTTACGCGATCTTCAGAGAAGATCTGGACCTTAGACACATCAATTTATCGCAGCACACAGGCGGCGACCGAACGCTGCCAATAGGCATCCAATTCCACCGCTGTTTGATTCTTGGCGAGCTTCGACTCGACAACGTACGTTTGTCCTACTTGAAACTGTTTGGATCCGCGCTCCGACACCTGAGTGCAAAGAACGCAGAAATCGATGGCGACGTCGATCTGGGGTATGTATTCAGCTCGGAAGACTGCCGTGCGATAACAGATTCCAGCTCGCCAGAGAATGACGGCTTGGAAGACACAGCCTGGCAACCTCAATTTTTTATTGATGCTTTTGAAAAAGCCTATTTAGGCGCTGAAAAAAAGAAAACCGGGACAAGTGCCTCCAGTCAATGGTGGCATCACTTCCGGGAGCAGTCTCAGTCCAAAGATGATGTCCAGAACTCAGGCCAGTGTTCCGTAGACTTATCAAACGCCACAATCAACGGCACTCTCTTGCTTGATGGCTGCCGTTTGGCTGCCCCTGCCATCAAAAAACCCGAAAATTCCAGCAGCACAGAATCCATTTCTCCTACCCCTTCGATTCCCGCCCTGTCTATTACCCACGCCAGGATTCACGGTGATGTCTTAATATCGGCGGTCGGCCGCAATCCCAAGCTTCGGGTTCGTTCGCCTCAACCTGGTGCTTTCCTCGGTGAATTTAGGGGCAAGTCTCTAAACCTCAGTGGCGATTTTTTGTGCAGCGGGGCGTTAATCCAAGGCTACAAAGACATAGCGCTCTATTTACAGGGAGCTTCGATCGATGGTGCCGTCGTGCTTTCTGATGAAGTCGAAATCGAAGAGGATGTAAGTGGTCAGGCTGAACACTACAACACGCAAATATGTGGATGCATTGACTTCTCTTCAACAAAAATTGGCTCGCATTTTATTATCAGTCACGCCAAGATATTTCCGGTCGAGTACTGCTTAAAAGGCAATCTACCGTCAGAGCCCCCCAGTGTGTACAACGTAGACGAGGCACTTATCAGGCTCAACGCCGTAAAAATACATGGTGATGCCAATATAAATCTGTCGAACTCTGAGTCTGAAATATTCGCGCCGGGATCAAGTTTCCTAATATCTCTGAGCAAGAGCCGCATAGATGGGGATATTTCCATCTCGTCCAATAATCATCCGCGACTGATGGCTAATTTGCGGTACACCCATTGTGGCGGAAACTTTAGAGTTCGTGGCATCTTCACCGGAGAATTTATTGCTAACGCCATGCAGATTGGGGGTGAACTCGACCTCGACGAGACGATTTTTCAAAAATCTGCACGCTTAGATTTTTGCCAGGTGGGCAGTTCTTTCAAGATGAGTGGACGCATTGAGAGTGAGTTTATAGCCAATGGCATGAAGGTCGGCGGTGACGTAGAGTTCTTCCCGACACTATGTATGGCTAAAGCGGATCTTACAGCAATTCACGTTGGCGGAAATTTGAATCTTTCGCCTTCAATAGAACGTGCGTCGGTTCAGGAAAAGGCGCATAGGGTGTTAACTTTCAAGGTGCCCGGTAGAAATTTCGAACCCAAAAAATTTGCGGAGGATAGGAAGCAGCTATTGGAGTCGCAAACCAAAGAAGACGATTTTAATCAAATTGCGCTGGATCAAGCGCCTGCTCAACTGATTCTCAAGCACGCTATCGTAGAACACGCCTTGAGGGTGCACAGAATAGACGTTGATCTTGGCCGCTATGACAGGTCGGAACACGTGGATCTGTATGCCAGGCTCGTTGAATTTATGTATCGAAAACCGCTGAGATTCTGCAGAAGGCAGCATGATAGGTTGCTTCTGAGGCTCCTGCTGTCACCTCTGAGAGGTTGGTCGGAAAGGCGGCTTGAAGAGTCTTATGGGAATGAACTTTTCGGGGACATCCACAACACCTCAGACAGCCAATTTAAATTTCAAATCTTGAGTAGCAGGGAAAAACTCAGCTTTTATCCTAATCATGATTGGCTTCGAATTTTGGTTGAGGACCGGGATTCTAAGGCTAAAGGTCGAAAAAACAGAGGCGGTATAGTCGACTGCGTCTTCAATACTTATGACCGCTCACTCACAATCATCGGTGGCGATAGCAGCAGTATTTATCAATTGAACTCGAGCCCGAACGCCGGGCTTAAACTTGAAAACGACGAACAAATAGCCGACTACGCGCGCTTCTTCTGCGAATGCGCTTGGGGGGAAGAGGGGCCATTTCATATCCTAGAGCCGCTTAATAAGCACCAGGTTCAACAGCCTGAAGACAGGTTTTCACAATTCAGGAAACTGCTGGAAATTGTGGTTCCCGCAGAAGCCGATAAATTATCTGAAGAAGAACGACTACCGACCACCCTCCGACAGTGGCAGACTAGGGTCAATATATTGTACGCCGGAGACGTTTTTGAAGTTGACTTGATTATCAATAGCTCTGGTGACCTCGACATGAAAAATTCTAAGCTTGTCAGCGAAGTCGATGCGCCGAATCCATTATTTTTGAAACCGTACCGATGTTCCAGCGGGGAAGGTCAAATCACGGATTGCATTTTTCCGATGCAAATCCCTTTTAGGGAATCGTGGATCGATTTTGACCACTATTTTTCTGAAGCTGGGTCCAACCTACGAAATTCCTTAATCGGTTTTGCCAATAGGCATCAGCCGCCGGTCATGGGTCGTCTTGCCGATACGGGAGGGAAAAAGACACCGGCACAGATATTTAGTGCCTTCACAAAGTGGCTAAGCGGCCTGTTCGCTTCGGGCGCCGATTTTCCTTTCAGCGGATGGGGCTCGTTCCGACGCTTTCTTGACAGATGGGGCCTGAATAAACCTGAGAAACTGCCTGTCATTGATCTGAGAAGCGCTCATGCAGAAGTCCTGAATGACAGAAGAGGCAGTGGTTGGAGGGATCCACTGCAAACGAATCCAGATTGGTTCAATTACAAAATTCTACTGCGCCTGGAAGGGTTTACCTACAACCGACTCATCTATCCGCTCGAGAGTTCGTCCCCACGCGCAGGTCTGACATTGGAGTTTCAACGAGCCCAGGACCTGGTCGATTCTGCGCCAATTGGACACAACGACCAGAATTGGAAATCTAGAATGGCCTGGTTGTATCGGCAATACCCCAGCGGAACTCCGACGCGAATCAACTTTCATCAGCAACCATTTTCGCAAGCGGCCAAAGCCTATCGAATCAGAGGAGACTCAATCAATTACAACAAGATTATTCAGGAAAAGATATCGATTGAGTTGAAGCTGCTTCGCCAACGACTGGTGCCGTCGGGCATAACTGTATTCTCCTGGTTTACGTTAGTCGCCTTCACGGTCTTACTCTTGCTTAGTAAGTTCAGTGCAGTTGGCTCAACTGAGCTGAATTCAGTATTATTCGCCGTGGCTAATGGCGCAATCGGTGTGCTGATATTTCGTCACAAGAAAGACAATATTCTCTCTCTTTTGATTCCATCTGCTGTTTTGCTCCTGAGCTTGTTAACGCAATTGGCATGGAAGACCGAACTGTCTGATTTGCTCGCGGCTCGGCCAGAAATACTGCTGTTAATGACTGTCTTCCTGGGCGTCATTGTGGTTTTTGGCTGCTTTGGCCGCTTAATATTGAAGTTTTTGCATGATCTCTATGCCATTTGCTTTGGGTACGGGCTTTCTCCGTGGCGAGCGTTAAGCACGATGATAGCGGGATTGATTATCGGAACCCTTTGGGTGGGCCTGGCGCTCGAGAACAACATCCTGATTCTTGATGCTGAATACTCAGCGGTTGCCTTCGATAGTTCCTCTGCAGACCCCGGGCCCGGGTTTGTCAGGGCCGAGAACTATATCGGACCCCCTCTCTGCGACGGCGTCATTGACCCCTTTATGTATGCGGCAGATATTTTCATACCGCTTATCGATTTTCGACAGGAGTTTCGCTGTCATGTTCGGGGAGAGGTCGGGTATTTGTATGAATATTCTGATTCCGAAGAAAGTCTTGTTCCTGTTCAGCAAGCAGGCCTCAACCTGAGAGAGTTGGCGATGCTGCCCCATTGGAAGGCAAGATTCGAAGCGTTTTTGGGTCAGCTATCCGGAAATCCCCAGGTATGGCTCTGGACCAAGGGCTTATACACGATCCTTGGCTGGGTCATCATATCCCTTCTGATACTCACAATAACCAGAAACGTGCGTATTCAGTTCGGCGAAAACCCCGAATCGATTACCTGACTGCAGGGCGACCTGGTTGCAAGAGATCATCGAGAGCGATTGGCCCAACACGCTGCTGCGGAATTTCAGGCGCATACAGGCATAGTGGCGGATGACTGCCATGAGGTTCCAGGCCGGATCTGTAAGAAATTTCATTATTCGTTGCCTTATGTAGTGCCTGGACGCTAAGCGCAGGTGGGTTTAAAACGCTCAATGCCGGCACGAGGTTTACATCACGCTGTTATATTTTTACTGAAAAGACCGGTGCCCTGTCGAAGTCTTTACTAGACGAAAAAAGGCCGCGAACCAAATGGTCCGCGGCCTTTTCGATCTCAAGCTCTCCGCAGGGGAACGGAAAGCTCGTCCTGCTCTGTATCGCTTAGGCGGCGTCGCGCTTGTCGACGTCGATCAGCTTGCTCTCGCCCTTGCCAATGGGAATAGACCGGGGTTTTTCTTCCTCCGGTATTTCCTTGGCCAGGTCCACATGGAGCATGCCGTTTTCCAGGCGGGCGCCAGTCACCTTCACGTGATCAGCCAGCTGGAAGCGCCGCTCGAAGTTACGGGCGGCTATGCCCTGGTGCAGGTAGTTACGTTCGACCTGCTCGGTATCCTTACTGCCGCGAACGGTCAGGGTCTGTTTCTCGACCTGGATGTCCAGTTCGTCCTCGACGAAACCGGCTACCGCCATTGTGATGCGATACTCGTCATCGTCTAGCAGCTCAATGTTGTAAGGAGGGTAGCCGTTGCTGTTGTCGCTCCGGTTTACGGCGTCCACCAGGGAAGCCAAATGATCGAAACCAACGGTTGTTCGGTAAAGGGGTGAAAAATCAAAGCTACGCATAGTCATATCCTCGTAAAGCAATATGGTTTGTTGGTGCCCATCTCGTGGATCGGGCGTCTTCGGCGGCCTCATACGAGCCCCGCCTACGATAACTATGTGTGGTCGCTGGAACGGATTTCAAGTACCTGTGAACTGTGAATTTCGACCTTGAGGTCAGATCACCAGCCGATCCATGAACTCATGAACCGGAGTGGCCTCCAGGCGCTGCTGGTCTTTGCACAATGTAAAAATCTCCTGCGTTCTTCTGGCAGGGAAGCGGCTGGCCAGATTCGCCCTGAACTTGGACTCCAGCAGAGGGATACCTTCTTCCCGACGGCGCCGGTGTCCCACCGGGTATTCGATCTCCACCTTGTCGGTGCAGCTGCCGTCCTTGAAAAAGACCTGCAGGCTGTTGGCGATGCTGCGCTTCGCTGGCTCGTGGTACTCGTTGGAATAGCGCGGCTCTTCGTGAATCTCCATCTTCTCGCGCAGCGCATCAATGATGGGGTTGGCGGCGTGAAAGTCGTCCTCGTAGTGCTCCGCCACCAGGTTGCCGAAGGCCAGGGGCACCGCAATCATGTACTGCAGGCAGTGATCGCGGTCGGCTGGATTATTCAGCGGTCCCACCTTGGAGATGATGCGAATCGCCGACTCGTGGGTGTGAATGTCGATGCGTTCGATCTGCTCCAGTCGGTCCTTGACCCGCGCATGCAATTGCACCGCCGCCTCGGCCGCAGTCTGGGAGTGGAACTCGGCGGGAAAGGAGATCTTGAACAGAATGTTCTCCATCACGTAGCTGCCGTAGTGCATCGGGAATTTGAATTCTTCGCCTTTGAAAGACACGTCGTAAAAGCCCCACTTCGGCGCCGTCAGCACCGAGGGGTAGCCGATCTCTCCGCGCAGGGTCAGGTCCGCCAGTCGCACCGCCCGTGAGCTGGCGTCGCCGGCCGCCCAGGACTTGCGCGGCCCAGCATTGGGGGCATGGCGGTAGGTGCGCAGGCTGGAGCCATCCACCCAGGCCTGGGACAGGGCATCGATCACCTGA
>JGI12109J20283_10543717_pt1 | contig 18656 bp, 16 predicted proteins | sample ElkSlonscriptome_12_FD_20283 | JGI IMG/M metagenome (IMG submission 20283)
GGCTCGGCCAGCGCCGCGTGCTGGGGATTGCTGCCCGCCGGCAGCCGGAAACACTGCCCCGCCCGGGCCACCAGCGCCTGACGGAAGGCGCCCTGCACATGGGGAAAGCGCATGGCGCTGCCGTAGAAGCGCATCTCCAGGCAGTGATTGTGCTGGCCCCGCTGGCAGTACTCGCACTGGCCGCAGGGCTGGCTGGGATTGATGGCCACCAGATCCCCCACGGCGAGATCCGCCACCCCCTCGCCCAGCGCCGCGATTCGACCGGCCACCTCGTGGCCGAGGATGATGGGCTCGCGGATGCGAATGGCGCCGAAGCCGCCGTCGTGGTAGTAGTGCAGGTCGGAGCCGCAGATGCCGCCGGCCTCCACGTTCAGCAGTACCTCCCCGCACCCGGGGCTCGGCGCTTCCTGCTGCTGGATCCGCAGATCCCCGGCGCCGTGGCAGACAACGGTTTTCATGGTGACTCCTCCCGGTGTTTTTCCGGATCTTGTTATTACGTGCCTATTCGGCCCAGCCCTGCAACTGCGGGAGGGTCGCCGTGACCCCGCCACACACCACCACCAGCACCGAGTGACAGTCCGCCAGCGCCGGATGAGTGTCATAGGCCACCGCCAGCGCCGCCCCGCAGGCCGGCTCCACCAGTACCCGCTGCTCGTCCAGCAACCGCAGGCACGCCCGCGCCGCGTCCCGGTCTGACACCACCACGCTCTCCAGCGGATGTTCCCGGGCCAGCCGGAACGCCTGCTCGCACACCTGTTTGGCCCCCAGAGAGGTGGCGATGCTGGTGATAGCCTCCAGACTCACCCGCCGCCCCGCCGCCAGCGAGCGGTGCAGGGAGGCCGCGCCCCCGGTCTCCACGGCCACCACCGGCACGTCCTCCCAGCCGTGTCGGCGCATCCCCGCCACTACGCCGCTGAGGAGTCCCCCGCCGCCCACCGACAGCACCACCGCATCGGGGCGAAGACCGGCGCGGGCCACTTCGTCCACCAGCGTGGCGTGCCCCTCCCATACCAGCGGATCGTCGAAGGGGTGCAGGAAGGCATCATGCTCGTCCAGCATGGTGAGCGCCAGTTCGTTGGCCTCCTGCCAGGAGGCACCGTGGACGATCACCTCGGCCTGCTCCAGTCGCAAGAGTTCCCGCGCCCGCTGGGAGGTGGTTTCCGGCACCACCACCACCACCGGCACGCCCAGCCGCCGCCCGGCGTGGGCCGCACTGATGCCGGCGTTGCCGCCGGAGGAGGATACGAAGCGCCGGGCGCCCCGCCCGGCATGGACCTCGCAGGCGGCACCGATGCCGCGCAGCTTGAACGAACCCGACGGTTGCAGGGCGTCCATCTTCAGCCACACGGCGCGCCCGCTGTGGGCGCTCAGGGCACGGGATTCCAGCAGGGGGGTGTCGATGTGCAGGGGCATGGGATAGGGATTCGCGATCTCTAGGGAAACAGGGGTATCGGCTCCGGCGGCGAGCGCACCGCGCCAGCGCCGTCCAGCTCGAAGCGCCAGATGATGCCGGCCTCGAAATCCAGCTCGAAGAACCCCGGCGCCGGGCCGGGCTTCAGGGTGCCGGCGTTGATGATGCTGACCCCGGGGAAGTGGCGCACCATGTGCTGGTGGCTGTGGCCGTTCACCACCCAGCGGTGGGTGCGGGATTGTAGCAGCATCTGCAGATCGTCGTTGAACGCCACCGCGTAGCCCTCGTCGTCCGGGTTCAGCTTGGCCATATCGTTGGCGCCGAGCCCGTGGCAGAGCAACAGCGAACCCTTGGCGGTGGCGAACTCACGGGTGGGCGGCAGGGTCTCCAGCCAGCGCCGGGCCGCCTCGTCCACGGCCTGCGGCGAGGTGGCGGCGGGCAGGTCGCGAAGCTCCCCGGCCAGCAGCCAGCGGTCGTGGTTGCCCCGTACCGCCAGCACGCCCCGCGCCGCCAGCAACTCGCAGCAGCGGTTCACCGAGCCCTCGCCGTCGGCCACGTCGCCGGTGGCCAGCAAGCGCTCCACGCCGCGCGCCTCCAGCGTGTCCAGGACGCGCTCCAGACGTTCGTGCTCGGCGTGGATATCGCCGATCAGGCCGATGTGGGTGAGAGTCTCGGTCATGGCGTCAGTGGGGTTTCTTCTTGCCCTTGCCGCGCTGGCGCTCGATCTCGTGTTGGGAGCGGTCCTCCTCGCTGAAGGATACGTCCCCACTGCGTGCCGCCCGGTAATCCTTGATCCGCGCCGAGGTGGACTTGAAGGCCGCCGAGGTGCCCAGCGAGGTCTTGTCGAAGCCCATCACCGAGGCATCCGCCATACCGCTGGTGAGGGCCTCGCCGATGGCGGCCAGATCGGCGCTGAGGAACACGAACTGCCAGTCCGCCGCCTGTCTGTCACGGATCATCCGCTCGATCTGCTCCTTGCGAAACTCACGGCTGGCGTTCTCCTGACCGTCGGTGATGATCACCATCACCACCCGCGCCGGGCGTTCGGTCTCCGCCAGAGCCGCCAGGCTCTGCTCCAGATCGTTGATGCCCCGACCGATGGCATCCAGCAGCGGCGTGCTGGCCCGGGGCACGAAGGTCTTCCGGGTGAGCGGCGGGATCTCGGGGAGCGGGCGGAAGCGGTGGATCACCTCGTAGGGGTCCTGGGAGTCGAACTGCACCAGGGTGAGGGTGGCCTCCCCGGGCTCGGCCTTCTGTTCCTCCATGAAGGCGTTGAAGCCGCCGATGGTGTCGTCGCGGATGGATTCCATGGAGCCGGTGCGATCCAGGATCACGCTGAGGTGGGTGTAGTCGTTTTTCATCGAACTATCTCCGTCGCTTTCACAAAGAACGCCATGACCACGGGGCGATGCGCCCCCACCCCATTCATAAACCGATCTCCGGGGTTTTTCCAGTCCACCCCGATGGCGGGCCGCGTCAGTCCCACCACAGACTCAGGTGCATCTTCTTCTCCAGATCCCGCTTCATGAGTTCCAGCCCGTAGTCCTCGGCGTCCATATCCACCCCGTTCACCAGTTCCTCGGTGTCCTCGTCGACATCCTCGTCCATCTCCTCGGCGGATTCGATCATCTCGCCGATGGTGCCGTAGCCCTGATCCACCGTATCCGGGCAGAATTCGTAGACCTCCTCGCAGAACGCCTCCAGATTCTCCGGCAGGGACTGGAAATCCAGTTCAAGGCGATCGGACTCCACCTCGTCCACGGTGAAATCGCAGCGGGTGGCCCAGTCCCGCAACCGCTCGATGATGTCCTCGGTGGTGAGGTCGTAGTTGGCGCCGCTGGTCTGCAACGCCTGGATCCTGGCAATGGCCTCATTGAGTTCCATGGCAATCTCCCGCTTGTGTGCGCTCGCGATGGGAAATCGGTGCCCAGCCACCGGCGGCGGCCCCCGGCCCGGTTATGGAGCTATACGACTACCGCGGCGCGCATTCCGTTTCATGGATGACGCGGTTCATCGATATAGCGAGGGGGCACAGTATCGGTGAGCCACACGCCATTGTCCGAGACCCAGAAACTGAAGCCCGCGCGCACCGTCTCGTCGGCGCGGATGCACAGGCCATCCTCACTGAGGGCAAAGCGTTTTTTATTATTGTTGGCCACCACGAAATCCAGTTCGTGGCGGGCGATCGCCTGGCCGTGGGCGGCCGCGGCCGCCAGCAGTTCATCGATAGCCATCCAGCCCTGGGGGTCCAGGCGAAGCCCGATCTCCTCTGGCTTGTGGCGCAGCACGAGGCTCAGGTATTTGCTGATCCGGGTATGACGTTTATCCATGCGGCTGGCTCCCCTGGCGATCCCCGCTCACGAGTCGACCCGGTGGCGACGGATCCAGGCCCTAACATCCCCGAAAATCGCCAGCCCCGCAAGCCGGTCACGGAGCCGCCGCTCCAGTTCCACCACCACCCACAGGGCAAACCCGATGGCCAGGATCCAGAGATTATCCACGGCGGACACCGCCCGCGTGTCGAAAATCGCCTGCAGGGGCGGGATATAGGTAATGGCCAGTTGCGCCACCACCACCACCCCCACCAGCGACCACAGGATCCGGGTGCCGCGCAGGCTCTGCCAGCAAAGTCGCCCCGCGTGGCCATGGCGAATGAAGAACAGATGGCCGATCTCCATCATCACCAGGGTATTCATGGCCAGGGTGCGGGCCAGCGCCGGCTCGTAGCCCGTGGCCACGGCATGGGCGTACATCCCATAGACGCCGGCCAGGATCAGCAACGCCACCAGCACGATATGCCAGATCCATTGCCCCGACAGCAACGGCTCGGCGCGGTCCCGGGGCGGGCGCGCCATGAGATGCGCCGAGGCGGGCTCGAAGGCCAGGGCGATACCCAGGGTCACGGCGGTGATCAGGTTCACCCAGAGGATCTGCACCGGGGTCACCGGCAGGCTCATGCCGAGCAGCAGCGCCACCACAATCGTCATGGCCTCGCCGGCGTTGGTGGGCAGAGTCCAGCCGATGACCTTCTTGATGTTGTCGTAGACCGCCCGGCCCTCATGCACGGCGGCCACGATGGAGGCGAAATTGTCGTCCGCCAGCACGATCTCGGCGGCCTCCCGGGCCGCCTCGCTGCCCTTGCCGCCCATGGCGATGCCGGCGTCGGCGCGCTTCAGGGCGGGGGCGTCGTTGACCCCGTCGCCGGTCATGGCCACGGTCATGTTGCGGGCCTGCAGGGCCATCACCAACCGCAGCTTATGCTCCGGGCTGGTGCGGGCGAAGATATCGGTGTCCAGCACCCGCGCGGTCAGGGCGGTGTCGTCCATGGCGTCCAGCTGGGCGCCGGTGAGGAGCCGGTCGGGGTGGCGAAGACCGATGGCCCGGCCGATGGCCATGGCCGTGCCGGCATGGTCGCCGGTGATCATCTTCACCTGGATGCCGGCGCTCTGGCAGGCCGCCACCGCCTGCATGGCCTCGGGGCGGGGTGGGTCGATGAGGCCCACCAGCCCCAGCAACACCAACCCTTGGTCCAGATCCGCCAGTTCCAGCACCGTGTGCTCCGGCGCCACCGGTTTCGCCGCCAGCGCCAGCACCCGCTGACCCGCCGCCGCCAGCCGCTCCGCCTCCCCGTGCCAGTGGTCGGCGGCCAGCGGCGCGGTGCCGTCGACGCCGTCGCGCTGCGCCTCGCACAGGGTGAGCAGCCGTTCCGGGGCGCCCTTCACCAGGATGAAAGCGTGATTCTGGTGGTCGTGGTGCAGGGTTGCCATGAAACGCTGGGTGGCGTCGAAGGGGATCCCGTCGGTGCGAGCCCAGGTCGACTCCAGGGTCGCGTGATCGAATCCGAGCTTGCCGGCCAGGGCCAGCAAGGCCCCCTCCATGGGATCTCCCGCCACGCGCCACGCGCTGTCCTGCTCCCGCAACCCGGCATCGTTGCACAGCGCCCCCGCCCGGGCCAGTTCCCGCAGCCGTGGCACCTCATGCGGCGTCACCGGGCGCCCCGCCCGGCGCACCTCGCCCGAGGGCGCATAGCCCACGCCGTCGATCTCGAAGCGCTGGTACCCGCACAGGGCCGCCACCACGCTCATCTCGTTGCGGGTCAGGGTGCCGGTCTTGTCGGTGCAGATCACCGACACCGAACCCAGGGTCTCGATGGCCGGCAGGCGCCGCACGATGGCGTTGCGCGCCGCCATGGCCTGCACCCCCACCGCCAACGTGATGGTGAGCACCGCCGGCAGGCCCTCCGGAATGGCCGCCACCGACAGCCCCACCACCGCCATGAACAGCTCCTGGAAGGGCTGTTGCCAGGCCGCCAGCCCGAAGCCCAGGATCAGCGCCGCGCCCCCCAGGATCACCAGGGTGAGCCAGCGGGCGAAGACCTCCAGTTGCCGCACCAGCGGGGTGGTGAGAGTCTGCACCGCCGACAGCAGACCGCTGATCCGGCCTATCTCGGTGGCGGTGCCGGTGGCCACCACCACGCCCCGACCCTGGCCGCTGCTCACCAGGGTGCCGCTGAAGGCCATGCAGGTGCGATCGCCCAGCGCCAGTGCCTCGGCCACCGGCTCGGTGCGCTTGTCCACCGGCAGCGATTCACCGGTGAGGATCGCCTCCTGGATCTGGAGATTGCGTGTTCGCAACAGCCGCAGGTCGGCGGGCACCCGGTCGCCCGCCTCCAGCAGCACGATATCCCCGGGCACCAGTTGCTCGGCCGCTAGGGTCTGGCGCTGGCCGTCCCGCAGCACCGCCGCGTAGGGGGCCAGCATCTCGCGGATGGCGTCCATGGCCTTCTCGGCCTTGCCCTCCTGGATCATGCCGATCAACGCGTTCACCAGCACCACCGCCAGGATCACCAGGGTATCCAGCAGATGCTGGAGCAGCAGGGTGATCAGCGCCGAGCCCAGCAGCACGTAGATGAGGATATTGCGAAACTGCGCCAGAAAGCGGGGCAGCCAGCCCCGGTGGGGTGGCGCCGGGAGTCGGTTCGGGCCGTGGCTCACCAGTCGGGTACGCGCCTCGGCCTCGTCGAGGCCGCGCTCGGTGGTCTGTAGCGCCGCGAGCACCTGCCGGGTGGATCGGCCATGCCAGTGGGTGATATCCATGGCGATCGCTCCTGCGTGGAAGAGAGCACATAAACCTTAATTTTTGACAGGTTTTAGGGCTGAAAACTCCCCGCCGCAGACCCCGGGCATGGCTTTTGCGAAGAATCGCTCAACGGGCGATCACGGCGCCCCCGGCGGCCTCGTGACGCCGGAATCCTGTAACAACTGCAAGGCATCACCCAGGGATTGCAAACCGGTCCTGGACTGTTCCCGACGACCAATCCCACGCCAGGAGTCCACCCATGCCCAAACAGCCGCAGGAGCGCGCCCTGGAACTGAAACGGGCGGCGAAGCTTTTTCTGTTCACAGCCATGTTCTTCACCGCCTGGACGATCATCGGCCTGATCGCCCACGCGCCGGTGGGCTGGATCTCGCTGCTGCTGGCGGCGGCGGGTTATATCGCGGCGGGCGTGTTCTTCCAGCGGGCCGCTCAGGCCCGGCGCGGCGACGGCGCCGGTTGAGTCCTGACCCATCCTGTACTGGAGATCTTCCCATGCCACATCACGGAAATACGCTGCTGGCGCTGCCGCTGATCACCCTGCTGGGCTGCGTCAATCCCTTCGATCTGCCCGATGAACCGGCCCCCCCGGTGGTGGTGGACCTGGATCTGGAGGCGGCCATCGCCGAGTTCCACACGCTCTATAACGTGGGCGACTTTGCCGGGCTCTACCAACATGCCGCCGAACCGGTGTCCGGGGAGATCAGCGAGGCGCAATTCATCCGCGGCATGACCGAACTCCGGGAGACCTTGGGGCCGGTGGAGACGGTGGGCATCCTGGCGACGCGCTCCAACGATGAGCCCGATGAGGAACTCACCCACGCCATGCTGCGCACCATTTTTGCCGAGGAGAGCGTCGTCGGCGTGATCCGCCTGCATCTGGAGGACGACGGCTGGCGGTGGAGCCGTTACCGGGTGGATCTGCCCCGCCCGGCCAGGAACAACCAGATGGACAGCCGGTCGCGCAACACCACCACCGCCACCACCGCCATGAGATAGCAGATCGCCTGCCCCGCTGCGGCGCCGGTGGTCTCGCGCAGCACCTCGGCCACCGCCACCATGGCCGGGGCCAGCAAACCGTACTGCCCGTAATAGGCCAGCCGGTCCTGGATAGCGGTCAGCGACCCGCTGAGCCGCTCGGCCTCCAGCGCCACCGCCGAGGCCAGCAGAAAGACCACCGACACCAGCGGCGGCTGGGGACCGAACAGCGTGAGAATGACGCCGATGCTGCCCAGCGCGACGAGTAACTGGGCGGAGACGAGAAAAACCATGGCGGGATTCATGATAGGGCTCTCTGCTAAGGGTTTGCTGCTATTGACGGGGCCGCCGGACAGAGGCCACAAGCGATGGCTGTATAACGAGTTTTTGCCCGGTAACGCTGATGATAACCGGACTTGCGCCGATAGCGAACCGGCCAAACGGAACTATTGTTAATTTTCGTTCTACAGATCCAGCAACAGCGCCTGGAAAGCGCCGTCGGCGGTGATCGCCAGCAGCCGCTCCAGATCCGCTCCCGGGGCGCGATCCCGATCCAGCGCCGGAATCCGTGCCCGCAGCGCTTGCCGCAACCGCGCCAGCCCCTCCCCCACCGGCTCACCCCGTTGATCCACCGCCACCAGCGCCGTCAGCAGTTCGTGGGCGAGCAGCAGATGGGCGAGCCCGGCCATCTCGTGGAGGCGCTGGATGGCCGGAAACGCCATGGCCATGTAGTCCTCCTGGCCGCCGGAGCCCTCGCCCACCTGTAGCGACAGGGGCTGGGCCAGCCATTTCAGCCGCGCCACGATATCCAGGCTCGCCTTCTGCACCACCACCAGCCCGGCGTCCAGCCCCGGACGGGGCGCGAGCTGCGGCGTCAACCCGGAGAAGCCCGGATTCAGCAACCGATGCAGACGCCGCTCGGCCAGCGCGCCGAGATGCGCCAGCGCCAGCGCCACCTGCTCCACCTGGTTCACCAGATGCTGGTCGTGGAACAGCCCCACCGACAGCAGCCTGCCCCCGGCGGGGGAATCGTCCAGCACCATCAGCGGATTGTCGGTGAAGCCCCGCAGGCTCTGTTCCACCCGCTGGCGCAGCCCGTCCAGGGCGTGCAGGAAGGCGCCGTGGATCTGGGGAACGATCCGGTAGGACACCGGCGCCTGGAGCCTCGCCACCCGCACCCCGCTGCCGGCCAGATAGCGCCGCAGCGCGGTCGCGACCCGCGCCACCCCGGGTTGCGGATGCACCTGCTCGATGGCCGCGTCGATGCTGTCCCGGGGTGCGGCCAGCCCCTCCATGGACAGCGCCGCCACCGCGTTGGCCAGCCGCAGGATCGCCATCAGCCGCCGGTGGGCGTCGATGGCCAGGGCCGGCGCCACGTTCACCCCGGAGATCAACGCCAGCCCCTCCTTGCTAGCCAGGGTGAGCGGCGCCACGCCGCGCTCGTCCAGCGCCTCGGCGGCCGCCTGCCGCTGCCCGTCGGGGCCGAACACGAAACCCTCACCGATGAAGGTCTGGAAGGCGTGGCAATTGGCCACCGCGTCCGCCCCCATGCCGTGCCCCAGGGTGGGAATCCACGGCGTGAAGCCGTCGTTCAGCCGGTCCACCAGGAACCGGCAAAGCCCGGCCCGCACCCCGTCCAGCCCGGAGAGGAAATTCACCAGCCGGATGGCGAGGATCAGCCGTGCCACCGGCGCCGCCAGCGGCGGCCCCACGGCGGCGGCGCGGGCACGCAGCATGTTATTGGGCAGATCCCGCCGCGCATCCTCGTCCAGTTCCCGCTCCACCAGTTGCCCGAGACCGGTGGTGACACCGTAGCAGGGCACGCCGGCCTCGATGAGTCCCAAAAACGCCGCGCGCCCGGCGTCCACCCGGGCCAGTAGCGCATCACTCAGGCTCACCGGCGCATTGTCGTAGGCAATCGCCTGAACGCTGTCCCAGGTGAGATCCCCGGGCTCACGGAGCCGGATCATGCGTAGCGCAGCGTCTGGCCGATCCCCAGCCGCTCGGCCTTCGCCAGCATGGCGTGGCCCAGCGCGATGTCCGAGGTGGACAGGCCCCGGTGCCAGAACAGGATCGTCTCCTCGCGATCTTCCCGTCCGGCGAGCTTGCCCGCGCAGATCTCACCCAGTTCCCCGTGGATGGTCTCGCGGGTGATTCTGCCGCTGTCCACATGGCGGCGCAGGCAGCCGAAGGGGCCGATGAGGCACTGCCCCCAGTCGTCCACCACGATCTTATCCATGCGATCGGTGATGTCGTCCTCCACCGCGCTCACCGTGCCGTAGGGAATCACCAGCGCACCGGGCTTGATCCAGTCGCTCCTGAACAGCGGCTCGGGCGTGGCCAGCCGCGATGCCTCCACCATGATGTCCGCCCCCGCCAGACAATCGCGCCAGTTGTCCGTGACCACGATGGGCTTGCCCAGCACCGCCTCCAGCCGCCGGGCAAAGCCGTCGCGGCTTTCCGGGCGGCGGGAATGCACACGGATCTCGTCGAAGTCGAACAGATGATCCAGCAGCCGCACGTTCCAGTAGGCGGTGCCCCGGGCGCCGATGTGACCGAGGATCTTCGGACTCGTCGGCGCCAGATACTTGGCGCCGATGGCGGTCACCGCGCCGGTGCGCATCTCGGTGATGTCGGTGGCATTCAGAATCGCGGTGGGCAGGCCGGTGCGGGCGTCCATGAGATTCAGGATCGCGAACTCCGAGGGAAAGCCCTTCTGGTAGTTGTCCCGGTAGTCGCCGACGATCTTCACGCCGGCGGTGCCCATGGGGGCGATGTAGCCCCGTAGCACGTTGAAGTGGCCGTTGAAGGCCGGGTCCGGGATCAGGTGCATGCGCGGCTCGATGACCGTGGCGCCCTCGCCCTGGGCGCGCAGGCTGGTCTCGATGGCATCGAGGATCTCGGACTCGGTGAGGGCCAGGGATTCGATGTCCTGGGCGTTCAGGTAGCGGAGGTGGATGGGGTCCATGGGACGGGTCCTGGGTCGGCATGATTTTTCATTGTAGATCAGCAACAGCCGCTGGCAGGCCTCAGTCGGAACGTAAAACGACTTGACAACACTCTACTTAAAAGTAGACTTTCCACTTAAGAACATCTTAAATACTTAAAAGGACTTTTTCTCTACCAACACTGATACTTTGGAGTAGCGCAGTAACATGGTCAACACGAGACACGAACAGCAGTTATGGATGCGACTTGATGAACTGTTTGCAAAGGGAACGACTACGGTTTCCTGGGGCGAAATCTACCATTGGTACGGTGTGGAGAAAATTCGAAAAGCACCCTGGCGAGATATCCAAGCGAGGTGGAAAGAACTTCTTGAAGAGAAAGGTTTGAGCTACGTTGATCCTCTGGTCGCACAAACCGGAGGCGGCTTCTCAATGTTCTACGCCAGCCCCCCTCAATCTCTCAGAGACCTTGCGGAGTAACCTCATTGCTTCGCTGACTCACAAAAAACCAAGAATAAACGGCAACTTAAAAACCTACAGTTGAAGACACCCATCATGGTGGCAGATATCATTTTTAGATTGCTCAACTGAGAACTGCCACCATGCGCATCGAAACCCTCACCGTCCGCAACTACCGGGCACTCCAGGACATCAGCCTCACCCACCTACCCCACCTGTGCGTGTTCGTCGGCGCCAACAGCACCGGCAAGACCACCCTGTTCGACGTCTTCAGCTTCCTCAAGGACGCCCTCCTCCACAACGTCCGCCAGGCGCTGGCCCGCCGGGGTGGCTTCCGTGAGGTGCGCAGTCGCGGCCGGACCGGTCCCATCGAGATCGAGATCAAATTCCGCACCGAACACGACGGCCCACTGGTCACCTATCAACTCTGCATCGGCGACGAGAACGGCACTCCCTCGGTGAGCCGCGAGGTGCTGAAGTATCGCCGGGGCCAGCGCGGCAAACCCTGGCATTTCCTGGATTTCGAGCACGGCAAGGGTTACGCCATCACCAACGAGGGCGACTACGACAAGCCCAATGCCGAGATCGCCCGGGAGGAACAGCAACTGGACTCGCCGGATATCCTGGCCATCAAGGGACTCGGCCAGTTCCAGCGCTTCCCGGTGGTGACCGCCTTCCGCCGTCTGCTGGAGAACTGGCACGTCTCGGATTTCCATATCAACGATGCCCGTCCCAGCCAGGAAGCGGGTTACGCTGAACACCTCTCCCGCCACGGCGATAACCTGCCACTGGTCGCCCAGTTCATGTTCGAGAATCACCGCCGCGAATTCGACGCCATTCTCGACAAGATGAAGCGTCGGGTGCCCGGCATCCACGACGTGCAGGCGGCGGAGACCGAGGATGGACGCATCGTTCTGAAATTCCAGGACGGTTCCTTTCGCGACCCGTTCATCGCCCGCTACGTCTCGGACGGCACCATCAAGATGTTCGCCTACCTGCTACTGCTCCACGACCCGAATCCCCATCCCCTGCTGGCGGTGGAGGAACCGGAGAATCAGCTCTACCCGGAACTTCTGGAGGAACTGGCCGAGGAGTTTCGCGAGTACGCCGAACGGGGCGGACAGGTATTCATCTCCACCCACTCGCCGGATTTCCTGAACGGCGTCGGGCTGGAGGAGATCTTCATCCTCACCAAGGAACACGGTTTCACCCGGGTCACCCGGGCCAGCGATAGCGGGATTCTCAGGAATCTGGTGGCCGAGGGCGATCTCCCCGGGGCACTCTGGAAACAACGGCTATTTCGGCGGGATCTGTTCCGGTGAGACAACTGGTTTTTCTGCTGGAGGAAAGCTCCATGCAGGAGGTACTGGACATCATCCTACCGAAGATCCTGCCCCCAAATACGCAATTTCTCTGCATACCCCACGAGGGCAAACACGATCTCGCCCGTTCCATTCCCCGAAAACTCCGCGCCTGGCAAATGCCCGACGTGCAATTCGTGGTGGTTCACGACCAGGACAGCATGGACTGCCTGACGCTCAAGGCCCAGTTACGGGCGCTCTGTCGGGAAGGCGGACGTCCGGATACCCTGGTAAGGATCGTCTGCCGGGACCTGGAATCCTGGTTCCTGGGAGATCTGCACGCCGTGGAAAAAGCCTTTCAGGTGCCAGGACTTGCGAGGAAACAGAAAAACCGGAAGTTCCGGCAACCCGATGAGTTGAATAACGCCACCCAGGAACTCAAGCGACTGGTGAAGCGTTACCAGAAGCGCAGTGGTGCCCGAAGAATCGCCCCGTACCTGGACCTCGAGGGTGGCAACCGATCCCGGAGCTTCGGCGTTTTCCTGAACAGCCTGTACGGGATTTGCCGTTCCTCCACCTGAGATTTTCCCGCCCGGCAAGCAAAATCGTCCCGATGTTCTACACTGAAAGGGTTAACACTTTCCCTGGCTTGGCAACCCTGGCACGCCCGCCCCCGGGCCATGCCTGTCTCCCCGCGCCTCGCAGCGGCCCCCGGCCAGCGACGGCGCCTTTCGTTGGGCATTGCTAAAGGTCAGCACCGGCGCACCCGATCCTCGCACCACCGCGGGGATCCTGCATCAGGAGGACCCGACATGTACTCGAAAATCATGGTTCCGGTGGACATGCGACACCGCGAACGATCCCAGAAAGCCCTGGACACCGCCGCCGATCTGGCCAGACACTTCGGTGCCACCATGATCCTGCTCACGGTGGACCATCCGTTGGGCCACCACAGCCTCCAGGAATTACCCGAGCAGCATAAGCCCGCCTTCGACGCCTTCGTGGCCGAGGAGAAAGCGGCGCTGGGCGTGGACAAACTGGAGGCGGTGTTCAGCCACGCCGACGTGGCCCACCAGCGCATCCGCGAGGAGGCCGAGCACCTGCGCGTGGATCTCATTGTCATGCACTCCCATGACCCCCGGCTCAGCGACTACCTGTTCGGCTCCAACGCCTCGCGGGTGGTGCTGCACGCGCCATGCAGCGTGATGGTGGTGCGCTGATCCGCCGGGCGCGGTTCCCGCCACCGCTGCTCACCCCCTAGTCTCAACCGTTTTTCCAGGAGGCCCTATAGATGTCAGCCACCACAGACACACCCGATATACCCGAGGAATTGAAAGTCACCGACTACGAGGTCGGCCAGGACAACATCCAGGTGATCGGCCTGGATATCCACAACCCCGTGTTCATCATCTCCGCCGGCCTGATCATCGTGTTCGTGGCGCTGGCGCTGGTGTTCCAGACCCAGGCCGCCGAGTTCTTCGGCTGGCTGCGCCCGACGGCCACCGCCGCCTTCGACTGGCTGCTGATGAGTGCGGCGAACTTCTTCGTGCTGTTCTGCCTGATTCTGGTGGTGAGCCCCTTCGGCAGTATTCGCCTCGGCGGCCCGGAGGCCACCCCGGATTTCGGCTATTCCGGCTGGTTCGCCATGCTGTTCGCCGCCGGTATGGGCATCGGCCTGATGTTCTTCGGGGTGCTGGAGCCGGTGAACCACATGCTCGCCCCGCCGCTGGGGGTGGAGTCGCCCTTCAACGCCGAGACCGGCGAGATCATCCAGGCCAACGTGCCGGCGGCGGCCGAGATGGGCATGGCCGGGACGATTTTCCACTGGGGTTTGCACCCCTGGGCCATCTACGCGGTGGTGGGCCTCGCGCTGGCCTTTTTCGCCTTCAACCGGGGCCTGCCGTTGACCCTGCGCTCGGCCTTTCATCCCCTGTTCGGTGACCGGGTGTGGGGCTGGACCGGGCATATCATCGACTCGCTGGCGGTGCTGGCCACCCTGTTCGGGTTGGCCACGTCGCTCGGCTTCGGCGCCGAGCAGGCCGCCGCCGGTTTCAACTATCTGTTCGATATCCCCGCCACCGACACCACCAAGGTGATCCTGATCTCCATCATCACCGGGGCAGCGCTGGTATCGGTGGTGGCGGGCCTGGACGCCGGCGTGAAGCGCCTGTCGGAGATCAACATGGTGCTGGCGCTGATTCTGCTCCTGTTCATCATCTTCGCCGGTCCCACCCTGGCCATCTTCGGCGGCTTCTTCTCCGGGCTCTGGGCCTACGTGGAGAACCTGCCGGCCATGAGTTTCTGGTTTGATCTGAACACCTTCGAGACCCGCGAGGATACCGGCTTCCTGCACGGCTGGAGCACCTTCTACTGGGCGTGGTGGATCTCCTGGTCACCGTTTGTGGGCATGTTCATCGCCCGGGTCTCCTACGGGCGCACGGTGCGCGAGTTCATCACCTGTGTGCTGATCGTGCCGACCCTGGTGTGCGTGCTGTGGATGGCGGCCTTCGGCGGTACCGCCATCGACCAGATCACGGCCGACGGCTATCTCGGCGTGAAGCAGGCGGTGGACAACTGGACGCCGGAGCTGTCGCTGTTCCTGATGGCCGAGGAACTGCCGCTCACCGGCATCATCTCCATGATCGGCATCGTGCTGGTGATCGTGTTCTTCGTCACCTCCTCGGACTCCGGGTCGTTGGTGATCGACACCATCACCGCCGGTGGCAAGATCGACGCGCCAGTGATGCAGCGGGTGTTCTGGGCGCTGTTCGAGGGGCTGGTGGCCATCACCCTGCTGCTGGGCGGGGGGCTGGCCTCGCTCCAGGCCATGGCCATCACCACCGGCATTCCCTTCGCGGTGGTGCTGATCGGCATGTGCGTGAGCCTATTTCTGGGGCTTCGCACCGAGCGCAAGATCCGCCAGGAGATGGCCACGGCCTCGGCCTGAGGTCGTCCCAGGCCCCCTTCCCCCGGCACGGGGGAAGGGGGTTTTTGTATTTGGCCACGGCTTTCGCAGGTGGCGCTTTCCCGCCCCGCTGTGCCAATCTTCCGGGCTATAGAAATCGCTTAGTTTTCGAGGCCCGTCCCCATGCTGAAAACCGTCAAGCAGGCCTGTCGCTTCAACCCCATCGTCCACGACTACCGCATGAGCCAGGCGATAGAGAATCTGGCCGATCTCATCCAGGATGCGGGCGACGGAGGGGAATTCTTCGCCCGGAATTTCATCACCCACGGCATGGCCCAGCTTTTTCGCGAGGGAATGCTGCGCCTGTCGGGCAAATCCGACCAGGCGGTGTTCGAACTCAGCCAGGCCATGGGCGGCGGCAAGACCCACATGATGATCGCCCTGGGCCTGCTGGCCCGCCACGTCTCCCTACGGGCCGACGTGTTACCGCCGGAGCTGGCCGAACGGGTGGATTTCGGCAGCGCCCGCATCGCCGCCTTCAACGGGCGCAATGACCCCGAGCATTTCCTCTGGGGCGAGATCGCCGCGCAACTGGGCGAGGCCGAACGCATCCGCCCCTACTGGGCGGACGGGCCGCGCGCCGTGGATCAGGCGGCCTGGAAGCGGATCATCGGCGATGAACCCACGCTGATCCTGCTGGACGAGCTACCGCCCTATCTGGATAACGCCAGCACCCGGGTGATCGGTGAGGGGACGCTGGCCACCCTGGTGACCTACAGCCTGGGCACGCTGATGAGCGCGGCGCTGGAGTTGCCGGCTTGCTGCATCGTCATCAGTAACCTCTCCGGGAGTTACCGCACCCAGACCCGGGCGCTCACCGAGACCATCTCCAATCTCCAGCAGGAGACCCGCCGCCAGGCGGTGACCATCACCCCGGTGCAACTGGCGGGCAACGAGATCTACGAGATCCTCAAGAAGCGCCTGATCGACGAGTTGCCGGACCAGCGCACCATCGCCGAGGTGGCCGAGAGCTTCGCCCAGGCAGTGAAGCGGGCCGAGGACGGCGGTTACATCACCGCCGCGAGTCTTGAGCAAATCGCCGAGCAGGTGCGCGAGACCTATCCCTTCCATCCAGCCTTCAAGCATCTGGTGGCGCTGTTCAAGGAGAACGAGGGTTTCCGCCAGACCCGCGGCCTGATGCAGTTCACCGCGCGCTTGCTGAAAAGCGTGGCGATGCGGGAGACCGACGATGTGTTCCTGGTGGGCACCCAGCACCTGGATCTGAACGACGATCAGGTGCGCGACGAGATCGAGCGCATCGCGCCCAAGCTCGGCCCCGCCGTGAGCCGGGATATCGCCGACCACGGCAACGCCATCGCCGAGCGCATGGACGACGAGTTCGACAGCGACGCCGCCCGGCAGGTGTCGACGCTGTTGCTGGCCGCCTCCCTGTCCCGGGCGGTGGGAGGGCGGATCGGGTTGAGCGAGGGGGAGATCATCGAGTTTCTGGCCGCCCCCAACCGCAAGCCCGACGAGTTTCTGGAGGCGCTGCAACGGCTGCGCGAGCAGGCCTGGTATCTGCACCGGGAGGAGCAGCGATTTTTCGTCAAGGAGACCGAGAACCTGTCCCGGCAGATCGAGCGCAACGCCCGGGACCTGCCCCAGCCGAAGATCGATCAGGCGTTGATCAGTCATCTGTCGGGGATTCTGCAACCGGCGAGCCGCAACGCCTACCAGGAGGTGCAGGTGTTGCCGCGTCTTGCGGATCTGCGGTTGAGTGGTCCGCGCGTCCTCATCGTGATCCGCCCGGACGGGCGGGTGCCGCCCAGCGAGTTGAACGATTTCTTCGTGTTCCAGCACGAGAAGAATAATCTCCTGGTGCTGTCGGGCCAGGACAGTCATCTGGCGGATGCGGTGGAGGATCGGCTGCGCGAGCTGTACGCCGTGGAGCAGATCCACAAGCGGCTGAAGCCGGGGGATAGCCTGTTCGAGGAGGCGCGGGATCGTTGCGAGGAGGCGCGGGATCGGTTTTTCAAGGCGCTGTCGGCGGCCTACAACCGGGTGTATTTCCCCGGGATGGACGAGCTGGACGGCGGCGAGCGGTTGCTCAGCGTGACGATTGATAACGGCCTTCGCACCGGCAGCGGCACGGAGTCGGCGGAGACCCAGATCGAACAGTTGCTGGCCAGTCCCCGGGCCAATTACAAGCTGGCGCTGGATTTCCGGGAGGATCTACTGAACTACTGGTCCATGGCCGAGTACGAGTTGTGGCCCCAGGGTAACAACCGCCGCACGCCCTGGAAGGATGTGGTGATGCGGGCCAAGACCAACCCCGGCTGGCCATGGATGCCGGGGAGTTCGGGGCTGGAGACCCTCCGGAACGAGGCGCTGAAGCAGGCCCGCTGGCGCATGGGCGAGGACGGCTACGTGGAGAAGGGGCCGTTCCCGAAGGAGAAGACCAGCCTCAACTGGTCGCTCCAGAACACCGATCCCAGAACCGGAGAGTCCATCCTGAGCCTCACGCCGCGCCATGCCGGGGAGAGTCCGGTGATCCACTTCTCCACCAGTGCCACGGTGACCGAGAACGATCCGGTGGTGGAGGATCCGGAGAAGTTCAGCACCCGGGAAGGAACGCTGTATTTCTGGGTGAAGGATAGCGCCGGCCAGTACGAGAGCGGCCCGCCCCAGCGCTGGCTGGCGGAGTTGAAGATCCGCCATCAGGTGGATGCGGGGGTGGATGGGCGAGTGGTGACCTTGCAATGCACCCCGGAGGCGCAGATGTGGTACTCGCTGGACGGCTCCAACCCCCGGGACGGCACGCCCTACGAGGGGCCGTTTCCGGTGGCCGGCGGGGCCTATACCCTACTGGTGTACGCCCGGGCCGGGGAGGCGAACCGCACGGCGGATTTTCAGATTCCGGCGGCGGACAGCAAGGAGGTGGTGATCGACCCGGTGAAGCCCGCCCGGCTGAGCAGCGGGCGGCGGGTGCAACTGGATACCACGGATCGGGTGTTCGGGGTGATCAATAAATTCCGCGAGCGGGACAATACCCGCTTCAAGGGCGTGAAGATCGAGATCGGCGAGGGGGAAAACACGGTGACGCTGCGCTTCGGGGAGCGGGAGATCACCGCCGCGATGATCGAGGCGGCGGTGAACAGTCTTCGCGAGTTGCTGGCGGACGGGCAGGCGCCGGTGGCGGTGCTGGTGAGCGATGGGGTGAGTTTCGAGAGTGGCTTCGATGCGAAGGAGTTCGCGGCGGTGGCCGGGCTGTCGTTGCGGCCGGGCGATGTGGTGCAGGGGGAGTAGGGACGGTGACTGAAGTCCGGCTATTATCCGGGGAAATACACCCGCTGTAGGATGTCGAAAGCTCCACTGGATTCGAATCGCGCAGAGTAACACCATGTCCCGCACCATAGACGCCACCTTCGATGGCAACGTGTTTCACCCGACCCAACCCGTGGATCTCAAACCCAACACCCGGGTGAAGATCATCGTGGAGGAAGAACCAGAGGCCAGTTCCGGACAGACTTCGTTTCTTCAGACGGCAAGCGCGCTGAAGC
>JGI12109J20283_10426045_pt1 | contig 18650 bp, 16 predicted proteins | sample ElkSlonscriptome_12_FD_20283 | JGI IMG/M metagenome (IMG submission 20283)
ACAAAAATAAGGCTTCACTTTAAGTCTACCCGACAGTAATGTAACGCCGTTGAAAGAATTTGACCGAATTCAAAATTAACGAATTCAAAATTAATAAGGGGAGCTCGTTCAATCATGAATGGCCACATGCGCGGTAATCCTGCTGGATCTCGTCACAGACAACTCATTTCTCACAACGCCATGCAAAACAGTCCATGGCACAACATGCTGGAGTCGACTCTGCAGCGATCGTCAAGGATCGTTATCGCCTTCGCTTTCGGTCTATTGGCCATGCCCGCGCTTGCAGTGGATATCCAGGTATCTCGACTGCAAGATATTCCCGATCCAGCCGTTCGGGGCGGCATCATTACTTATGAAATTGACGTCGAGAACAACGCTGGCGATACGGCCGACGATGTCGAACTGGTTTTTCCCCTCCCGGCCACTAGCGTATTCGAGTCCGTGGATAATGCCGCATGTTCGCATGACGGCCTCAGTCCCGGAACAGTGACCTGTGCCTACGGCAGCCTGGTCGGCAGCGCTATTGGTGGGCCGGTGCTGACTGCCAATATCGAGATTCGCACCACCGCCTCGACCGGCAATACGGTGGATGTCACAGCCACAGCCACGACCTCGGATACCGACACCAATCCGGCAAACGATAGCCTGAATCAGAACACCACGATTGACGACGGCGCAGATTTGTTACCGAGCTTTGTCAGCGCTACGCCTGATCCTGTGATCGGTGGTGGCAACGTGACTTATGTCGCAGAAGTCATCAATAACGGGCCGAATACCAGCGTCAACCCGGAGGTCGTTTTCCAGCTCTCGACGAACGTGACGTTTGTTTCGGTATCGGATGCAGACTGGAGTTGTAATCACGACAATGTCGATCCTGGCGGCCAGATTACCTGTACTCGCAGCAGCTTGAGCAACGGCGCCACGTCTCCGCAGATCAGTTTCGTTACGCAGGTGACCGGTGCAGCCACCGGCACGCTGACCACGACGGCTACTACCAGTGCTACGACCAGCGATCCACAGCCGAACAATGATGTGGCCTCGATCAATGTGCAGGTCGATGCCGGCACTGATATTGCCGTGACGATTGCCAATCCCGGCGCCGTGATCGAATTGAGCGATTTTGACCTGGTAGTACGGCCGCGCAACAACGGACCTATCGATGCCGACAATCCGAGCGTCGCGATTGAAATCCCGACCGGTTTTATCATTAACGGTGACGACAGTTCTCCATTTACAAGCAACGGCTGGAATTGCACCATTGCCGCCAGGATCGTGACCTGTACGCGGGGCTCGCTGACCGTTGGTGCAACCAACAATATTCTGGTGCCGCTGACCGCACCCGACGTGAGCTCCCAGCAGTCATTCGCCAACCCCCCTGGCGCAACGATCACATCGGATGCTGATGAAGCGCCCGACCAGTTGGCAAATAACCAGGACACAGCGACGATTGTTGTCAATCCAGATGGCGTTGATTTGCAAACGCTGAAGACCAAGGGCCCACAGCCCGTAGCCCAGGGCAGCCCCATCACAAGCACGATCCGGGTGCGAAATAATGGTCCGCGCGATGCAGCGGCGTCTACCATCACGATTACTGAATCGCTGCCAGCAGGAGAAATCTACAGCAGCCATTCGGGTAGCAACTGGTCGTGTCTGCCCGCGGCGGGACCTGTGCCAGGTCCGACCGTCATCAATTGCACCTACAACGCATCTCTGAACAATGGAAGCACGAGTTCCACGCTGACCATAGAAACCATCGCTGACGGTAGCGGGGACCTGACCAATACGGCTTGTGCCGCCTTCAGTGGTACGCCCGGTGACTACGATGCCAGCAATGACTGCGACAGCGAAACGGTGACGTCTACCAGTGTCATTGCAGACCTTCAGGTTTCGAAAACGGCCGTTGCAGGATCAGGGCCTGACGATGCCGATGGTGATCCGACTGTGCTGGCTGCCAATACAGCGACTGCTGAGTTCGAGAACACCGTGGTGTATGAAATTAGCGTCCTGAACAACGGCCCGGATCCGGTTGATGGCATCGTGATCGAAGACGACCTGCCGGCCTACGTCGGCTTCAACGGCGGCTCCGGCGTCAATGCCAACATTACCAGTGCGCCAGTTGGCGTGACGTTCGACTGTAATGTAGCCAATAATGGTGATGTGACCTGTTCGCAAACCGGTGGCAGTCTGAGTGCGACAGAGTCTGTGGTGCTGACGATTGAAGCATCGCGGCCGCTGCGGGATGGGTCACGGACGAACACGGCCAGCGCTTTTTCGAACACGGTTGGCGACAATAACCGCAGCAACAATACGGCTCAGGCCACGGTGCAGATCGACCCGGTTGCCGATATCCAGGTGCAAAGCAAGAGCGTGACACCGAATCCGGTGCGCGCGGGCGTCAACGCAACCTACACAGTTACGGTACGAAACAGGGGGCCGTCAACAGCACAAAACGTCGAAGTGACCGATGCGTTCACCTTGCCCGGCGGTGACACCGGCTTCACGTTCATCAGCGCCAACCCATCGCAGGGCAGCTGCAGTGGTCTGGTTGCCAATACGGTCTATGTCTCGACGGACAATCCGACACTGACCTGCACACTGGGATCCATGGGACGTAACAATTCCGAAACCATTCAGTTGACGATCCGGCCCAACTGGATCAGTGGCGATGCCAACCGGCAATTCAGCAATACGGCTACCGCCACGACCACAACCTGGGAAAGCGATGATACCGACGGCGATGGCAATGGCGAGGATGAAGCGGAAAGTAACAACATCAATGCCGCCATTCTGGATATCGAGGCCTCGGAAATCGATCTGCTGATCAACAACACGGATATCCCGGATCCGCTGGGTTGGGATCCTGCTTCGGGCGGGGATACTACAGCCAACGATGTGGACTATGACGTGGAGAGCCGCAACCGGGGTCCGTCACTGGCGACCGGCACCCAGTTTGTTTACACCATGACACCGAAAGCCGGCAAGACGGTGCGCTTTGAGTGTGATGAGGCCGTCAGTGGAGCTGCTTGTGGTACGTCTGCTGACCAGTGCAGCATTACCAATGGAAGCAACCCGGTGACCGGACCGGCGACGCTCGAACTGACCTGTGATATCGGCAACCTGGTCGATGGCGAATGGCAGATGCCAGCCGGCAGTATTTTCGACCGTTTCCTGCGCTTCCGAGTGCTCAGCCAGCCGGACACCACGGGCGATACGCATGCCACCAATGCGATCATCAGCGCAAATGAGGTCGAAAATATCCTCGGCAACAATGCCGAGGCCGAGAGCACGTCTGTACGGGCTCAGATTGATCTCGGAGTCGATAAGTCCGTCGGATCGTCGCCCGTCCAGTTGCACGAGCCGTTTGATTGGATTCTGACGGTAAGCAATGCAGGCCCACTGTCGAGCGAACAAACCGGATTGACGGATACCTTGCCGACAGGTATGCGCTTTCATGGCGACGTGCCGAGCTGGGTCAATCCTGATGATGGAACTTCAGGCAACTGTGCAATCGCAGGCCAGGCAATGGATTGTTCGCTGGGCCTGGTGGGAGTCAACAGCACAGTCACAGTCACGGTTCCGGTATTGATTGAGGATGTAAGCCTGGGCGGCAGTTCGGTTGAAAACTGCGCAACGGTCAACGCCGAGCCAGGAACGGCGGTTGATTCGGACACGACCAATAACAACGACTGCGAATCAGTTGCTGTGCTCGACAGCTTCTTCCCATCCGATTACGGAGATGCGCCTGATACCGGCGCAGGCACCGGACCCGGTGACTACCAAACCACTTTCACCAACGGCGGTCCGCGCCACCTGGAGCCCGGGGGTACGACCTGGTTGGGCGCCTGCGTCGACAGTGACGGCGGCGGCACCCTGCAGAACGCGACTGCAGATGCCGATGATCTGGACACGGCTGCGGGCAGTGTGACTGCGGGCAACTGTAGCAACGATGACGATGAGGACGGCGTGACCCTGCCGCCTGCGTTTGTAGCCGGTGATGACACCACACTGGATGTCGTTATCGCCAACGATACCTGTGCTCTGGACGGCTGGATCGATTACAACGCCGACGGTGTATTCGAGGATGCCGCAGGGGAACGTCTGTTCAATGCCGAGTCGCTGGCATCAGGTCCGCACACGCTTGCAGTCAATGTGCCCGAGGGCATCACGCCTGGCGTCTCGTACGCGCGCTTCCGCTGCAGCGACAGCGGCGGCCTCAGTCCGACTGAAGAAGTCACCGGCGGCGAGATCGAGGATTACCGTGTTTCGCTCCAACCGAATCCGGATGCAGCACCGACCCCGACCGACTACGGTGATGCGCCTGACCCGCAAATCGGAACAGCCGGTGGCGACTACAACACGCAGGGCGTGGATGACGGCGCGAGCCATATACTCGGCGTGGCCGATTCGCCCTACCTTGGCGCCTGTGTCGATTCCGACACCGGTGTGCTGCAAAGTGTTGACGCGCTGGCCGATGACACTGCTGCTGCCGGTGGCACTGGCGGGGCGATTACAACCGGCACTTGCGCCAATGCTGGCGACGACGAGGATGGCGTGACCTTTGCCGGTACGATCATCCTCGGCTTACCCACTGATATCAGCGTCACCGCAGCGGCTGAGACCAACGACTGCAGACTGGATGCGTGGATCGATTTCAATGCTGATGGTGACTTCCTGGATGCTGATGAGCAGGTTGCGACCGACGAGGTCATCGCCAGCGGTGCAACGGCGACGTTGAACGTGAACGTTCCCCTGGCTGGTGCAGCGGGGCAGACCTACGCACGCTTCCGCTGTAGTTCCGTGGGTGGCCTGCTGCCAACCGGGGCTGCGGCTGACGGTGAAGTGGAGGATTATCGCATCGTACTTGAGGCTTCGAACCCAGGCCTGGATCTAGTCAAGATTGCCGATACGGCCGGGCCGGTCGATGTGGATGACATCATCAACTACACGTTGACGGCGACCAATACCAGCAACGTTACGCTGGATCAGGTCCAGGTGAATGACCCGCTGGTGGCTCCGCTGAGCTGCACGCCCATGATGCCGGCGACACTGGCCCCGGGGGAGCAGATTGTCTGCACCGGCAGCTACCAGGTAACCCAAGCCGATGTTATTGCTCAAGCGCCCATCGTCAATACGGCCACGGCCAGTGGTGAAGATCCCTTCGACACGCCGGTCGAATCACCGGAGGCGGGCACATCCACGCCGATCCAGCCTCCAAGCATCGTGTCGGCTCAAGTAGAGGCCGTTTGTGTGCAGGATGCGCCATTGGTGAACTGGACCATCGTAGGCGAGGGCGTGGTCAATCCTTCGCTGACCATTCGCTGGATCGCGAACGACGGCAGCGGCGATGTGGTTGAAGAACTCATCAATCAGCCGCTCAGCGGCCAGACCCTCTGGCCAGGTGCTGCCGTTGATGTTGACGGAAATGGTGTGGCCTGGCCCGGATGGGAACAGGATGCGCAAGGCAACTGGTTTGAGGTACCAAGCACAGTGCGACCGGATGTGGAGATTGAGTTCACGATCAACCCAACGGTCACGCGGACGATCAGCTACCCGCCGCCCACGCCGGAATGCCGTACCGAACCACCGCTACCGGCAATCGACCTGGTCAAGACGGTGGATGCTCAGGGACCATACGATGTGGGTGATGAAATCATCTATACATTGACCGCAACCAACATCGGCAACGTGGGGCTCGATGACGTGATGATCGTTGATGAGATGTTGGGGCAACTGTCCTGCAGCCCCACTCAGCCGGCCACGCTGGCCATTGATGAACAGCTGGCGTGCAGCGGCAGCTACATCGTGCAGCTGTCCGATCTCGGGCGCCCGATTCTGAATTCGGCAACGGTGTCAGCGCGATCAGAACAGGATCCAACAACCGTTGTCAGCGATGACTCGGAGGTAACGGTCAGCACAGAACGACCGATTCCAGTTCCCGTCAATGATCGATTCGTCCTGTTCCTGTTGGCCATTGCGCTGTTTGTCATTGCCGGAGTTCATTTGAAACGCGGGGCTGTAAATCGCTCAACCTAAAATCACAATTTACCGCGGGGCTTTAAAACACGTGTTGGAACCTGCAAGCAGCGCTCGGGTGCTTCAATAAAATGCCCGAGCCTGCTGCAGGTTTTTTTGCACAGCCCATTGTTTGTTCCTGAAGCACCTGGGTTGCCTGGCTGAATACTTCAGGATTTGTCGCCTGCCGTCCTGATGGACGCGGTCAAGGTCTGCTCATTGGGTCAGATCAGCCATGCGCTGTATGAGGTGGGTGGCGAAGTTCGAAGAAACATGCAGGTTGTAAATACTGCAGCCGTTGTCGCATGATCGGGTTCGATTCCGTAATCAGGTGTAGATTCCAATGCAGGAGATTGTTATGCGATGGTTGATACTCATGGTCCTGGTTCTCAGCCTGAGTGGCTGTGGCGGCAGTGATGCCAACGGCTCGAATGGTTCATCCAATTCATCCAATATCAGCGGTTCGTTTCAGGTCAGTGATACGCTCGGCGGGGGCTTTGATTCGAGCTCAGAGCGGGCCAGAATCGGCTGGGTGTATCCCGATATCGTCGATGTCCGTGCGCGCGGCTGGCGCCTGAGCGTGGCCGCTAACCGACTTCCGGATGAAGGGGTGGTTGAAACCGATGACCTGAATCGAAATAACACACGCTACACGATGACCATTGATGAAGCCGGTTCGTCGAGGCGGGTCAACTGCCTGCCGGACGATCCTGTTCAGGGGCGATTCGAGCGCACGGCAATGTCCGAGACCACGATGAGCGGCCGCTTTCAAGTCACGATTGTGCTGTGCGAGGACGCGATGGGTCAGCCAACCGAGGTGGACGGGCTGCCGATCACGGTGAGCGGAGAATTTTCCGACCTGGAGTTGACCCGGAACTAGATTCTTGATGCCAATGCCTGCAGTTGCCAACAGGCCGTCACTTTCAATACACTTGGACTCCACACTACTCACGAGGAGTCTGTTTATGAAAATGCAATGGATACTGCTAGGAATGGCGACTTGCCTGTCCTGTTCTGTGCTGGCGCAAACCGAATCGAGCGCTGCATCGGGTATGGTCCAGGACCAGGAAGCCATGATGGAGGTCTGGCAAGCCGCTGCAACGCCCGGTGAGCCGCATGAACGTCTGGCCGAAATGGCTGGCGAGTGGACCGGGCAGGTTGAGACCTGGGCCGTGCCGGGTATGGAGCCGATGGTCAGCGAGTCGAGCGTCGTGCGCGAAATGACGCTGGATGGCCGCGTCATAGAAGAGCGTTGGTCGGGCGAAATGATGGGCATGCCGTTTCAGGGTCATGGTCGCACCGGCTACAACAACGTGACCGAGGACTATTGGTCAACCTGGACTGATAACGTGTCGACCGGGCTGATGACGTTTACCGGCCAGTATGATGCTGAAAGCGATCGCTATGAATTCACCGGCAGCTACGTCGATCCGGTGAGCAAGCAGACAGTCGACACCCGCAGCGTGTCGCACAGCCCGGAATCGGGTAAAGAAATCATGGAAATGTTCGAAACGCGCGGCGGGGAAGAGATCATGACCATGCGAATCACCCTGACAAAGAACTGACAGGGCCGATTTGACGCAGTGCAAAGGCCAGTGGAATGCCACTGGCCTTTGTCGTGTCGTCGAGATGCAGTGTTCGATCGAGTAGACTGCTCTCTTTTAATCCCCGTTGACAACCCATGACCGATCTAGAAACCCAATATAACCAGTTGATAACCCCGCTGCGTGCCGCGTTTCAAGAGGGCATGACGCATGATCTGGCCTGGCGTCGCGGGCAGTTGGATGCATTGGAACGGCTGCTGGAGGAAAATGAGCAGTCCATCCTGGACGCCATGCATCGGGATTTCGGCAAACCGCCACAAGAAGCCTTCATGGCCGAGGTTGCGTTTGTTATCAGCGAGTTGCGCTACGCGCGCCGCCGCATCGAACGTTGGTCTCGACGTCGACCGGTCGATACTCCAATGGTGGGCCAGCCGGGTCGCAGTTATGTGCAGCCGGAGCCGCTCGGCGTCGTGCTCATCATTGGCGCCTGGAATTATCCGGTTCAACTGGTTCTGGCGCCATTGATTCCCGCACTGGCAGCCGGCAATGCGGCCATTCTGAAGCCGTCCGAGCTGACCCCCCATACCTCGGCACTGATTGCTGAACTGGTGCCACGCTACCTGGATCGCAAAGCCGTGGCCGTCGTTGAAGGCGGAGTACCGGAAACCTCGGCCTTGCTGAAGCTGCGCTTTGACCATATTTTCTATACCGGCGGCGCCGCGGTCGGCAAGATTGTCATGCAGGCCGCGGCTGAGCATCTGACGCCGGTGACCCTGGAACTGGGTGGCAAGAGCCCGGCCATTATCGATCGCGATGCCGATCTGAAGTCAGCCGCGCGTCGTCTGGTCTGGGGCAAAACCCTGAATGCCGGTCAGACCTGTGTGGCGCCGGATTATGTGCTGATCAGTGCCGACCAGCGCGACGAATTGATCGAGCACATGCGGGCCTGTCTGGAAGACATGTTCGGTGCAGATGTCATCGACAGCGCCGATTACGCCAGTATTGTCAATCAGCGCCACTTTGAACGGCTGTCCGGATTGCTTCAGCATGGTCGTGTTGCAATTGGTGGTCGAGTGGATCATGAGCGCCAGCGAATCGAACCGACTGTGCTGGTCGATGTGGATCAGGACAGTGAGCTGATGCAGGAGGAGATCTTCGGGCCGTTATTGCCGGTCATCGAAGTGCCGGACCTTGATCGGGCCATTGGCTATGTGCGCAGCGGTGATAAACCACTGTCGGCTTATTTGTTCACTAAATCCGACGCGTCCAAGCAGCGCTTTCTGTCCGAGATTACCGCCGGCAGCGCCTGCATCAATGATGTGATTATCTTCATGTCGGTGCCGGAATTGCCGTTTGGCGGTGTCGGCATGAGCGGTATGGGTCAATATCACGGCAAGGCCGGGTTTGATTTGTTCAGTCATCTGAAATCCGTCATGCAGCGGGGCCGCTGGCCGGAAGTCAACGTACGTTTTGCGCCGTACTCGGCGTTCAAGATGAAGTTGTTAAAGCTGCTGGGTTAAGAAGTTTGGAGAGCAGCTATCCACGCTTTCATCTGGCCATTCCGGTCACGGATCTGGAGCAGACGCTGGCGTTCTATGAATCGGTGCTGGGCTGTGAACAGGGGCGATCAGCCGAGCGCTGGGTCGACCTGGATTTTTTTGGTCACCAGCTGGTGCTGCAATGGGTCGATGGGCAATCCCAGCCCGAAGCGACCAACCTTGTCGATGGCCATCAGGTGCCTGCCGGGCACTTTGGTCCGATTCTGGAATGGGAGCAGTTCGAAGCGCTGGCCGAGCGACTGCGCAAGCGCTCGATTGAATTCCTGATCGAACCGAACGTGCGCTTCCAGGGTCAGGCCGGCGAACAGGCCACCATGTTTGTGCGCGATCCGAGCAACAATTGCCTGGAGTTCAAGGCCTTCCGGGATCAACGGCAGCTGTTTGCGCGCTGAACTCCGCCGCTTGGCGCCGTAGTGCTTCCCAAATCAATCCTGTTTCGCGCTAGAGTTAATCGAGGCGTTGAAATCGGGTGTTCAAATGAATAAAAACCTTTCCATTCTGGGTGTCTGGTCCGATCTATGGTCGGAATTGCGAGCCAACGGCTGGATCTTGATTCAGGCTATTGCCATCCCGCTGGTATTAACCACGATATTGGAACAGGCCAGTCAGTTGCTGCAGGTGCCCTGGTTCATCCGCTTGCTTGGCGGGATCGTATATGTGCTGCTGACCTGCCTGTACGCGGTATCGATTCATCGCATCATCCTCATTGATCGGGATCCGATCAGCAACCGATTTGGGCTCTACTGGCATCGTCATTTGATCGATTACATCGGCGCGCTGTTGGCAATTCTGGTCTGTTTGGTTCCTGTGGTGGCTGGTTTGTTTTTCTTTATCTTTATGGGCAGCCTGATGCTTTCTGAAGTGCAAAGCACAGCGTCGTGGTTCCCATTTCTGCTCATTATGGTGCCTTCCTGGGCTTTGATGGGCTATGTGTTATCACGCCTCAGCATCTGGCTGCCGGCGCGTGCAGTCGGCGATCCGTCCGGCTATTCGGAATTGTTTTTGCTGTCGAAAGGCAATGGCTGGCGCCTGACGGTCACGACGATGCTGCCATTCGTGGTCGTCGCCGGTCTGCTGTATCCGATTTCAAACTGGATGCTTGAAAACCCTGGAGCGCCGGTGCTGATTCCATGGTTCCTGATCACATTGTTCAGCAGTCTAATCATGGTCGGATTATTGTCCTGTGCCTACCGCGCCTTGCGCATCATCAATCCGTTGGATTCAAACGCGGGTGGTGCACCGAGTCCTACGATCGAGCACTGAACGGCGGACCAATTCCAAAACCGGTGTATAGTAAAGATTGCTATTGATTGATCTGGCCGCGGTCTGCTCGCGGTATCGCAAGAAAGGAAAATCAATTGAGTTATCAAGTACTTGCTCGCAAATGGCGGCCGCGTGATTTTTCCGGCCTGGTCGGCCAGCAGCACGTAGTCCAGGCCTTGTCGAATGGGCTTGATCAGGATCGTCTGCATCACGCATTCCTGTTTACCGGCACCCGCGGGGTGGGCAAGACCACGATTGCGCGCATCCTGGCCAAGTGCCTGAACTGCATGGAGGGCATCAGCTCCAAACCCTGTGGCGTGTGTGAGCACTGTGTGGCCATTGATGAAGGCCGCTTTGTGGATTTGCTGGAGATCGATGCAGCGTCTCGTACCAAGGTCGATGATACGCGCGAAATTCTCGACAACGTGCAGTATGCGCCGGCGCGGGGCCGGTTCAAGGTCTATCTGATTGACGAAGTGCATATGCTGTCCACGCATAGCTTCAATGCGCTGCTGAAAACGCTCGAAGAGCCACCTGAGCACGTCAAGTTCGTGCTGGCAACGACCGACCCGCAGAAAATTCCGGTGACCATTCTGTCGCGCTGCATGCAGTTCAATCTGCGCCGTCTTGGCGTAGACGAGATTGCAGGACAGATCGAACATATCCTTGAACAGGAAGCGATCGACAGCGAGTCTTCTGCGATCAACGCACTGGCACGCGCCGCAGACGGCAGTATGCGTGATGGTCTGAGCCTGCTGGATCAGGCGCTGGCGGCCGGCAATGGCGCACTGCTGTCCGATACGGTTGAGGCCATGCTGGGTACCGTCGAGCAGCGCCAGATTCACGATATTCTGCAGGCGCTGACTGCGCAGGATGCGGCGGCCGCCCTGGCAGTGGTCGAGCAGGTGTTCAGCATGGCACGTGATTTGGCCGTGTTGTTGACCGACCTGGCCGAAGTGCTGCACCGGATTGCCCTGATTCAACAGGTTCCTGACTATCGCGACGATACACGAAATGACTGGGACCAGCTGCTGGATTATGCAGGTCAGTTCGATCCGGAGGACCTCCAGCTGTTCTACCAGATTGTCGTAACGGGCCGACGCGATCTGAGCCTGGCGCCATCGCCACGCAGTGGTTGCGAGATGACCATCCTGCGCTTGTTTGCCTTCCAGCCAGCTGGACGATCCGATCCTGGTCCAGGCCGGCAGGAGGCTGCACGACCAGATCAGGCGCAAGCGAATAATGCAGTGCGCGAATCCGGGGCTGGAGCGTCTTCTGAAACCGGACCTCGGCGTCCTGCGCCGGCGTCGGAGGCAGAACCGGACAAGTCTGCTGCGCATGAAAATCTTTTGCCAGCCGACTGGCCGCGGCTCCTTGAGCAGCTCGATTTGAATCCGGCAGTGCATTCGGTAGCCGGCTTGTTGGCGCTGAAAGCAGTCAACCAGAAGATGCTTGAATTTTCAGCGGACCATGACGATCTGGACTTGATGACGGAACGTTTTCGTGCCAGTTTGTCGGATGCCCTCGAGCGCTACTTCGGTTCACCGCGGCGGGTTAGTATTCAGGCTCACGAAGCGGGTGACCTGGTTACGCCCGCGCTGATTCAACAGGAAACTGAAAGCAAGCATCGGCAGGATGCTGAATCGTCAATCGCCAGGGATCCTGCCGTCAGGAAACTGGTTGATACCTTCGATGCCGAGGTGCTGAAGGAATCCATTCGGCCAAGCCAATGACGGATCGTCAGCGCCAGGGCTATCAAATTCGGGAGATCGTATGAAAGGCATTGCACAACTGATGCAACAAGCGCAGAAAATGCAGGAGGACCTGAAGAAAGCCCAGGCTGAACTGGCCGATCTTGAGGTCACCGGAAAGTCCGGCGGCGGCCTGGTCGAGGTGGTCATGAACGGTCAGCATGCCGTTCGCAACATCAAGATCGACCCTTCCGTAAACGACGACTTGCCCATGCTCGAGGATCTGATCGCTGCCGCATTCAATGATGCAGTGAATCGCATCCAGCAGCATAATCAGGAAAAGATGTCTGGGCTGTCCGGTGGCCTATCGCTGCCGCCCGGATTCAAGTTTCCCTGAAATTAATCCGGAAACACCTCTGAGCAGCCAGTCAACTTCAATCTGCCCGCAACACGATGAATGATCCAGTCCTCGACCAGTTGTTAAAGGCCCTGTGCGTGTTACCCGGAGTCGGTCATCGGACCGCTCAGCGCATGGCGATCCACTTACTGGAGCGTGACCGCAGTGGCGGAGACCGGCTGGCTGAATCCCTGTCCAAGGCCATGCGCGAAATCCAGCGCTGCAGTCGTTGCCGCAATTTCACCTCCGACGCGCTCTGTGCAGTTTGTCAGAGCAGCAAGCGCACTGTTGGACAACTCTGTATTGTCGAGGCACCGGCCGATGTGCTGGCCATCGAGCAGGCCACCAATTACAGCGGACTCTATTTTGTATTGCTGGGTCGTTTGTCACCGCTGGATGGAATTGGCCCTGATCAACTCGGGCTTGATTTGCTGGAAAAACGGTTGCGCGATGAATCGATCGACGAAATCATTATTGCAACCAACTCGACCGTGGAAGGTGAGGCCACCGCGCATTACATCGCCCATCTGGCCGAGCGCGAGCAGATCTCGATGACGCGCCTGGCGCAGGGCGTTCCGTTGGGTGGAGAGCTCGAACATACGGATGCCACCACGCTGGCACATGCGTTTGCCAGCCGCATGAAGCTGGACGCCTAGCCGTTCCGGCCGGTTGCGATCCAGCTTGCAGGTTTCATCACACCCTGACTTCAACGCAGGGGCTGCACAACCTCCAACGTGTTGATTTTACGGGCCGGCACACTAAACCCGGATGTGTTCTCGCGTTTTGAGAATTCAGCGTGTTGTACTACGCTTGAAGCTACAGGAAACGGAGTACAGCATGCAAACTGAACCTCGCCAAAGCAGTCGGAACGTACGAGAGCAGATGATCGGCAAGTGTATTGAAAGCGTTATTGCGCGCCCAGGGCGTGCGGGCGAGCCACCGATGGTCATGATGATGCAGTTCGACGATGGGTCGGTATTGGAGTTTGTTTCACCCCGTTCTGACCGGGTATTGAGGCAGGCCTTGCGTACGTCTGAAACGCGCCCACTGTCGATGCCCGGACAGCTCGCCTTCGCTGAAATCTGAGCCGTTGACGTGGTGTTTACGTTATCCACAAATTTTGTGGATAACATTGTGGACAACCATGCGCGCGGGGCCGCCTGGTCCGCCTGTCACAGGATTGTCTAAAAATTGACCAAATTGAATATTGTTAATTGATTCATGTACTTACAAAGATCTTCTTTTGTGCTTTTGGAAAAAACGACGGTAAAAAAAGTGTAAAGAGGTGAATCAAGGGTTTGTGCATAACAACCCAAGTGGTTTTCGAGAAACAGCGGCTAAGTTATTGATTTAACATTTTCAGGTGCCTGCGTCAGCTCCAGATGTTCAATCCAGTTCAATAGATCCTGCAGTAATGCCAGGCGTTCAGGCTGCTCTTTCGATAATTGCTGGACGCGCTGCTTGTAGTCTTCCAACTGGATGGAACCCAGGTCCGGGTCGTGCACAAGCCGCTGAAGACGGTAGCGTTGCCACTCGGCCTGCTGTTCCGGGGCTAGTGTGGCCTCGGCGTGACGTCCGAGGAAACGCAGCAGTAGATCATTCAGCCTGGGGTCGGCGAAAGGTTCCGGGTGCGACTGGCTGAATTCAGCCATCCGGTTCGGGTTCATGCTCAGCATTCGATGACACAGCTGCCGGTCGCTACGACCGACGAACCCTGAATAGAGCGCAGTGTCTGCGTCTTGATCCTGATGTTGCCGAGCAGCCCCGAACAGGCTTCGCAGGCGCTCGATGAATTCGCGTTGCCGAAGCAGGCGTTCAGCATGAGTCTGCACTTGTTCGAGTTGAATACCGGTGCGCTCCAGCGCCGCATCATTCAACACGCTGAGGGGCGACAGCATTGGACAGCGATTGCTGCGAACCCATTTGACCGGCAAGCGTTTCATATCCTCTGGTAAGTCGCTGCTCGGCGTGAAGTGGAGGTCCTCGAGCGTTTCGACATCGTATTCAACAAAGAGCTCAGGGTCCTCGTTCAAATTCCAGACCAGCCACTGGCTGCTGATCTGTGGATGCTGGAACAGGCTGATAACCGGCGCAGTACACCAGCGATCGGCACCAAAACGGGCCGAGGTATGCAGTATTGGACGCTGCTCGCCCAGCAGCCGCTCGACCTGATGACGCTGCCTGAGGGCGAGTGCCCAGGACCAAAGCCTGGGCTGATGTTGTTGCACCAGACGCGCAAGGGCCAGCGTATTGTCGACGTCGACCATTGCATCGTGGGCATGCTCGGTATCGAAACCATTGGCAGCGGCGAGGTCTTCCAGTCGGAAGCTGGGTAGACCGTCTTGCCGAGCTGGCCATTGGATGCCGCCTGGTCGCAATGCTGCAGTCATTCTGAGCAGGTCAATCAAGTCGAATCGACTGTTACCGTTGGTATATTCGCGCGCGTAGGGGTCGATGAAATTCCGCCAGAACATGAAGCGAGTGACTTCGTCATCAAAGCGGAAGTTGTTGTATCCGACTCCGCAGGTGCCGGGCTCGGCCATGAGCTGCTCGATCTCGGCTGCAAACTGGTATTCCGGCAATCCTTTTTCAAGCGCTATTTGTGGCGTGATGCCAGTGATCAGGCAGGCTTCGGGTACCGGCAATACATCCCGGGCAGGCTGACAATACAGGGTCACCGGCTTGCCAATCGGCTCAAGCGCCAGATTGGTGCGTTGAGCAGCAAACTGGCAGGGCCGGTCCAGTCGCGGATTGGCACCAAAGGTTTCATAGTCGTGCCACAGGAAGCTTTCAGTGGTCATCACGGGCTCCGTCGGTGATTATGGCCACAAGGCCAGCAGCAACAGTGCCAGTGTGGCGCCAAAGCCCAGTAGCCAGAAAAAAGATCGGATCCAGGGCAGCCCCGAAGCATACGCCGGGATATACAGCATGCGGGCAATCAAATAGACCCAGGCGCATCGTTCAGTCCACTCACTGCTGGCCTCGCCCAGGGTCACAACGATGACAGCGATGGTGAACAGCACCAGCGCCTCGAAATGATTATTGAATGCACGTAACAATCGACCCGGCACGCCGGTCATCTCCCGCACCTGGTCGCGCGACCCCGCGGTGTAGCGGATGCCGTGCTGTTGATTGACGGCGATCGCAATCAACCCGAATTGAACGCACTGCAGCAATCCCGCATAACCCAGAATTTGAACTTCGATGGGCATGATGACGAGATCAATCGCCTGAAGGTTGAACGGTCGCAGCGTCGTAACGAATCAGGCTCAAAATAGCGGGCTGGCTGATCAAAGACCGTTCCATGATCTGATCAAGGAGCGATTCAGCCTCTCTTGATCAGCGTCAATAGCCCCAGCAACACGCACGCACCGACAATGGCGGTGACCAGTGATCCGATAATGCCGCCCGCGGTGACGCCAAAGAAGCCGAACAGCCAGCTACCCAAAAAAGCGCCGACAATGCCGACCACGATGTTCAGTACGATGCCTTGGCCCTTGCGGTTGACCAGCAGCCCTGCGATCCAGCCTGCCAGGCCACCAATAATCAATACGCCCAAGATGCTTTCTACTGTCATGCGTTTCTCCCGAGTTGTCTGCGAGTAGTAAAATGATCAGCCTGCATTCTATCGCTGGAACTATCAAATTGCGAACGCTTTATCTGATCCGACACGCTCAGGGCAGCCTGGGTACCGCGAATTATGATCAGCTCTCAGCGCTGGGCTATCAGCAGGCTGAAATACTGGCCGAGGCCTGCCGGACGATGCTGGACGATTCAACGACCAGCCTGGCGCTGTTCCGCGGAGAATTGCAGCGGCATCGTCAAACTGCGGCCACGATGAGCACTGAGGCTACCGGACTGGACGGGCTCAACGAGTATCGCGTGGACCGCCTGCTGCAATCGGCCTTTGCTGACCCTCAACCACTGGGTATCGAGCGCCCGTCTGCCAAGGCAATGCAGCGTCCGGCAGACTATCTGAGCGTGTTCATGGCCCTTTTCCCGGATGTGTTGAAGGCCTGGCAAGAGGATCGCTTGATTTGCCCGGAAAACGGCGATTGGCGGGACTTCAGGCAGCGAGTCATGGGTGCTGCGGCAGTGCTGCAACAACAGATGGCTCATTCTGATGTCATCGCCATTACTTCGGCCGGTGTCATCAGCACCATGGCCGCTGAGTTGCTGGGCCAGGATCTGGCCTGGCAGCGATCATTGAATGTTGCGTTGTACAATGCTTCGCTCACGGAACTGAAGCTGGACGGTCAGGGTCAATGGCATGCAGGTCGAATCAACTGCCTGAAACATTTTGAAGACCCGCAGCTGCATACGCTGGCCTGATCCGGAACTTTCATTAATCACAGAGCACACACGTTAAAAGGACGATGACGAAATGACAACCGAGGCTGTGACGATCATTACCGGGTCAAGCCGTGGCATTGGCCGCACGACTGCTGAGTTGTTGGCCCAGCGAGGCCATCGCGTGGTGGTATCCAGCCGCAATCAGGACCGTTGTGAGGCCGTTGCCGATGACATTCGATCGGCGGGCGGGCACGCTATTGCTATTGCATGCCACGTGGGTCATGAAGACCAGCTTGAAGCCCTGATCGAGAAGACGGTTGCGGAATGGGGGCAATTGAATCATCTGGTACTGAATGCTGCCAGTAATCCGGTATATGGACCGTCTCACCAGGTTGATCAAGAAGCATTTGATGTGATCATGCACAACAACGTTTTCAGCGGCATGCGCCTGAGCCACTTGGCACGTGAGCACCTGGCCAGGCAGCCGCAATCATCCGTCGTGTTTGTGTCGTCCATTGCCGGCTTGCTGGGCAATCGAGTCATCGGCGCCTATGGCCTGTCGAAAGCCGCTGAAAATCAATTGGTCCGGAATCTGGCGCTGGAGTTTGGCGCCGATGGCATTCGCGTCAATGGCGTTGCGCCCGGGCTGATTCGCACCGACTTCTCCAAAGCGCTGTTGGCCGATGAGCGTGCGGTCAAGCATTTTGAACAGACAACGCCGCTCCAGCGCATTGGCGAACCGGAAGATATCGCGCGGGTCATTGCGTTTCTGGTCAGTCAGGATTCAGCCTGGTTGAGTGGTCAGGTAATCACTGCGGATGGCGGGATTACGGTCACCGGCGGTTTCTGATTTGACTGCTGGCGCACGCAACTGCTTATCGCCTGGTTTGCCTCTGGCGGCTGTATTGCTCGTGTTTGCCTGTACATCGGGGCAGGCTCAGGTATATCGCTATGTCGATGAGGACGGCATTATCGTGCTGACCAACATCACGCCCGATAAATCGCGCTATCAGGTAGAAAACATCGGATGCTACGGGACTTGCATCAAGGGCGTGGACTGGCACACCACGCCGCTTCGCCGCAGCGAATACCGTGAAGAAATTCTTGCCGCGTCCGAGATCTTCGGCGTCGATCCTGCGCTGGTCCGCGCCATCATGCACGCCGAGTCCTGGTTCAACCACGAAGCGGTATCGCACGCCGGGGCCGAGGGTCTGATGCAACTCATGCCGGCAACGCAAACTCGCTTCGACGTGGAGGATGCCTTTGAGCCTCTGCAAAACATTACCGGCGGCGTTGCCTATCTGGCTGAATTGCTGAGCATGTTTGATCATGACTGGGAGCTGGCTGCTGCGGCCTACAATGCAGGGGAGGGTGCCGTAAAGCGATATGAAGGCGTGCCGCCGTTTGAAGAAACCCGTGAGTATCTCAGGCGGCTGCGGATTTTGTATCCAAGATATCAGTCGTAGTATTTTTTCTTTTTAAGTCAAAACCATTCCGCCGCCCGCTGTGCTGGGTGCCTTACAGTGCTCGAATATAGTCGGGTAAACCCAAAATCAAAACCGTTTCGCCGCACGGCTTCGCCGGCTGATGCGACCCACTTTTTTGTCTTGCCAAAAAAGTAAGCAAAAAACTCGCTTTAAAACAGCCGCAGGGAGTGCTTTCTGTCGGATCAGGGCAATAATTCGGTTCGTGTATTTGTTTATGCTTTTCGGATCGTCGGATGCTATTGCTTAACCTTAGTGGCTTAAAAGCGTGGTTCTTGGTTAGGTTTGCTGCCAAAAGCGTTTGCTTATCTACAGTTCCGTTCTTGCCAGCATCTTGACTTGTATGGTTCTGCCTTTGCTTTTGAACTTGGTGAGCGTGTGAGCCGGCGAAGTGCGGAGAGGCGTGC
>JGI12109J20283_10018056_pt1 | contig 18620 bp, 7 predicted proteins | sample ElkSlonscriptome_12_FD_20283 | JGI IMG/M metagenome (IMG submission 20283)
TGTATAGACAGTCTTTGTGGATAAACTTCCCCCGCGCGGATTTCGTGTTATGACGTTTTCGTGTTCTCGTAATACACCTCGTCGGGCGTCCGGTACCCGAGCGATTGGTGCGGCCGCTCGGTGTTGTAAAAGCGGAAGTACTCGGTGAGACCGCCCCGTACCTCGTCGATCGTCGCGTACCCCTTGAGGTACACATCTTCGTACTTCACCGTGCGCCACAAGCGTTCGGTGAAGATGTTGTCCATGCAGCGACCTCGGCCATCCATACTGATCGCGATCGAGTCGTGCGCCTTGAGGACCGCGAGGTACTCTTCGCTCGTATACTGCACGCCCTGGTCGCTGTTGTGTATCTCCGGCAGTACCGTGGCGAGTGCGTTCGTCAGCGTCTCGGTGCAGAAGCTCGTTTCGAGCGAGTTCGAGAGACGCCATGCGAGCACCCGTCTCGAGAACCAGTCAAGGTACGCAACGAGGTAGCAGAAGCCGTCCGTCAGCCGTATGTAGGTGATGTCCGTACCCCAGATGTGGTTCGGACGTGCGGCACTGACACCGGAGAGGAGGTACGGATAGACCGTGTGCTCCGGATGCGGTGTGCTCGTTTCCGGCCCGGGGTTAAGCGCTGTGAGGCCGAGCACGCGCATCGCGGTACGCACCGCGTCCCTGCCGACTTCGATGCCGTGCTTTCGACTGAGCGCCACGACCATACGGCGAGTCCCATAGTACGGATGGGCGGTGTAGAGCTCGTCAATCGCTCTCTGGAGTGCGAGCGTTTCGGCACTCGGCGGTGTCGGCGTGACGTACACGGTCGACCGTGCGATACCGAGGAGCTCTGCTTGCCGACCGATGGCAAGGTCGCTCGATCCGTCAATGAGCGCTTTGCGTGCCGATGCGCTACGGGGCAACTTTTTTTTGGAGCCAGGCCAGTTCTTCGTCCCGCGTGCCGATCAGCCGGTGGAGCTCATCCACCTTTTGCTCCAGTGCTTTTATTTTCGTTGATTCGCTATGGGTGGTGTCAAAGATCGTGTGCAGTTCCTCTTTTGCCTTCTTCTTCCAGAGCCCCACCTGGATCGGGTGTGCCCCATGTTTCGCTGCGATCGCAGAGAGCGTATCCGATTCGGTGAGCGCTACGAGCGCGATGCGCGCCTTGTCTTTCGACGTAAATGTTTTCTTCATATGCGGTGATTGTACACCGCGCAGAGGGGGGAGTTGAGGTCAAAAGAGTGTCTATTTTTCCCCTACCACTATACCTTGCCTCTGAGAAGGGCCGAATGACACTACACACCAAAACAAAAAGCACGCCTCAGGATCAGAGTCACGCGCCTCGACCACACTAAAACGCAACACGCCACCAAGGTTACTTCTCCGCAGCCAAGCATCCACACATACAATAAACAACTATCGTGCCGAAAAACTATGTAGATCCTTATAGTTACTAAAACAGCACTAAGGTAATTCTGAACCCCTTATACAACAGAACTATGTTGAGAGCTTCATATACTTTTCGTTGCGTTAGATACATAAGTAAGTACGAGTGATCAAGACAAACCTACACTGGGATACGCATGGTATACTTTGTTGTCAACCATACTGCCTAGTTGATAAATCGAGTCTTCAGTAGTTGAGACGACTCACAATACGCACACCCATGACATGTAACATCAAAAACACACCTTTCTCCATGCGCATGCTCGCATATATACTGCCCCTGCTAGGTTTGCTGATAGCTGTCAGTTTACTGGTACCGCGCGATACTGTAACTCAGACCACTGAGTACAATGCGGGCTCAGGCTCAGAGCAGACTTCAAATGTGGTCGAGGGTACAAGCGTGCTCTATTTGAAAGATGTGAATATACCCACAAAGGCCGGGGCTCAACACACAACCCAGATCCGCATCACACCTGGTAAGGATGATGCTATAACAGCCGTGGCATTAGACCTTCGGTTTGATCCGGCACTCACAGTGATTGACAGTATTGATGCTTCCAATTCGCCATTCAGCATCCTGCTCCTCGCACCGACTGTCGACAGCAACACGGGGCATGCTGAACTCGCCGTGGGCATCCCCGCACAACAGTCACCCAAGCCCATTACTACCGATACACTTATTGCCAATGTGACATACACTGCAAGGAAGGCGGTCGCGGGGGCTCCTATCACTTTTACTAAGAACTCGGTTGCAGCCGCAGCCGGAAAAAGCGGCAATGTTGTATCTGAGCGTATACCTGAAGCAAGCGATGCAGAAAATGTTCGTAAGTGACGACAGAGTTGACTACTCACATACACACGCAGATCTACTGAACCCAGAGTGCACACCACAAAAACGGATATGATCGTGCTAGATCCGTATTAGCTTCGCATACCTTTTTCGTACACAGTACGAAAGGATACTGAACAACAGGGTACCCATTACCCACTCGTCCCAAACTCTCCCAACAGAATATTGTAATCAAAAATATTCACACTACAATCACGGTTAGCATCGGCGGGATTGTCACAGTCGCTCGTGATGCCGAAGTTGGTGATGAGGAGATTGTAGTCGAAGATGTTGACGGTGGAGTCTTTGTTGAAATCCGCAGCCAATGAAGGTGTGCCAGCTTCATGATACTCGTCTGCATCAACACTTGAAATACAACCAGTATCATATGGATAATCAGTGAAGCCATCTCCGTCGTTATCAACGCCATCATTGCACGCATACGTACCGACTGGGGGTGGGGTAGTGATGTCGCGCAAGGTCTCGATCTCGACCTGATTGAGTGCGCGATTGTAGACACGCACCTCGTCCATCATGCCCTCAAACCATGAATCGCCATAGGAGGGGTTGCCACGGCCGATCCTCAGTTTGCCTGATTTGAGAACCTCCCCATCAGAAACATCTTTCGATTGATAATTTCCCAAATAGTGCAGAGCGCATTCGTCACCATTATAGGATACCGCAATAAAATTCCATGTACGTAGTTCCGGAAGACCCAAACTGCCAAAACCGCAAAAATACGTATTTTCAGTGTTTACTAAATTAACACCAAAACTACTCGTCCAGTAGTTCATGTAAAGGCCAGCTCCTGTTATTACCCCTTCCCGTCCATCAATCAGGTTGGGATTGAACCATCCTGTCACGGTGAAAGTGGGGTAATTCGTCAAATTGACCGTCGTCTCTGCTACATCATTCATCCCATCAAACTCAAGTGCAGCACCGTTGTACCCCTCGCTAACCCACACTGCGCCATCAATAGTGGCATGATTGCCTTCGCCCGAAGAGTCAAAGAGCATCTCGCCTGCACCCTCGTCGAAGTAGTAGATCGCAGCAACGTCACCGCCCGCCGGTGGCTCATACACGTGCACCACAACATCCTCTGCGGTGGTGCCCGAGGGCGAGATGCACGTTAAGGTGTAGGTCGTGGTTTCGTCTGGGCTCACCACGGCCGAGCCGCGGGTCTCTCCATCGGTACTGAAGTTCGTACCGGTACAGCTCACTGCATTGCTGCTTGTCCAGTTGAGCGTGGTCTCGCTGCCACGCACAATTGATGAAGCAAGCGGCTCAAAAAACGTGATCGGTTCTGGTGGCGGGAGTGCATTCCCGCTCTTTAGTGCTTCAAGTTCGGACTCAGACAAGGCGTAGTTGTAAATGCGTACGTCGTCGATGACGCCATCAAACCACGAGTCGGCATATGAGCCATTGCCTCGGCCTATCTTTAGATAGCCGCTAGCAAGTTGCTGCCAATCGAGCCCATCGTCACCACCATACTGATATGCATCACGAAAATGTATAAAGCAACTTTCACCGTCGTACCCAAAAGCAATAAAGTTCCACGCATGCAAGACCGGCAACGTGCCACCTTTGCGGATCTTGCAGATCTCACGCGAGTCGGCACTGGTGAGTCGAAACTCATACTGCCCAAGATTGTAGTGCACTACCACGCCTCCGCTAGAGAACACACCTTCGCGTTCATCAAGCGAACGCGGATAGATCCAGGCGGTTGCCGTAAATGTAGAGAGGTTGCCCATTTCGACATCAGTTTCAATCAATCCATCTTCATCATTGAAGTCAAGGCCGTTGCCGGTGTGGCCCGTTATCCAGGTCACGCCACTGGTGAGATTGCCGGCGTGGTTGTTGCTGGTTACATCATAGGTGGCAGTACCAGACCCTTCTTCCATATCAAAGTGGGCGACAAGCTCACTTTGAGCCGGGAACGGCACAACGCGAACAAATATAGTATCGCTTGCATCCCCGCCTGGCCCCGTGCACGTAACCGTAAAGTCAGCGCTCGCACTTGGTGTTACCGTTACAGAACCTTCAGTTGCACCACCTGTTGAGAACTCACTTGCGGTGCAGCTGTCCGTGTTCACGCTCTCCCACGTGAGCTTGACCGAGAAGCCCTCAGCGATACTCGCAGTGTTAGCAAGGATACGCACACTTGGCGTGGGAGTGGTGGAAAGAGTGGGTATGCTGACACCCGCGGGAAGTGTTTGTGAGACTCCTTCAACATAGTCGGAGAACTGATGAAGCCACTCTTCGAGTTTCGTATAGCCGGAAGATTGCACTTCATCAGGATTGGTGGGAGGTGTAAGCTTCCAGACATTTTCGTCAAGTTCGGGCCAACCGCCCACGTCATCCTGCGTTTGGATGATATGTCCTTCACCGGTGGCGGGCTTGTTCACGAGTCGTATATCTACCGGGTCACGATCGGCGGGACGCGCGCCGGCGTTTGCGAGAATGTGATCTTTCACTTGGGAGACTGGCATGGTTTCATAGCCAGCTGGCCAATTGGCGTCTTCTCGCGTGGAAGCAATTTTTGAAGCGGGCATGTCGGTGCAACTCCCCCAATTAAAGCACTCTCCAACATGTGGACTATCATTCCACGGATCCGTGATGAGGTTCTCATCACTCATATTGTCTTCAGAGATATAATACTTGGTACCGTCACCTTCGTTACGAGAACGAAAGTTAATGGCCGTACCATTTGGATTCCGGGTGGAGTGATCTACGCGGTTACCGACGATGGAGAGTTGGATAGGTCCTTTTTTTGCCGTGTCGACATCCTCCCCGCGCAACGTCCCCCCAGAGTCATATATGTAGTTGTTCGCCATAATACCGGATCCGGCACTGAAGGCCGGACTGCGATCACTGCTGTGCGTGATCATGTTCTTAACAAATGCGACATTTTGAGCCCGCGTGTACGGATCGGAGTACGCAAGATTATAGAATCCTTTGGAGTGAGGTCCCTTGGAGTGAAGTGGGCTGTGCAGTGGTTCGGCAAGAAGATTGTTTATGGCAGTAAGATTGCTTCCGGTATTCGTAAACGTCATATCGCCACCCCAGGAAAGCGAAGTGTGGTCAATGACGATGTTGTTATCGAAATAATCTGTTCCGCCAATGACGATAGGATTCCCTTCCTGACCCTTAGCACAATTGGGGCAGAAACTTTCGATAATACCGGTATCTCCTGGGCGGATACGGATATGCTGGATGAGAACATCGTGAACGCTACCGTTAATGCGTAGTCCGTAGTGCTTCAAAGTAATCCCGGGACTCGGAGCGGTCTGACCGGCCACGGTAGTGTAACTGTCATCGGTGCCGAAGGTGATGTTGCTCTGCAATTCAATGTTACCACTCACTTCAAAGACAATCGTCTTGGGGGCCGGAGCGTCTTCAATGCAGTGGCGCAGAGATCCTGTTCCGCTATCGCGAAGATTCGTTACTTTGCAAATATTCGTCACGGGCGTTGCCAAGTGCCGTCCACTGCCCGCAGGCGTCGTCATGCCGTAGAGGTTTTCGTTTTCTCCGGGAATAATGGAAAGTGCATGTGCGTCGGAAACCAGTATGACACTAAAGCACAGTACACTCACAATGAGTGGCAGCATGATCTTTTGCATGTCTCCAGTATACACCATACGTGCTCTATCAAGTTTGTCGTTCTAGCATCTCGGTGTTAGGAAACTGCCTTTACCGTGTGACAATACACGCACCGCTCCACATGTCCTTGTTATACGGAACCTCCAAACTCCCCCAGCAAGATATTATAATCAAAAATATTCACACTACAGTCACCGTTAGCATCGGCGGGATTGTCACAGTCGGATGTTGCTCCGAAGTTAGTGATGAGGAGATTGTAGTCGAAGATGTTGACGGTGTTGTCTTGGTTGAAGTCGGCCCAGAGAGTGGTCGCGCCTGAAGCAGCAAGAACGGTCGAGACGGCGTAGGTGACGCTCGACTCGGGTATCGATTGTGCGATTCCGGAGTTGGGGTGCAGATCGATCATAAGTTGCTGGAAGTAGTCACTCTGTTGGTAGTCTGCCTGCCACTCGGGCGCGAGTTTCATGGTCTGTGGCTCATTTGGGACAATGTAGACATGAGCCGGGCCATTGCCATGGTCTCGAGTGAGTCGTATGGCGGTGACGTTGTCGATCGGGGTTTCGGCAAGCAAAGTCCAGGTTGGGGTCCCGGAGAGACTGTCGGTGGTGTACTCGATGCTGGTGATAGCGTTGGTGGTCTTGTTGTAGCTGATGTAGACCGGGAGGCTTTCCCAGAGGGTTTTTATCGTGTCTTGTTCATCGGTCGTGAGCGTCGTGGTGACTTCGAGGCCGTTCGTGACTTTCTTGATGGTACGCTCGTAGGTGACGGTGCCCGTATAGTCACCGCTCTCGCGGTCGGGGTTGTTGGTGGCAGTAAACTGCGTGGGATCGGTGATATCGTCGTAGGTGTAGTCGGTGATACGAGAGTCTCGTTGGGCGCTGGAGAAGGAAGAGTCATCGGAAAGTGTGCCCCAGAGATGATGCGTAGCCCAGGTGGAAACGGCGGGCCACTGTGTTGCAGAATGTTCGTGCTTACTTGCACGAGTATTGATAACTACACCCGCCTCTTCAGTCCAAAAGGTTTGAATAGTTCCACCCCCGCGCCAAGAGGAATAACCATTAGTCGATTCAGGTTTTCGAGTGAAACTTTCGAGAAATGCAGCGTAGGAATTTGCATTCTCATCACTCCCCTTCAGCGACCAAAATTCTGGGGGCTGCCCATCGCGGCCAAAGGCCTCATTGTATGTGAAATTATCTCGAAGCACCGGCAACTCAAGTCCCGGGCCAGACGCATCAATCATAGAGGTGATCGTGTCGAAAAAGCTTGGATCATAATAGTCGTTGGCAATAGTAGAAACTCGAGCCGCCCACCAGCGTTCATCACCACTGTCAATAATTTTGTAGACCGGATCAATAGGAGTAAACGCGCCCTCGCCATAGTGCCCATACGTACCGTTGAGTTCATCCTGTATAGTGGTTTCCACCGTTTCCAACGTAGGATTTTCTAAATAAGTCAGATCGATTGAAGGACCGCGTCGTTTCCAAAAATGCTCTTTGCCGTAGTCTGAGAGTTGTGCCACAATGAAATCCCGCCCGCGAGAAGATGACTGGTCCTCTGCATAGGGGTCATTGGTGCGAACCGCATAGCCACTCGGCCCATTAAAGAATCCGTCCGGATCGCGGAAGATCTGATAGCTTTTAAATTTTGCCATACGATCTACAACTCCATCTTCGTCCCAAAGCCACTCCCACCCAGAAACGCCATCAACCACGGCGGCTGCCTTGGCGAGGTAGTAGAGCGAGATGCCGTTGTATGATGTCTCTGGGAGACTGCGCTCACCCACATACCCGGCACTGTGAAAAATGACGTGGTCCACTTCCCCGTTGGCATCCCCTGCGTTGGTAGCATCCCGCGAACCGAGGAGGTACTTCGCCGCAAGTTCTCTGGCATTGGTCGCGATGTCGGTCATCCCCTGCTCTGTGGCTCCCTGATAAAGAAGTGCGAGACCATAGAAGGTCTTGGTATCCATATTGGTATTGGCATCCTTCGGGCCACCGAACCCAAGATCCCAGTAGTTCATGATGGAGTTCACCGTACGGTAGAAGACCTCTCTCTCCGAATTGGTTATGCCTTTAGCATCATATTTTCCCGCTTCAAATGCCGTCATCATCTGCATGACATCCATGCCGGTATATTCGGGATACGCTCCTGCATTGCCGTAGTGGAGCTGATGATCGATCTCCATCATCATGGCCATGGCTTGGCTTACAAGACGATTGGCAAGTCCTTGGTGTTGGTAATATGGATTGGAAATGCCCGGTTTGGTGAATGTGTAGAAGAAGGCCGCCTCAAGATTGACACCTTCATCGCCCCCACTGCTTTTCAGTACACGCACATTTGCACTATCACCTTCAATGCCTTCTCCGGAACCATTATCCAGTACAAACGCACTGGAGGGATAACGCAGGAAATCGTTGCGCGGTGCTCTGTCCTGCAACCCGTAATACGTTCCATAGAGATCTCGCACCGTGGCACCGGTTGGGGTATAGTTCATCTCCGTACTCGCCTCTTGGGGGATGTCGAAGTCGCTTTCATTGAGTGTTTCAAGCCAATCGTAGAGCGTGACGTAGTCTTGTTTTTCTTGCGGCAGGATAGCGCTGGCATGCACGCCCACAACTTCTCGCATGTCGTACGAACTACGCAGCGTATTCACGATGGCGTCGCGCTCGGTCCGGTCTTTGTATTCAGGATAAAGGATGAAACCGCTGGCAATATTCCTGAGAGGACATTTAATTCCGTCGTTACAGGCAAACGGCTGAACCCAGTCCGTACTCGGCGGGGTATACGGGTTGACAGCGGTGGCATACTGAATGGTATTGGTTTGCGACTCAAGAGTGGTGCCGTTTGCAGCGACCACATATACTGCCGGTTCGTCCACAAGATACACCGCATCCCCGTCCGCGCCGCCATTCTCATCCAGTCCATTCCCCACAAGATAACTGGCACGTTTGTAGTTCCCGTCAACCCGCAAGAGAAAATGCTTGTTTTGGCTCAAAGCTCCGACATACGGACCAAAATTAAAGAATCCTGAATCCGGGTGAGTCCCAGACATCATATAGTACGGCTCGGCAAGCGTGATGGCAGTAAAGTGTCCGATGCTAAACGAAGTATGAAGCTGCTTGATCGTATACCCGCGTTCACTATACGTCTCTTCCAGTTCATACCAGGTCCCCGGATTGCCGCGGCTGTCTTTCTTCAGCTCTCCGGCATCCATGAGAACGCGCGCCTTGTCCGCGCGAGTTGTGGAGAGATCATTCCCGAACCCGCTCTGATCATAGAACACCATACTGTATATAGTGTCTGTTCCGGCAAAGTCGGCAAGTGTCGTATTAGCTCCCACGTCACTACGATTGGTAACGGTTGATGTGAGTGAGATATAGCCATTCCCGTCCGGCATGATGTCACCCTGCACCCCGTCAGACGAACGTTCAACGCGCATCAATGGTCCAATGTACGCACTGGAGAGCGTAAACGGTGCCACTGCCAGATAGGCTCCCGGATACTCATCGAGCAGTGCCGCATGCGCGTCCGTTGTGAAAACACTACACGCAATCACCATACAAGCGAGAGCGAGGAGGGTTCGTGACGTAGTTGTATGCATAGCGTATCGACTAAGTGACTACAGTGTAGCAACTTTCTACACAATCGACACGCAGATCCATCCCCTACCCACTCCTCCCAAACTCTCCCAACAGCACGTTGTAGTCAAAGATGTTGACCGCGCAGTCGCCGTTGGCATCAGCCGGGTTGCCGCAGTTGACGGTCGCACCGAAGTGCATGAGGAGGAGGTTGTAGTCGAAGATGTTCACCGTGCTGTCGGCGTTGAAGTCGGCCTGGAACGTTGGCGCAACTTGTTCTGTGTTGTTGCGCACCGCCTCAATCTCGGCTTGAGTTAAGGCGCGATCGTAGATACGCACATCGTCGACCATGCCGTCGAACCAAGAATCTCCGTAGGCGAGATTACCACGTCCAATTCTGATGGGCTGGTCTTTGGGTGTTTTGTTATCCTGGGCAGATACCACACTGTAGTTATCGAGGTACTGTACGCCACAATCTTTTCCATCATAAGAGATTGCCATAAAATTCCACGCATTCAGGACTGGCTTATCGTCATATGCCGTGCTGCAAATACGCCCATCATCTCCGTCGAGAACAAATCCCCATCTGCCCCCGTTGTGTATGGTCAGACCTCCGTAACCACCCAAAACACCTTCACGACCATCAAAAGCATGCGGATACACCCACAACGTTGCCGTCAGTTGCGTTAGATCGTCCGGGTTGTATCCTGTTCGCACGATATCGTCCACGCCATCAAATTCCAGCACGCTGCCACCACGTCCCGCAGCCCATGTGGCACCGTCAATCGTGGCATTACTTCCGTTTCCGGAAGAGTCGTACGCCGTGTCACCAAACCCCTCTTCCATGTCCCACCATGCAAGCAAATCGACCGCCTTGTCGGGATCATAAACATGTAGCACGAATGTAGTTTCTCCACTACCTGCATCGCCGTTGCAAGAAAGTGAATATGTTGTCGTTTCCGTGGGATGGATTGTCACCGTTCCACTTGTCATTCCAGACGTGTCAAAGCCTGTTCCCACGCAGGTGTTCGCATCCGTGCTAGTCCAAGTTAGAATGGCAGAGTCACCCGTCGGTATTGATACGGGATTGACGAACAAGTTTGCCACGGGCGCAGCGGACACGAGTTCCCCACCATCTCGAACGGTTTCTATTTCCTCCTCTGTTAGGGCATAATTATAAAACCGGAGGTCGTCAATCACGCCTTCAAACCAAGAATCTGAATACGCGCCGTTACCTCGGCCCAGGCGCATATCATACTCTCGAAGTGATTCCCAATCTTCCGCGGCGAAGGTGTAGTATTCGTTGTTGTAATGAATACTACAGTCTTCGCCATCATAAGAAATTGCCACAAAATTCCAAACACCAACTTCCAGCGGATTTCCATTAAAATAGGTCCGACAGATTTCTCGGTCCTTTCCTCCAACAACAAACTCCCATCTTCCGAGATTATAATGAATGGTGAGCCCGTGCATACCGAGTACCCCTTCTCGACCGTTAATAAGCGTCGGTTTCATCCAGAGTGTGGTGGTGAACTTTGAGAGGTTGCCGAAATTAAAATCAGTCTGAACAATATCGTCCGCTCCATCAAACGCGAGTCCGCCCCCACTGTGCCCGCTTGTCCACGATGCACCATCAATGGTGCCTATAAATCCATGGCCAGACGCATCATGGATCACTGTGCCCGAACCTTCTTCAAACTCAAAGTGCAATACTTGATCCTGGCTTTGAGGCGTGGGCACGACCCCCACCTCGAACTCATCTACCGCCGTTCCGCCTGGCCCCGTACAGGAAACACCATACGTACCCGTTTCATCAGGATAGATCACCACTGACCCGCTCGGTGCGCCACCGGTGGAAAAATTCATCCCCGTACACCCGTTAACATGTACACCCTCCCAATAAAGGTCGATCGCCTGTCCTTGGAACACACTATTGGGTACCGTCCACACGAGAGCACTCGGCGTCGGCGTGGGAGAAAGCATGGTTTCACCGACACCCTCCGGAAGAGCTGTACTCTTCCCTTCAACATACTCAGAAAAAACATGGAGCCATTCTTCAAGTGCAGTATATCCAGAGGGCTGGATCTCGTCGGCATTGGAAGGCGGCGTTAGCGACCGGATGTTCTCTTCAAGAACCGGCCACCCGCCAACCTCCGACTGACTCGCAATCACCTCTCCGGTACCTGTCTGTGCATCCTGCACGATTCGTACATCCACCGGATCACGGTCTGCCGGTCGAGCTCCGGCATTTAATAACACCCAGTCCCAAACTTCATTCGTAGGCCTAGGTGTAAAGTCGGGAATGGTAATAGGTGAAGAGCTGACACGATTAGCTTCCGGCACACCTCGTCCGAATGGCGTACTCGTGTAGTCCCAAGTCTCGGGATACGTCATGAACTCACCATTGATAATGTGATCACCGTAGTAGATCTGCGTTGCATCATTGCCAGCTCGAGCTACAAACTTGCCGCTCTGCTCGAGGACATTGTTGTATACCGAACATACCTGAACATCACCATGGTCATCACACTTGGGCGCAACATTAACATCGTAGTTTACATTGTTGACAACAATTCCTTTTGCTTTACTTGAAAAAACCGGATTGCGAGTCATGTTGTGTGCAAAAAGATTACCGATTACCGCAACATTCAGCGCATCATCCGTACCATAATTACCTGTTACCAGTAGTCCGCGCGAATGACCACCTTTAGGGTGTAGCGGACTATGCAAGGCTTCGCTAAATATATTGTTTCGATATGTAATGTTTGAGCCAGCACCATTCACGAGCTCATCAATAGACCAACTGAGTGAATTGTGGTCAAAAACAATGTTATTTCCCTGCGTGGAAGCAGCATCACGTTCTACATATGCGTTCCCACGAGGATGATCACCGACACGAATACGAATGTGTTGGACGAGTGTGTCATCCTTAACTCCCAACGCCCACCCCTTGAGTGTTATGCCCGGACTTGGAGCGGTTTGGCCAGCAAGCGTCGTATATTGCGGAACACTCAAATTGCTCTTGAGGTGAATCGTGCCGGAGACTTCAAAAAGAATCGTCCTCGGCGCAGGCGTCTCAAGGCAATCTCGAAGTGAGCCCACTCCGTCGTCGCGCAAGTTCGTTACCTTGCATATATTCGTTCTTGGCGTCGCCAAGTGCCTTCCGCTCCCCGCCGGCGTGGTCATACCAAACAAGTTTTCGTTCTCGCCAGGGATGATAGAGAGCGCGAACACCTCCCCCACTCCCAGAGCAAGCGTGGCGGCGAGTACGATGATTGCACAGAGTAGGTATCGGGCTGGCCGGACCAGTCCAACACTAACGCTCGGTAGTGTCTTCTTCATAGCAATAGTGTGTTTAAGAAATGCATCTTTTGCTCTAGCCAGGTTCATACCAGCGTCAGTGTTGGATGAATTGCTCATGTGCGCAGTATACCACTCCGAGCCTGGGGTGTGTTTGATGGCTACCCACTCATCCCAAACTCTCCCAACAGCACGTTGTAGTCGAAGATGTTGACCGTGCAGTCGCCGTTGGCATCAGCTGGGTTGCCGCAGTCGGCGGTCGCACCGAAGTGTGTGAGGAGGAGGTTGTAGTCGAAGATGTTGACGGTGGAGTCGGCATTGAAGTCGGATTGGAGGGAGGAGAAAGCGTTGGAATTGTCATTGGTTTTGATGCGATACGACGTTTCCCTGCTCTCGGGAATAGAGATAGCGGTTCCAGGATCGCCATGAAGGTCGATGTGGACGGTGCGTACACTGGTCTTGGTCTGGTACGGGTCGTAGTAGATTTGCGTGGAAAGCCGTACGCGTTCGGTTTCATTGAAGACGACGTAGGCGTATTGTATGCCGTCGCCTAACTGGTAATCGCGGCCGAGGCGGAGTTTCTGCGTCTCAACTATCTCGGGAATGCCGTCGGAGTTGGTATCTTCCGGCATCGCAACATAAGCACTGCCGTTCCAGTACTCGATGGTGGTGTCATCGAGATTCACTTGCGGCTGATCGCCGGGATTACCCGGGGAGTAGAGCCGGAGGAATATCGGCAACGACGCCCACAGCTCTGTTATCTCGTCCGTTCCGTCGCTGGTGATAGTGTGTGTAACCTGCGCACCGTCGTCGTACGCTTCGACTTTGTTGGTAATACTCACATCACCATCGAGTTCATGTCCGGTTTCTTCGCCGGTAATGCTGCTTTCGGGAGTTTCGGTGTGTGCGGAATTATTGAATTTGTTGGTAACCGATACGGAAGGGACGGACGCCTCCGTATCAAACGCCACAGGACGATCTAGACTTTGTCCGCGCAAATGGAGTGTAGAAAAATGGCCGCCATGTTCGTCTTTGCCCCATACATGATGGGCGGCACGGTAGTCCATGTTGTCCCAGCACATCGAGTCCTCGCTGTCGCCTGCGTCACATCCGGTTTTGCCATGACGATTCAGGAGCACCACTCCCGTAGTATCCGTCCAGAAGGTTTCGATCTTGCCACCGTACCATCCACCATAGGAGCCTTGGCGAGCTTGGGCTTCCATAAAAAACCCCCATTCACGCTCACCGTCGGTATTTTTGTATGCCCAGTACTCGTAGCCGGTGGGCGGGCCGCCAAGTGGCTTGTTGTAGTATGTACTTTGCCTTGCCACGAGCGGGAACGTACTTGGATCGTTGGCATCCACGAGAGACTTAAGCCGCGAGTACCACCCGTACTGCGGCAGATAGGGCATCTCTTTGGTCCATGGGCTCCAGCCATTCCATGTCGGAGGCACGCCGACATACGTTTCTTGTATCTCTGTGTTTCGCTCATCGAGTACACCCTCGATATCATTGCGCATGCGGTTTTCGGTATAGACATCAAACCGAGCACTCACGCGCGCGAGGTGCTTCTGATCATCGAAGTGATCGGCAAGGGTGATGAATTTGTAGAATTCCCCGGCTTGCCCCGCCGGCACGCTTGCGCCGGTGCGGCCCGAAAATCCGGCGCCGGCGTGGTACACATTCCGTGCATTAATACCACCGGTTCCGGGGCTCGCAACGCCAAGATCAAAGAAATACTGGTAGTGCCGCCACTCACTGAGACGCCGCACTACCTCTTCGAGAAATTGCCACGCCGATTCCACCTCGCCGGTGTTGCGGTCTGTCACCGCCGCGAGTGCGCCCGTGAGTTGGTAGATCGACTCACCGCCGTAGAAAACATCAGGTTGGTCGCCTTCCATGATGAAGCCGGATGGGTCAAAAACGCCCTTGTCGATTCCGGCAAGCTTGAATACGTCGTGCTTTGTCCCGAGCACACCATCGGTATAGCCAAACAGGGCACGTTTGACCGCTTGGAGGCATTTGCTCTTGATCTCGGCATCATCGGCGGCCATATACAGCTCAGCCGCCCCGCGCATCGAGAACATATCCATATTGGTATTGACCGCACGAGGACCAAGCTCGATCATTGTGTCGAGAAAATACCCCATTCCTTCCTCGTATGCCGCTTGAACGTCAGGCGGGAGAATGTCTTTGGCCCATGCATAGGTCTGCGCCCATGACACGAACGCTTTGCCGTACATGTCCTGCCATTTTCCATACCCACCTTGATTCATCCGCTCGTGGTACATCAGCATATCCACCATCGCAACCACAAGCGCGCGCTTGCCCATAGCAGGGTGTTGGTAGTATGGATTGCCTTCGGTGCCGCCGGGACCGGGAATCGAGAGCTGGTAAAGGTAGGCGGGTTCGTTCGCCCACGAGCGCGCCGGGTTGCCGCCATAGCCGCTTCCCGGTTCGTGCCAAATACGCACCTCGCCGGTAGCTTCTATGCCCTTGCCGTTGCCGGCGTCAAGCACGTACCACTCCGGTTCTGCACGTACGACGCGTGAGGTGGTAATGCTTTCGGCATGTACCCAGAGTTCAGAAAGTTCGTCGATATCCGAGAGTGTGTCGTCCCACGTAAATGTACCATTCGGAAGTGTCACGTCTTCGACACCTACAGTTTCGAGCCAGTCGTAGAGTGTGACTTGGTAGTCGTAGATTTGCGACAATAACGCTTCGTCATTCCACGATGTTGGCCCCGCCCCCCATACTTGTGCTGCGTCTGTGTAGTAATCAGTTGGCCAGGACTCACCCCCATATGAATCATACACAACGAACTCACTCAAGAATCCCGTGAATCCATGTGTCGCATCCGATGAACCTCCGACGTGGACTTGGTCCAAGAGTTGTTCTGTTGCAAGGTCAGGATCATCCGCCGATGTGGGACTGCTTAACAAGGTATTGCCCTGCCACAGTTGACCGACCGTGCCGCTATTACGCACAGTAACCGGCAAGTGCAATTCTTCCACCAACCCACTCGGTCCTCCGGCCCGAGCGCTTCCGCCGTTGATGTATGTCTGATATCCCCGATACCACACCCCTTCATGCGGTCGGCCTCGCTTATCGATACCAGCATATGCTTGCTCACCTTCCCCGCCGGCACGTTGCACGACGAGTGAGAACGTATAATCAATACTAGAAAGAGTAACGCTTCGATCCGGTGTCGATAGATACGTGCTTACCCCCTCCGGACGGTCATCAGCATCCACGAAATACAGACTTGGGTTGTCATTCTCATCTGTAATGATCTTCCCCTCGTGGACAACGTACGGCTGGCGAATAGTATCATTATTCATCATCGCCTCCCCACCGGTCTGGTCGTACCACGCCGTCACGTAGCCAGTGTCGCTAGGACCGGTACCGACAAATACAGAAAGCGCGTCGGTATCCAACCAGCCCTCGGCATTGAAACCGATGTCTTGCTCAGCATTGTCACTACTCCTTCTCACCCGAATCACCGAGCCATCGTAGGAATCCGAGAGCTGGCGTAGGCTGTACGCTGCATAGGCACCCGGATACTCATCGAGCAGCGCCGCATGCGCGTCCGTTGCGAATGTGCCGAGCACGATCAGCATACAAACGAGAGCGAGGGGGGTTCGTGACATATATGCAGGCATAGCGTATCGACTAAGTGACTATAGTGTAGCAACTTTCCGCACAATCGACACGCAGATCCATCCCCTACCCACTCATCCCAAACTCTCCCAACAGCACGTTGTAGTCAAAGATGTTGACCGCGCAGTCGCCGTTGGCATCGGCAGGGTTGCCGCAGTCGGCGGTGGCACCGAAGTGCGTGAGGAGGATGTTGTAGTCGAAGATGTTGACGATGGAGTCGGCATTGAAGTCCGAGGCGAGGGCGGAAAACATCACATTGTACAAGTCCTGCACTTCTCCGGCAGAAAGCGCGTAGTCGTAGAGGCGGACGTCGTCAACCTTGAGCGAACCGATATTCATAGCAACGTTGTAGAAATGATCGGCTTCGGGAAATGGAATAATGGGCCCGTTCGTGGCTCGGTGTTGGCCGTCAAGATACAGCTGAAGGTCGCCGTCATCCTCTACCACGTATGTAAGCATATGCCAGGCATTGTCTTCGGGAGCGGTAATTGCGCCCCACTCCGTGCCATTGTCTTGGTGCTTAGTGATAAACTTAAACCGCATACCGCTGGCCTGATAGACATGCCACCCCTCCGACCCATCACTCGCCGTAATGACGCCTTTGTATTCCCCATCATGCCCAGCCTCTCCATACACCCACAGACTCACTGTGCCCCCACCATCAAGAAGCAGTTCGGGATCATAATCATTGAGAATATTTTGGCGGAAGATAATCGCTTCCGCATGGGGATCTACAAATGAGAGTGCCTCACCCGACACACCCGGAACGAGTGATCCGGTTACCGCACGATGCCAGTCTGCACTAAACCCATTTCCCGAGGTATCGTACACCCTCGGATTGCCCCGTCCTTCATAGAGGGTCACGGTTGGTGCGTGAGCAATCGAAATAGTGCGATCAGTGAACGATCCATCATGCTGATTGTTTACGTTATAGAGCCCCACGAGAATTGAACCCGCGCCCGCATCAAAGGCATCGCGGATCTGACGCGTCAGATATAGCTCCCAATCGGTTTCATCATCGCTGAGTCCTTCGATGTCATCATATACTGGCGCACTCATCAGGTTTACGGGCGGGGCATTCCACGTAGCGATTGCAGGATCAAAATCGACTTCCGAGTAGACTTTTGCTCCGATGTAAGGTCTTTGCGCATCATCCCCAGAAAGTGAGGTGCCTGACAACGCAATATCAATGCGCGTAAGGTCAAACTCTGGCTCAAAAGAAGAAAGGTCAAGCTCAAAGAAAGCGAACCTCCTCGCTCCCAAGGTTTCGTCTACCTCCAAGGTGCCTGGAGAAGCTGTGTCAGGCGAGGCTTCGCTTATGGTGGCAAACTTGGTAATTTCAAGTGCTTGTGTTGTCTCTCCGGCATCAACATCCTCTTCGTCAAAAGTGAAATGGAGACGTAGACCGGACTCGTCAAGCGAAGCATCGTTATCACAAGATCCATCACCCTCGATGATGCGTTTGAACGCGCCTTCAATAGGAATGTCCATTTCGATGATACAGTGGTCGGGAATCTTGATGTGGACATTCTGGCGGTCTCCCAGAGGAGCGTGAGCATAGACGAGCCATTCACGATTAGGCACTTTGCCAAGGACGCGTGCCATAGTCCAGACGGGAAAGTCAGGATTAGAGTGTTCATAATAGAACGGCACGGCGGCGTTGTCCCCTCGACGGTTAAGTGCCGGATCAAGATCTGTCGAGAGGTGGTACCAGTGGCGAACACCTTGAAATTTTTCTGCCAGACCAAAGCGGAAGGGGTGGAGCACGTCCGGATTGGCAACAAGTTCACCCTCGCGCCAAAAGCGTGTAAGGGTGGCATCGTCGTGCACAGCTTTGACTGCATCTAACATCCTTTGCCAATATGGATACCAGTCATCCGGGGCATCCGCGGAAGATCGCCACTCGCGCATCACACGCGGCGTCATAATCCATAAACCATATCGCGTCCACCCCTCATAAAGATCGGGGGTGTATTCTGCACCAGAATAATCGTATTTCCGAAGCTTCGCATTGCTTTCTCGCCATGTGTAGCCATCCCAGGTAATAAATTCATGCCAGAATTCTGGATTCTGCGGAAAAACATCGTGCTCTTTAAGGAACTCCATATTCATCGCTTCTGTCTGCATGCTATAGAGGGAGAAAGCTGTCTTTGTGGGCTCCCAGTCATTGTCGTACAGCTCAGGCACACCACCATCCCAATAAGAAGGCTCGTTCGAGACCCACCCATCAT
>JGI12109J20283_10051102_pt1 | contig 18585 bp, 18 predicted proteins | sample ElkSlonscriptome_12_FD_20283 | JGI IMG/M metagenome (IMG submission 20283)
GGTGCGCCTGCCGCCGCTGCCGGGCTAGGATACGTCTGGCCCGGCTTTCGCCCCGGCGCTGGCCCTACGCCAGGGCTGCCGGGGCGGCTATGGTAAGCGAGTTATTCTGGTCCATCAGCCGAGGATTTCCGCTCATGTGGAATGCGAGTAATTCCCTGGATTACCACTGGATGCCGTTCACCGCCAACCGGGAGTTCAAGGCCGCGCCGCGGTTGATGGTGCGCGGCGAGGGCGCCTACTACTGGAACCACCATGGAGAGCGGATTCTCGACGGCTCCTCGGGGCTGTTCTGCTGTCCCGCCGGCCATGCCCGCCCGGAGATCGCCGAGGCGGTGTACCGCCAGCTCCAGGAGATGGACTACTGCGCCCCCTTCCAGCAGGGGCACCCGGGCTCGTTCGAACTGGCCCGGCGGGTGGCGGCACTCACCCCGGCGGATATCAACCGGGTGTTCTTTGTGAACTCCGGCTCCGAGGCGGTGGACACCGCCATGAAGATCGCCTACGCCTACCACCGCGCCCGCAGCGAGGGCCAGCGCACCCGCTTCGTCTCCCGGGAGCGGGCCTATCACGGGGTGAATCTCGGCGGCACCTCCCTGTCGGGGATGATGCGCAACCGCGAGGCCTTCGGCCCGGGTCTGGCCGGAGTGGCCCACATGCGCCACACCTGGCTGCCGGAGAACCGCTACGCCCCGGGTCAGCCTCCCCACGGCGCGGCACTGGCCGACGATCTGGAGCGCATTGCCGGGATGTTCGGCCCCGGCACCGTGGCGGCCTGCTTCGTGGAACCCATCGCCGGCTCCACCGGCACCCTGGTGCCGCCGCTGGGCTATCTGGAGAGGCTGCGGGAGATCTGCGACCGCCACGGCATTCTGCTGGTGTTCGACGAGGTGATCACCGGCTTCGGGCGCACCGGCAAGGCCTTTGCCAGCGACAGCTTCGGGGTGGTGCCGGATATCATGATCATGGCCAAGGCCATCACCAACGGTTGCCAGCCCATGGGCGCGGTGGCGGTGCGCGACGCCATTTACGAGCAGATCGTCAATGCCGCCCCGGAGAACGCCGTGGAGTTGTTCCACGGCTACACCTATTCGGGCCATCCGGCAGCCTGCGCTGCGGGCCTCGCGGCCCTGGACATCTACCAGCGCGAGGGTCTGTTCGAGCGTGCGGCGCAGCTCACGCCCTACTTCCAGAACGCCGTTTTCGCCCTGCGCGACGTGCCGGCAATCACCGATATCCGCGGCTACGGCATGATGGCGGGGATCGACGTGGCCCCGGGCGGGCACCCCGGGCAGCGCGGCCACGAGGTGCAGAAGGCCCTGTACCATGCCGGGCTGCACGTGAAGTTCACCGGCGATGCCGGCATCATCGCGCCGCCCTTCGTGGTGGAGGAGCGCCAGATCGACGAGCTCTGCGGCATCCTCCGGCAGGTGCTGAGCCGCTACTAGGAGGAGGCGCCGGTGCCGCCGCGCAGCGACACCACCACCTCGCCGAGTTCCGGAAAGGCCACCTCGGCGGGCTGGGGACGGCCCACCAGGAAGCCCTGGGCGTAATGCACCCCGTACTGCTGAAGAAGCGGCAGGGTGGATTCGGTCTCCACGTACTCGGCGATCAGCCGTTTGCCAAAACCCCGGGCCACTCCGGCGATGGCCTGGACGATGATCTGATCGTCCAGACTGTCGGGAAGCTGGCGGATGAAGGAGCCGTCGATCTTCAGGTAGTCCACCGGCAGGTGCTTGAGATAGTAGAACGACGAGAAACCGATACCGAAATCGTCCAGGGCGAAGGCACAGCCCAGTTCCTTCACCGCCAGCATCAGACTGGAGGCCACCGCGAAATCCGCCACCGCCGCGGTCTCGGTGATCTCGAAGATGATCCGATCCGCCGGCACGTTCTGGCGTTCCAGTTCCCGGCGGATATGCTCCAGCAGATCCGGATCGCTGAAGGCGTGGCCGGAGAGGTTGATGGACAGGGTCAGATCCCGGCCCAGGCGCCGCAGCCGCGCCAGTTGCGCCAGCGCCTTGCTCACCACATGGCGGTCCAGGGCATGGATCATACCGCCGCGCTCGGCGGCGTCGATGAACTGGGCGGGCGGGATCATCTGGCCGTGCTCGTCGCGCATCCGCAGCAGCACCTCGTAATGGCCCACCTGCTGGGTCTCGATGGCCAGGATCGGCTGGAAGAACAACTCGAAGCGGTCGTTGACCAGGGCGTCGGCCACCTTGTCCTTCCAGTAGACCCGGTGGCGCATGCGCTCGCGGGTCTTGTCGGCCTCGGAGAACAGATGCCAGCCGCCACGTTGTTCCTCCTTGGCCTGGTAGACGGCGAGGTTGGCGCAAGCCATCAGCTCGCCCACGTTGTCGGCATGGGTGGGAAACAGCACGATGCCGATGCTGGCCGAGACCCGCAGCAGTTGATCGTCGCCGGTGGGAACCGTCATGGCGAGGATCTGTCGCTGGATCTGGCGGGCCACCTCGGTGGCGCCGCTGGCGGAGGTGTCGCGCACCAGCAGGGCGAACTCGTCGCCGCCCAGGCGGGCACAGGTGCTGGGATGGCGCTGTTCCTCGCTGAGCAGATGAGCCACCTGTTTCAGCAACCCATCACCCGCCTGGGGGCCGCCGGAGTCGTTGATGAACTTGAACTGATCCAGATCGATCACCAGCAAGGCTCCCAGCCGATGCTGACGGCGACTGTCGCGCAGCGCCAGTTCCAGTTCCTCCTGGAAACGGCGGCGGTTCAGCAAGCCCGTCAAGGCATCGTGGTCGGCCAGCCAGGCCAGCCGCGATTCGGCGCCGCGGCGCTCGGTGATGTCCAGCCCCACCGATAGGATCATGGGATCGTCCTGCTCCAGCCGGACCAGCCGCGAGTGATACCAGGTGACGTTGCGGATGGTGCCATTTTTACAGGTCACCAGGGATTCGTGGCGCAGGTGATCGCGGTGCGCCTGGGTCATCTCCCGTTGCAGGGTGCGGCGCAGATCCTGGCGGCGCTGGGCGGCCAGCAGATCCACGAAATCCTGACCGATGAGTTCGTGGCTCTGGAAGCCGGTGAGGGTGCAGACGAAGGGATTGACCATCAGGATCCGGCCCTGCTGGTCCTGGGTGACGATCATCACCTGGGCGGTCTGCAGCAGGCTCGCCACGAAATCCCGCTCCCGGGCCAGTTCCTCCATGCGTTGCGACAGGGCCTGGGTGTGGGCGGCCACTTCCGATTCCAGTTGCTCCAGACGATGGGCCAGGGCGACGGCGGTACCGTTGAGATGATCGATCTCGTCTTGCACCACCAGCCAGCCGCTGCGCCGGGATTGCTGCTGGCGAAAGCTCTGGAACTCGCCCCGGGCCAGCAGCGGTAGGGTGTCGGCGGTGAGGCGCAGCCGCGACAGGGGATTCCACAGGATCAGCAACAACAGGCATTCCGACAACAGCCAGCCGAAGCTGCCGGCCACCACCACTTCCCGGGTGGCGCTGCGGATCTGCGCCAGTTGCTCGGTGATATCGGCGATCACCGCGAAGTAACCGCCCTGGCCCTCGACGGTGGGCAGGGGCAGCAGCACCAAATCGTAGACCCGTGCCTCCAGCACGATCTCCCGGCCCAGGGTGGCGCTTTTCAGGGGTTGCTGGCTGGCCCGTTGCAGCACCGGCAGGGTCAGTTCGGGGTTGGTCAGGGCAGCGATCCGGGTCCGCCAGCCGGGCAGCAGGCGCTGCCCGTCGGGGTCGTCATCGGTGGTGATGAGCAGGCTCACATCGTGGCCGGAGAGTTCCCGCAGGTAGCGCAGGGCGTCGGCCAGGGAACTCAACACCAGTACCGCACCGGCGTTGCTGCCGTTGGCGAGAATCGGCACCGTCACGTAGACCCGGCATTCTTCCTGGCAATATACTCCGCTCACCGGACGTTCCTGCTGGATAGCGGTCTGCACCCAGGTGCCGGGGAAATCGTTCCGGGAACGCTGCCCCCAGTCGTCCACCTGCCATTGATCCAGGGGATCACCCTGGCGGTCGTAGAACACCACCCGCTCCAGCCCCCAGTCCAGTTGCAGCACCGGCCACTGGGGATCGAAGGCCCGGCGGATGGCACCGGGATCGGCGGTCAGCAGGCCGTGCTGGAGCCCCGGCATGTAGGGAATCACGCTGGCCAGGCGGGTCAGGTGTTCCTGGGTCTGCTGGATGAAGCTCTCCACCTCGCGCACGTAGCGCTGGTGGCTGACATTGCGCTGGCGCTCGAACTGGTCGGTGAGGTTGAGATAACTCCGGTAGGAAATGAGGCCGGTGACCGAGATCAACACCAGGCTGGTCAACAGCAGGGCTTTCCACTTCAGGCTGATAAACCGGGAGGTGGGTGAGAAACCCGCCAGCCAACGTCCTTTCATGGCTTGATCCCTGGTCAGCATCGGCGCATCGGCGATATCATGAAGGCTTTTGGTCAGCCCTCGACGGGGCAGTCGTTCAGATCCCGGCAGTACCGGGTGTCTTCAATCCGGAACGATCCGCGAGATCCGTGGAAACACTCCCAGCAGTGAAAATTTTTCTTGCAGAAATGACAATGTATAGAGCCGCATCATACCCGGCTGTACCAGAAACTCAACCGTCGGGCGAGCGTCACCGACCAGGCAGGGCAGCGATGAACCGTTCAAGGGTCGTGGTGGGTATTTCCGGCGGGGTGGATTCCTCGGTGGCGGCGTTGCTCCTCAAGGAGCAGGGTTTCGAGGTGCACGGCGTGTTCATGAAGAACTGGGAGGACAGCTTCGAGGCGGGTTACTGCGGCGAGGATGATCTGGCCGATGCCGAGGAGGTCTGCCAGACTCTGGGTATCCCCCTGCACCGGGTGAATTTCGTGGCCGAGTACCGGGAGCGGGTGTTCGACTATTTTCTGGAGGAGTACCGCAACGGCCGTACCCCCAACCCGGACGTACTCTGTAACAAGGAGATCAAGTTCCGGGCTTTCCTGGACCATGCGCTGCGCCTCGGCGCGGCCCATATTGCCACCGGACATTATGCCCGGCGCATCACCGCGAGTGGGCGCGAGCATCTGCTGCGGGGCGTGGACCCACAGAAGGATCAGAGCTATTTTCTCCACACCCTGGACCGGCGCCAGCTTGCCCGGGCGCTGTTTCCGTTGGGAGATCTTCACAAATCCCGGGTGCGCGCCCTGGCCCGGGAGGCCGATCTGGTGACCCACGACAAAAAGGACAGCACCGGCATCTGTTTCATCGGCGAGCGGGATTTCCGCGACTTCTTGGGACGCTATCTGCCGGCCCGGCCCGGTCCCATGGAGACCCCTGAGGGGGAAGTGGTGGGCGAGCATCAGGGGTTGATGTTCTACACTCTGGGCCAGCGCCAGGGTCTTGGCATCGGCGGCCGGGCGGGGGATCGCGGCGAGCCCTGGTACGTGGCGGGCAAGGACCTGGCGCGTAATGTGTTGCTGGTGGTGCAGGGTAGTGAGCATCCGGCGCTGCTGCACCGGGGCTTGCGGGCCAGCCGCCTGCACTGGATCGACGCCCCGCCCACGGCGCCGTATCGGTGCGTGGCGAAGACCCGCTACCGTCAGGCCGACCAGCACTGTGTGATCGAGTCCCTGGACAGCGATGGCTGCGTGGTGCGCTTCGAGCAATCCCAGCGGGCCATCACGCCGGGGCAGTCGGTGGTGTTCTACCGGGCCGACGAGTGCCTGGGCGGAGGTGCCATCGATGCCTTCCTGGATTGAGCCTCATCGGGGCCGGGGAACGGGCCATGCCTAGATCCGATCACGATCGCGTGGTGGCCCTGGCGGGACTGTTCCTGGCCGCCTCCCAGGTGCGGGAGCTGGCCCGCCGCGGCAGCCTGGACAGCGAGCGTTTCGAGACCTCGGTGCTGAGCATTCTCCAGGTGGATGCGCCTTCCAGCGAGGCGATCTACGGGGGGGCGGTGCGGCTGCGGGCGGGGCTGGACCTGGTGATCCGGCAACTGGACCGGCAGCAGGATGTGGAACTCACCCGCTACGCGGTGGCGTTGCTGGTGCTGGAGCGCAAGCTGGCCGCTCGCCCGGCGCTGGTGGCGCGGCTGGGCCAGGGGATCGGCGAGGCCGTCGCCAAGCTGGAATACTTCCCGGTGACCCATCAGACGGTGGTGGCCTCGCTGGCCGAGAGTTACCTGGCCACCATCAGCACCCTGGGGCCGCGGATCATGGTGCATGGCGAGCATGTCCACCTGAACCGGCCAGAGAACGCCGAGCGAATCCGTTGCCTGCTGCTGGCCGGTATCCGCGCCGCCTGGCTGTGGCGCCAGAGTGGTGGCGGTCGCTTCACCCTGCTGTGGCGGCGTGGCCCGTTGTTGATGGCGGCCCGGCAAATGCTGGCGGATCCTCCCCGGGCGGTGGAGTAGCCGCCTCTTGCCGTCTCAGCGGCGTCGATGGTGCTCCAGGCGGGTGCCGGACAGTCGGTCGTGCCAGCTCAGCCCCTCCCGGTCCAGCAGCATCCACAGATAACCCAGGCCCAGGCTCAGCCACGACAGCAAGGCCCCCAGAAAACGCGCCAGCGCCTGCGCGGGCCGCACCGGCTCGCCCCGGCGATCGCGTAACCGGATCTGCCAGGCGCGCATGCCCAGGGTCTGGCCGCCGCGCAGCCAGAAACCCAGGAAAAAGCCCATCATCACCAGCCCCAGATACAGCTGGAACAGGGGATGGGCCACCAGCGGATTGCCGTCCTCGAAGCGCGCCCCGGCGCCGAGCAGCGCCATCACCCCCACCACCAGCCCGGTGGCGCAGATCAGCAGTGCCAGCACCAGCAGGGCATCGTAGAGTTGCGCGGCCAGCACCCGCGCCAGACCCACCCGCTGCACGGGCTTTTCCGTCGATTTCATGAGTCGTTTCCAGGGATTGATCGAGTCCACATGCTATTATCAAAATTGTGGTGCAAAACTGTCGATAGAATAACCACCACCCCACGAAGGAGAGACCATGAGTATCGAGGCGGAGTTGCTGGCAGAGCCCGGGGTGCTGGCGGTGGGTAAATTCGCTTACCGGGGCGATCGCTTCCTTTACAAGGGACGGCTCTCCGAGGACCAGGCCCGTTGGCTATCCATCATCTGCCGTGCCACCAGCATGAGTACCACCATGCAGGGCCGGATGCTGGCGGCGCTGCATCCCGAGACCCGCATTGAGCCTTTGCGGGGCTGGATGCTGGCGGGGGACGAGCATACCCTGCTGGTGATCACCAACGTGTTCTGTCTGCTGGATTCGCGCCGCGCCACGGCAGCCGCGGTACTGGCCAGGCTGCGCACCGCGCTGGCCGACGAGCCCATGGATCTGATGTGATGAACCGATAACAGTCAACCTCCCGCAAAGGATCGACTTCATGGCCACCCTCGATGAACTGGTGAAACTACCCGGCACCATGGCAGCCTTCTCCTTTCTCAGTGGCGGCAAGCTGCTGGATCAACGCATCAACAACCAGGAACTGTTCTCCACCGCCTCGCTGGAGTTGCTGGCCCAGATGTGCGCGGCCAATCTCGGCATCGCCGCCATGCAGGCCGGCGGCTGGGAGCGGCGCGGCGAGATGACCAGTTTCCTGCCGCTGCGCCAGTTCAGCCTGCTGGGCCTGGAGTGGACCGTGGTGGTATCGGCGCCCGGGCGCGACACTCCCGCCGATGAACCGCTGCTGGGCGCGGTGATCCACAACGACAAGGGCGATTTCCAGGCCCTCAGCACCGCCCTGGCGGATTGACCCATGGACTTTGCCACAACCCGCAACGTCAGGGAGAATCCGGGACCATGATACGTCGTTTGCTGGCTTTGGACGGGGTCGAGGCGGTCTGCCATTTCCGCGACGACGGCGTGCTGGTGGAGGCTTTCGGTCTGTTGGATCGCGACGATATGGAGCGCATGGCACAGTTCGCCTGTCTTTACCGGCGGGTGATGCAGGCCAACACCGACCAGTTTTCCCTGTTCTCCGGGATGCGGGGCTGGACCCCGCCGCGGGGCTGGGTGTTACGGGGCGACGAATGCTGTCTGTGCGGGGTGGGCAACCTCATCTGTCTGGTGCGCCACCACCAGGCGGATATGAACGAGTTACTGCTGGAGTTGCAGGAAGTGGCACACTGGTAGTGGTACACGGATAGCCGGGGCGGCGGCTGGCGCGGCGCCCGGCGGATTTACCAACGATCCTGGAAAAACTTAAGGTATCGCAGGAGGGTGATTGATCATGACTATCCGGAGTTTCCAGGCCCTGTCCGGGCCGTTCCTGGCGGCCCTGTTGTGGCTGACCGTGACGCCTGGCTGGGCGCTGGGCGATGGCGAGGCGGTGACGGCGGAGCTGCGCTCACGGCTGGATCTGGTTGCGGTGTCGCAGACGCTGCGGGTGGGCGATACCCGCCTGCGTTCGCCGCGCACCGTGACCGGCTTCTACCGGGAACGCCAGTTCCGGCCCCTGTGGCTCACCGACACTGGGATCTCGGCCCAGGCCGAGGCGATGCTGGCCGCGGTGCGGGTGGCCGACCAGGAGGGGCTGCGTCCCGAGGACTATCACAAATCCCGGCTTGCCGAGGCGCTCGGCCCGGCTCTCCAGGGTGCTGGCCTCACGCCACGGCAACGGGCGGATCTGGAACTGCTGCTCAGCGATGCCTTTCTCAGCTACGCCGCGGATCTGCTCAACGGTCGGGTGAACCCCCAGCGTATCGACGACGACTGGCTGGGTAGTCTCCGGGAGTGGGATCTGGGCCTGTTGCTCACCGAGGCCGCCGAGACCGGCGCGGTGGACGCCGCCCTGCAATCGTTGATGCCGCCCCATCAGGGCTACCAGCGCCTGAAGCTGGCGCTGGCCTTCCACCGCCAGCTGGCCCGCCAGGGTGGTTGGCCGCAGGTGCCCGAGAACGTCAAACTGAAGGCGGGTAGCCAGGGCGAGGCGGTGGATCGGCTGCGCCAGCGGTTATGGATCGCTGGCGACCTCACGGTGCAGGCCGCCGCCGGCGAGCCCTTCGATGTGTTGCTGGACGCCGCGGTACGTCGTTTCCAGCGTCGCCACGGTCTGCCCGACGACGGCGTGGTGGGACCGCGCACCCTGGCGGCGCTGAACGTGCCGGTGGGTGAGCGTATTCGCCAACTGGAAATGAATCTGGAGCGTTGGCGCTGGCTACCGGAGGAGTTGGGCGAGCGTCATATCCAGGTGAACATCACCGATTTTCGCATGCAGGTGATGGAGCACGACCGGCCGGTGCTGGATTCGTTGGTGGTGGTGGGCCGCTCCAGTCGCCCCACCCCGGTGTTCTCCGCCAACATGAGCTATCTGGTGCTGAGCCCGCTGTGGTATGTGCCCCGCTCCATCGCCGTGAAGGATAAGCTGCCGGTGCTGAAGCGCGACCCCTACGCCCTGAAGCGCCAGGGCATCCGCATTTTCAACACCAGCAGCGGCAAGGAAATCGACCCCGGTTCGGTGAACTGGGCGCAGGTCACGCCGCGTAATTTCCACTACCGTCTGCGCCAGGATCCGGGACCCAACAACGCCCTCGGCCGGGTCAAGTTCATGTTTCCCAACCGGCACAACGTCTACCTCCACGATACCTCCAGTACGCACCTGTTCCAGCGTGATCGGCGCACTTACAGTTCGGGTTGCGTGCGGGTCTCCGAGCCCATCGCCCTGGCCGAGTACCTGTTGCAGGACAGCGACGGCTGGACACGCGAGCGGATCCTGGATGCCTCGGGGCAGCGCCGGGAACACTCGGTGCGCTTCAGCCGGGAGGTGCCGGTGCACCTGCTCTACTGGACTGCCTGGATGGACGAGGACGGCAGCATCCATTTCCGGCAGGACATCTACGACCGGGATCCGCGGTTGGCCGAGGCGCTGTCCATCTAGCGGGCTAGTGCAACACTGGGGCGGGACCGGGTGCCTGGCGGCGCGCCGGTCCGGGGCTGGCATGGTGCAACACCATTTGCCAGCCCCGTTCACTCCGGCGGTAGATGTTGGTGGCGATCACCGGCTGGGCGGGTTGTTCGTCGGCGTCCACCACGGTGATGTTCTCGAACACCACCCGGGTCCATAGCTCACCGCTGCCGAGACTGTGGATCTCGCTCAGCCGGAACCGTAGCCGGGTGCCCGAGCCGAAGATTCGCGCCCAGCTCTCGCGCACCGCCCGTACCCCGCACAGCCGGGGTCCCATGGGGTGAATACAGACGATCTCCTGGCTAGCTTCCCAGACCGCCATCATGGCCTCCAGATCGGCGGCCTCCAGGGCCTGGTAAAACGCGGCTTCGGCGGCTTCCACGGTGGCGCAGTGGGGTGCTGTCATGATCTCTCCTGGATAGTGGTTGACGGTGATGGGCAACGGGCAGACGGTTTGTTAACATGATGCGCTTTGCTTTTCCGGCGGGATTTGATGCCTTGATAGCACGCAGTCTCTCGATCCTCGGGCCGGCCGCTGCCGCCATGGCGGCGGTGGTGGTGGCCTCCAATATTCTGGTGCAATTTCCCATCAACGACTGGTTGACGTGGGGCGCGTTCAGCTATCCGCTGGCGTTTTTGATCACCGATCTGTGCAATCGGCGGCTGGGACCGCAGGCGGCCCGGCGGGTGATCGGCGTCGGCTTCGCGTTGGCGGTGATTCTATCATTGTGGCTGGCCACGCCGCGGATCGCCCTGGCCTCTGGGCTGGCTTTTCTGCTGGCCCAGCTGCTGGACGTGGCGGTGTTCCATCGCCTGCGCCATCGCCCGCGTTGGTGGTTACCGCCGCTGCTGTCCTCCGGTCTCGGCTCGCTGCTGGACACCGGGTTGTTCTTTGCAGTGGCGTTTGCCGGGAGTGGCTTACCCTGGCTGGGTTGGGCGCTGGGGGATCTGGGGGTGAAACTCGGCATGGCGTTGCTGATGCTGGTCCCGTTTTGCGGGGCGCTGGCCCTGGAGCGGCGTTTGGGCATGGCATGAATAACCCCTATAATGCGGGCGTCGGCCCCAAACATCTGCCTTCGAACAACTCCAAACTTCTGATAAGCCTATAAAGATCATGCAAAAATCCAGTTTTACCCGGGATCAACTACTGGCCTGCGCCCGGGGCGAGTTGTTCGGTCCGGGCAATCCCCAGTTGCCCCTGCCGCCCATGTTGATGGCGGATCGCATCACGCATATCAGCGATACCGGGGGGGAGTTCAACAAGGGCGTGGTGGAGGCCGAACTGGATATCCGGCCGGATCTCTGGTTCTTCCAGTGCCATTTTCAGGACGATCCGGTGATGCCGGGTTGCCTGGGGCTGGACGCCCTGTGGCAATTGCTGGGATTTTTCCTGGGTTGGTCCGGCGGCCAGGGGCGGGGTCGGGCGCTCGGCTGCGGGGAGGTAAAATTTTCCGGGCAGGTGCTGCCCAGCAACCGCCTGGTGAGCTATCGCCTGGATATCAAACGGGTGGTGATGCGGGGTCTGACCCTCGGCATCGCCAACGCCAGTCTCGCCCGGGACGGTCAGCCGATTTACACCGGCAAGGATCTGCGGGTCGGGCTGTTCACTTCCACTGACGATCTTTGAGGCAACCCATGCGCCGTGTGGTAGTTACTGGATTTGGCGTCGTCTCCAGCATCGGAGTCGGCAAACAGGCGGTCGCCGACAGCCTGTATCAGGGGCGGCATGGTTTCGCCCATTCCGAGGAGTACCGGGAACTGGGATTCCGTTCCCAGGTGCTGGGCAGCATAGACCTGAACCTGGCCGATCATGTGGACCGGCGGGTGCTGCGCTTCATGGGAGGCGCGGCGGGCTACGCCTATCTCGCCATGGAGGAGGCCATCGCCCATGCCGGCCTCGCGCCCGCCGAGGTCTCGGATCCGGCGGTGGGCCTGCTCATGGGTACCGGCGGCGCGAGCCCGGAAAATATCGTGCAGGCGGCGGATCTGCTGCGCACCAAGGGAATCCGCAAGGTGGGTCCCTACATGGTGCCCCGTACCATGGCCAGCACCGCTTCGGCCTGTCTGGCTACCCCCTTCAAGATCAAGGGCGTGAACTACTCCATCAGTTCCGCCTGCGCCTCCAGCGCCCACTGCATCGGCCATGGCATGGAACTCATCCAGTGGGGCAAGCAGGATCGGGTGTTCGCCGGCGGCGGCGAGGAGGTGCACTGGAGCACCACCGTGCTGTTCGATGCCATGGGTGCCCTGTCCAGCAAGTTCAACGACACCCCCGGCATCGCGTCGCGGCCTTATGACGCCGACCGCGACGGCTTCGTGATCTCCGGCGGCGGCGGCGTGGTGGTGCTGGAGGCGCTGGAGGTGGCGAAGGCCCGGGGGGCGAAAATCCACGCCGAGGTGGTGGGCTATGGGGCCAGTTCCGACGGTCTAGATATGGTACAACCCTCCGGCGAGGGGGCAGTGCGCTGCATGCAGCAGGCGCTGGCCACGGTGGATGGGCCGGTGGACTACATCAACACCCACGGCACTAGCACCCCGGTGGGCGATGTGCGCGAGCTGCAGGCGCTGCGGGAGGTGTTCGGCGATCAACTGCCGCCCATCAGTTCCACCAAATCCCTCACCGGTCACAGCCTCGGCGCCGCCGGGGCTCACGAGGCCGTCTACAGCCTGTTGATGATGCAGGCGGGCTTTATCAGCGCCAGCGCCCACATCCAGCAACTGGACCCGGAGGCCGAGGGGATGCCGGTGGTGCGCGAGCGCCGGGATAACGTGACCCTCGATACCGTGATGTCCAACAGCTTCGGCTTCGGCGGCACCAACGCCACCCTGGTGCTGCGTCGCTGGCAGGATCAGGACTAGCCGGGGTGGACTGGCTACAGATCCTGCTGGGCGGTGCGCTGGCAGTGGCATTGATCTTTCTGTTCCGCCCGGGTATCGGCGCTGCCCTGGAGAAGAGCCGTCACAGCAAGGCCGACTGGCCGGCGGTGCTGATCCCGGTGGTGCTGGTATTGCTGTTCGTGGTGGTGCTGGTCATGATGGTCTGAACCGGCCACAGGCTCTATACTGGCCGGAATCGTCACGGCAATACAGGGAAAGCGACCATGCGGCGGAACAAGACCCTATGGCAATGGCTGAGCGCGGCCTGTCTGGTGGGCATCGCCACCAGCGCCGGTGCCTGGGAATATCAGATCGTGGTGGAGGGCGCCATCATCTATCAGGAGTCCGAACCACCCAGCAACATCAGTTATCCGCCTCCGGGTCGGGAGGCCGATGCCATGCTGGCGGGCACTGAACCGGAGGCTCGGGTGATCAGCGAGCAGGAACTGCGGGAGAATCTCAGTCGCCCGCATCTGGTGATCATCCCCGATCAAACAATGGAGCCCCGCCAGGCCCCCCGTTAACCTCCCGCCTGATCCCGCTGGCGCGCCGCCAGCGCCGCCAGTGGCGAATCCTCCTCGTCCAGCGCGGGTTCGCCGCTGGCTGCGACGATGGCCGCCCGCACCCGATCCCGTAGTGCCACCGCCGCTGCCCAGTCGGCGCCGGCGGGCGACAGCGCCGGCAGGACGGTTACCGACACCGCTGCGGGACGGGGCAGCCCCCCCGCTGGGGGGAGCGCCTCCCGGGTACCTTTCAGCACCACCGGCACCACCGCCACCCCGGCCCGGGCGGCGGCGATGAAGCCGCCGTCGCGAAACGGCAGGATGCCTGCCTGTTCGGCGAAGGTTCCCTCCGGGAAGATCGCCAGAACCTCGCCCGCCATCACCGCCGCCACCAGTTGGTCGGCGGTGGCCCGGCTGCGGGCCAGATCGAAGCGCTCCACGAACAGTACCCGCAATTTCCGCAGCGATGGACCCAGCAGCGGGCTATCCGCCAGTTCCTGCTTGGCCACGAAGCGCACCGGTTGCGGCAGGCTGGCCAGCACCAGCGGTCCGTCCAGATAACTGGCGTGGTTGATGGCTAGCAGGCAGGGGGGGTGCAGATGTTCCAGGCCCGCCAGCCGGATCCGGATCCCGGCCAGTCGCAGGGTCAGCCGCGCCACCCGGCGGGTGGTGGACCAGGCGACAGTGGTGGGCAGCAGGGTCAGTAGCAGCAAGCACACCAATGCGCCGAATCCCACCACGGGCCCGGCCCGCCATTGCCCTAGCAAGCCCCTTAGCCATCGCCCGGCGCGTCGTAGCCGTTGCCCCAGACCGGCCAGGGCCAGCCGCGTCAGTTGCCACCAGAGGGCGCGCGGTGGGCGCCCGAGCACGCCTTGGCGATACAACTCCGCCATGGCCGCCCGGCGGATCTTACCGCTGGAGGTCTTCAACACCGTATGGGGCGCCACCAGCGCCACCTCGTCCAGCGGTCCCTCCAGCCAGTCGCTGGCCAGGCTCTGGATCTGTGCCTCCAGCGCCCGACGCCGGACCGGATCGCGCTCCCGGGTCTCGGCGGCCAGCACCAGTACCTCGGCGTCCTGCCGCTGGCTGGCGAACACCGCCACGCAGCCGCGGCGGATTCCCGTCAGTTGCCCCACCGCCCGCTCCAGTTCGTAGGGATAGAGGTTGCGGCCGTGGCGGATCATCAGATCCTTGATCCGCCCGGTGATGAACACCTCGCCATCCATCAGCAGACCCCGATCGCCGGTGCGCCACCACTGACCGTGGCGTAGCACCCGGGTGGCATCCTCGCGCCGGTAGTAGCCGGCGGTGGCGGAGGGGCCGCGAAACTCCAGCTCTCCCTCGTGGCGGTCCGGCAGTGGCTGGCCGGTGGCGTCCACCACCCGGATCTGGTGACCGGCAATGGCGTGGCCGCAGCCCACCAGGGTAAGCACCTCGCTGCCCTCGCCCGCCACGGCCCGGGCGATACCCTCGCGGCGGAACAGTGCCCGGTCCACGGTCTCCACCCGCAGGCCCCGGCCCGCTGGGGGCAGGGCCAGCGCCACGGTGTTCTCGGCCAGTCCGTAGGAAGGCGAGAGGGCCTCCGGGCGCAGCCCGCAGACCCCGAAGAACCCGGCGAAGCGGCGCATGGTATCGGGATTCACCGGTTCGGCGCCGTTCAACAGATAGCGCCAGCGGGACAGATCCAGTCGCCGGGCGGTGGCCGCGTCGATATCCCGTAGGCAGCGCTCGAAGGCGAAATTCGGCGCCGCCGAGAACGTACCGCGATGCCGGTCCACGGCCTCCAGCCAGCTCAGTGGACGGCGCAGGAAGGTGAGCGGCGACAGGACCACCGCCGGGATGCCGTGATAGAGGGTGAACAGGGCGCTGCCGATCAGCCCCATATCGTGGTAGAGCGGCAGCCAACTGACGAACACATCCGTGGAGCAGGCCCCCACCCGGCGCCCGGCGGCGCGGATATTGGCCAGCAGATTGGCGTGGCTGAGCATCACCCCCTTGGGGTCGCCGGTGCTGCCGGAGGTGTACTGGAGAAATGCCAGATGCTCGCCCGTCACCGTGGGCGGGCGGTAGGGCGCGTGGCTGTTGCGAAGATCCGCCGGCACCACTACCCGGGTCAGGCTGTCCACCCGGATGCTGAACCATTGCCCCAGCCGGCGCGCCGCCGGCACCGTGATCAGACAGCGGCAGCCGGCGTTGTCCAGGATGCGTCCGTGGCGTTGCAGGTGCTCCTCCAGTTGACTGGGGCGGGTGGGGGGATACAGGGGAATGGCCACCGCGCCGGCCAGCAGGCAGCCGAAAAAGCTCAGGAAATAATCCACCCCGGTGGGCAGCATCAGCGCCACCGTATCGCCCGGCCCGATGCCGAGCGCCTGCAAGGCACCGGCCATGCGCTCGGCACCGTCGTGCAGATCCCGCATGCTCAGACGCACCGGCGGGTCGTCGCTGTCGTCGTGGATCAGGGCGTAGTCGCGCCGGGGGTGGTGGGTGGCGTGCCAGTGCAGCACGTCGTTCAGGGTGTCGGCACCCACGGGTTCCCGTATCTCCTGGGCGTCACCCAGCGGCGCCACCGTCATCGGTGCATCGGTTTCGGCTGGCTGACCGCGGGCCTCGCGGATGGCCTGCCAGAGTTCTGCGGCGCTGCTGGCGGCCATGGCGCTGGCGGGCAGGCGCACCCCGTAGTGGTGCTCCAGCCGTTGCAGGAGCTCGCCCCGGGCCAGACTGTCCAGGCCCAGATCCCGATCCAGGCGGGTGTCCAGGGTGGGCGATGGCGAGGGAGGCCGGCCGCGAGCCTCGCGCACCAGATCGGACAACAGGTCGATGAGGGCTTGCTGGGGATCGGTGTCGGCCACCGTGGGGCTCCGTGGTCAGAACAGCCCGAGCTGGGCCGGTTGGGCGGTCTCGGCGGGCCAGCGCGGCAGGGGCGGTAGTCCCAGCCGGGCGGCCAGTTGCTGGTGGAAATGACCCGCCAGAGCCGGGGCATCGCGGTTGCTGGGAGTGTGGACGAAGAAAAACGGCTGGTGCCCCTCGGCCATCCAGGCAGCGAGCTTGTCCAGCCAGGGCGCCAGGAAGCGCTGATTGGCCGTCTGCCGGGGGTGACCGATGAAGCGGATCAGCGGATGCGGCCCCAGCGCCACGGCGTGCACCGGCAGGCGTGGCTTGCGGTGGCGGGTGGCCAGGCTGTCGGGATCGCTGGCCGGGGTGGCGAACAGCGCCCGGCTGTCCAGAATCACCCGGTCCACCGCACGCTCATGCAGTAGCCGGTTCAGCTGGCGCTCGGCCTCGCCCTTGGCGAAGAATACCGGATGGCGCACCTCCACGGCATAGCTGAACTCCCCCGGCAGGCCATCCAGAAATGCCGTCAGGGCCGCTAGACCCCCGGCATCGAAGCGCGGCGGCAGTTGCAGGAACAGCGGCCCCAGACGTTCTGCCAGGGGCGCCAGGGTCTCCAGAAAATTCCGGGTGTCGTGGCCGCAATGGGCGAGCGCCTGCTGATGGCTGATGCTGCGGGGAAACTTGAAACAGAACCGGAACTCCGGCGGGGTTTGCCGCGCCCAGCGCTGTACGGTACTGGTCCGGGGAATACCGTAGAAGGTGGTGTTGCCCTCCACGGCGTTGAACACCGAGCAGTAGCCGCTGAGCGCTTGCTCGGGACGACAGTCGGCGGCCAGAAACTCTCCAGACCAGTCCGGGTGGTGCCAGATGGGCAGGCCCAGATGATAGGCGTGACTCATGGTACGGGTGACAGGGTCAAAGTGTAGAGCGTGGGACCGGCAGACCGGGGCATGGGTTCACCCCATCTCCGGGTCTGATGTCCACCCCCGAACAGGCGCCGTGGTTCCGCAATACAAGCCATGGTGCTCCCGTGGTGGGTTCGCATTGATGTATCCAATGCCAGTATGATAGCCGGTCACGGCGGATCCTGACGGCTCGCCGCGGTTCCCGCACCGCTATCTCCTTTGCCTGTTGAGGTGGTTTCCCATGTCCGTGACAGTTCCCCGGGTTATCGCCCGTTCGGTAGCCAATCCCCAGGTGGATCCCGGTCGCTCCTATGATCCGGAGCTACGCAAGATCGTCAACGTCGCCCGCGCCGAACAGGCGCTGGCCGAGATTAGCCACTGGCCGGGCTACCGGGCGACCCCGCTGCGCGCTCTCGGCGGGCTGGCCAGTGCCTGTGGGGTGGCCAGCGTGCATTACAAGGACGAGGCGCTGCGCTTCGAACTGGAGAGCTTCAAGGCATTGGGTGGGGCCTACGCGGTGAGCCGGTTGCTGGTGCGCGAGATCGCCCGGCGCGGCCTCATCGAGAATGTGGAGGTGGAGGATCTGCTGGCCGGGCGCTACCGGGACTACACCCGGGATATCACCGTCAGCTGCGCCACCGACGGCAATCACGGGCGCTCGGTGGCCTGGGGGGCGCGGCTGTTCGGTTGCCGCTGCGTGATCTACGTGCATTCCACGGTGAGCGAGTACCGGGCCGAGGCCATCGCCCACCACGGTGCCGAGGTGGTGCGCACCAGCGGCAACTACGATCAGGCCATCCGCCAGGCGGCCCTGGACGCCGACTGGCACGGCCGCCACGTGGTCTCCGATACCTCCTATCCGGGTTATCTGGATATCCCGCGGGATGTGATGCAGGGCTACACGGTGATGGTGGAGGAGGCCCTGCGCCAGTGGCCGGAGTCCCGCCCGCCCAGCCATGTGTTCCTGTGCGCCGGGGTGGGCTCCATGGCGGCGGCGGTGATCGGTCATCTCTGGGAGCGGCTGGAGGGGCGCCGGCCGCGCTTCGTGGTGGTGGAGGCGGAACAGGCCGATTGCGTGTTCCGCAGCATTCAGGCCGGCGAGCGGATCACCGTGGACGGCGAACTGGACACCCTGATGGCGGGGCTTGCCTGCGGCGAGGTCTCGGTGCTGGCCTGGCAGATTCTGCGCCAGGCGGTGGATCAGGTACTCACCGTGCCCGATCAGGCGGCGGTGGACTGCATGCGCTTGCTGGCCCATGGGGTGGACAGCGACCCACCGGTGGTGGCCGGGGAGTCGGCGGTGGCGGGGCTGGCCGGTCTCCTGGCGGTGGCCCAGGAACCGGCCCTGCGCCAGGCCCTCGGGCTGGATGCCAGCAGCCGGGTGTTGCTGTTCGGCACCGAGGGGGCCACCGATCCGGCGCTCTACGAGCGGCTGGTGGGCCGTCCGGCCACGGCGGTGGCAGCGTCGACCCCGGCGGCGGAGGACTAGGCAATGACCGATCGGGCGAATCTGCGAATCGACGGCGAGCGCTTACACGAGCGGTTACGGACACTGGGCGAGATCGGCGCCTTGCCCGGCGGCGGGGTCTGCCGACTGGCCTTCTCCGAGGCCGACCGGCAGGCC
>JGI12109J20283_10010697_pt1 | contig 18574 bp, 19 predicted proteins | sample ElkSlonscriptome_12_FD_20283 | JGI IMG/M metagenome (IMG submission 20283)
AAAATATCCGCTTCAACCCAAAAGAGCGATAATCGGTTCGAACCTTTGATCCATTTTCTAAAAGCCACCAACCAAGCCGAAAAAATCGCTTTACAAGAAAATCCCGAAGGGATTCGGGATTTTCTCAAAAAGATTGGTTCGAACCACCTCGTGCGCGACCGCACGCTTGCTCTGGTTCTGAAAAAACCTTGGCGCGTAGCGCTTTCTTGGCATTCTGTGTCGCTTCGCGACACGCTCGCTCCTGCCGTTTCGGACAAAAGTGAAAATTGGCGGAGAGGGAGGGATTCGAACCCTCGATGCAGTTTCCCACATACTCGCGTTCCAGGCGAGCGCCTTCGACCACTCAGCCACCTCTCCGTGTATGTACCGTCGGGTTCTCACCCTACGGGATTCTTTCCTTACAGGAACTGTACACCTTCAGGATACTTTGCTTCGTTCTCACTCGCAAAGGTATCTCTGAAGGTCTTGCGGACGTCCTTGGGCACGTCCTCACCCTCGATGCAGTTTTCGGACACACAGACTCTCCAGGTCTGCCCATTCGACCGCTCTGGCAACTCTCCGTACATGCGCCACCCCAGGTTCTCGCGTGCAGCAATGAATTGAGCCTGATGTGCCTGCGAGATTGTAGCGAGCATGTGAGCAACACTATACCACAAACAGTAATGCGACGGCACACAAGGTGCCGTCGCGTCGTAGCGCACACACTAACGCTTCGCCAATGCCTTTGGTGCGGGTTTGTTCCGTCGCTTTAGACGTTCTAGATAGTTATCCCGCTTGCGATTTGCACGCACGAGACATTCCTCTTCGGAAATCCGCGATGCTTGGACACGCGGACACACACCACCACTCCGGAAAGGAGACGCTTTGCGCACCCGCGGTAGCCGAGCTACAAGATCAAGATGACGTCGTGCACGCTCCTGCTTCCTAGCAGCTTTTCGGCGGCGATGTCTTTCTAGCATTGCTCGGCGCACGGCAGGCGTGTGCGTGCGACGTTTCCTTCTTTTTCGTGCCTTCTGCTCGTCTTCCACCAAGTTACTCCTATTACATAGGCAACATTGCCGTCAAGAATGTACCACAACAACGCCACGCATGTCAACACAGCTTTCAGCCCTGTGGCGATCGACCCACAAGAGCCTGCACTCGCTCATCGACCGGCGGGTGTGTACTGAAGAGCTTGTTGAGTGACGCACGCACACCCTTCTTGTCCGGACCAAACGGATTGGCTATGAAGAGGTGGGCGGTCGCATGACTCGAGTGCTGCATCCCACGACCATGCGTGCTGATTTTTTGAAGTGCACTCGCAAGTCCATCAGGGTACCGCGTGAGCAATGCGCCAGAAGCGTCCGCCAAGAACTCACGTTTTCGTGAGATAGCGAGCTGTATCATGGAAGCCGCAAGTGGTGCCAACACCACAGCCACAACCCCAACGACAAGCAGGATCGGGTGCACATTCTTGTTGCGATTCCCTCCGCCATAGAACATCATACGCAAAAAGAAGTCCGAGATGATAGCGACAAACCCTGCGAGCACTACCGCGACAGTACCTACTAATATATCGCGATTGCCGATATGCGAGAGCTCGTGAGCGAGAACACCTTCGAGCTCATTGCGTTCGAGTATAGCAAGCAGTCCTGTCGTCACCGCAACAACACCGTGCGCGGGGTCACGCCCTGTTGCAAACGCGTTCGGCGCAGGGTCATTCACGATGTACACGCGCGGTTTAGGAAGCCCGGCAGTGATGGCGAGGTTCTCGATCAGGTCATGCAGGTCTGGGTACTGTCCTGGGTCAGCCTCTGTGGCACGTGTCATGCGCAGCACAAGCTTGTCTGAGTTCCAGTACGCATAGACGTTAGTGGCAAGTGCAAGTACGACAGCAACCACAAACAACACCGGGCTCTCAAAGTACCAGCTCACCCCCCACCCAATCGCCACAATCATGATCATGAACACGATCATGAGTAGCCAAGTCTTCTGGACATTTGCGGATTGGTGCGTGTAAAGCGTTGCCATGCTCGTATGGGGGCTACCAATTATATGTATCTATACCGCGGATGAGATCAGCCCAGTCAGCACACCAGCGAGCACGAGGGCAAGGAGTGCGTACGCAACACTCTTTCCTGCATGATAGTTGATACCGGGACTCTCCTCAGAGTTCCCTCCCTCGTCGAGCAAACGTTGCAGTGTAAGCATGCGTATGAATGTAAAAAACAACACAAAAACCACAGACGCAAGTACACCGGCCAGCACCACCGACACCGGCCGCTCCGGACGCACCCACAACACGATGCAGAGCAGACCGATACCTGCTGTAAAGATGTAGCTAAGGATGAATGTCACCACGTGAATGACCGAACGACGCAACAGCTGCGCACGACCACCACCCACGAATCCATGGGATTGTAAGGATGGTGTACCCTCAGGCAACGTCTGCTGCCTGATTAATCGATGAGCGTTTATTCGTTCTCGTGCTTCAACTGTCATATTGTACGAACCCTACTCCCTCTGGGTGACACACCACCACATGCAACCTACGTCACATACCAGCAGAACAGCCTACGTGGCAGTGGCGGGCTCATCATCAACCTCGCCCCCAGCACGCTGCTCCCGCTTCGGCTGCTCATCCGGTATAGTGAGTCGCACGACCGTCTTTGCCTTCTCGTTGGTTTCGTACTCACTATCGGATGACCACACCAAGAACTGTCGTCGCTCGAATCTTCCACGAAGCCGTGCATGTCGTTCAAGCGCATCAGCTATATCGAGCTCGCTGATGTCTTTTACCTTCTTAATGTACTCAATCACAGTAATAATGTCTGCGATTTCGTCGATCAGCTCTTGCTTGGAAGCAGTCTCAGGAAGTGCACTCGCTTCTTCCTCAACCTTCTTGAGAAGCTCAACCTCAAACTCTTCTTCCGTCAGCTCCCGCACCTCACACTCTTTTCCCTTTTTGCGAATTATGTCCGGAACATTGTCCCAGACTAATTTGTTGTAATAAATACGTTCCGTCATACACCTAAAAATCAACCTTCACCGGATTACTTGCCGCCTCTTTCTCATCTGCTTCGAGCTCAAAGAACTCACGCTTTTCAAAATTAAACATGTTACCAATCACGTTTCCCGGGAACTGTTCAAGACCAATATTCAGGTCGCGTACGTTGCCATTGTAGAATCGTCGCGCCGCCTGGATCTTGTTTTCCGTATCGGTAAGCTCGCGTTGCAACTCTTTGAAGTTCTCGTTCGCCTTCAGGTCTGGATAGTTTTCTGCAACGGCAAGCAAACGCCCAAGTGCCTGCTCCAGTCCGACCTCGGCCGCCTCAAACGCCTTGATCTGCTCCGGCGTTACATTGCTCGGGTCAATGGTCATCTCTGTCGCACGAGCACGTGCACTTGTCACGGCGTCAAAGGTTTCTCGCTCATGTGTCGCATATCCTTTCACCGTCTCAACCAAGTTTGGGATGAGGTCATACCGACGCTTGAGCTGCACATCGATATCCGACCACGCTTCCTTGGTGCGATTGACCAATGCGACAAAGTGGTTGTACATGTAGACACCCCACACCAGGAGCACCGCAACAATGATAAGTACAATTATGCCAATACCCATACGTAATACTAATTTAGCTAGTAGCGACCGCACAGCGTTTTACGCAATGCAACATGTGAGGCACATTGTCCTCACCCACGTACGCAGTATACCATGACCTACCCGTCGATACACATAGGCAAAGTGCACAGACACCATTGTGTAGCGCATGATCACGTGGTACATTTGCACGTACGTTAGACGAGACAGAACCAACAAACAAATGGTTGTGTCCAACTAGTAGGTAGGTGGTTTCGTTCTAATGGGTCGTGTGTTAGTAGAACGTAATCACAAACGCATCACATATGTACGGTAACGATGACCGTGGTGGTTTTGCGCGCAAACCTATGGTGCAGGGCTCCTGGACCTGTAGCGGTTGCGGCGCAGAGATCACCCAGCTGCCGTTCCAGCCGAGCGAAGACCGTCTCGATACGCTGAAATGTCGCGATTGCTTTAAAAGCAGCCGACCAGAGCGTCACGACCGCGGTGACCGACCAATGGTCGAGGGGAGCTGGACATGCGCAGACTGCAGCAAGGAGATCACCAAGCTCCCATTCGAGCCCTCCGGTGACCGTCCGGTACGCTGCAGCGACTGCCACCGAGCAAACCGTCCTCCTCGCTACTAACACTATTGGTTAGGGAGCAGGGCGCAGGGAGTAGTCAACCACCTCTTTCGAGGTGGTTGACTACTTGTTTCACCATTCTTTCATGTTCGGCACTCTCTCACCCCCCCCACCGGGGCATCTGTAGAAAAAGCAGCGACTATAGTCCCAGGACAGCACGTCCAGACCTGTAACTGTTGTGTGCTTGAAAAACCGAGCACACACACTACACACCTCGCGGCATACATGAGATGTATAGGCAGACAAAGCCCTACTCTTGAAAGGGAAACCGTGAGCAGTCAGAGACCAGCAGGACAATCAAAGGGGCTATGAGCTGACAAAACAGGCACATCAGACACTGTGCGAACCCCAGCACATGACTGTCAGATTCTTTAACCTGAGTACGTGCTGGGTGCTGGGCAACCGGACCGTGCCGCGAGGTCCGCAGGCGTTAACTCTCCAGTCTCACGATCCCCACTTGGAAAGACCCAGGTGGGATAACTCGTTATCCCGGCCACGGCACACGCCTCCGTTTGCCCTCTCCCGTCCGGCGCCGAGCACTCAACGTACGGCAGTGCATCTGCTGCGCTTCCAAATATGCGCTTTTGACTCTCGCAATGAGTACACCAGTACGTACCATAGAACCTAACCTCGTTTTCTGCGAGACAGGATGCAAGCACGGTAAGCTCGCCCTCTGTCGTATTCGACCCTTGGACACCACCCTGCCGCCTTTCACCATATGGTTCCGATCCATCCACACCGTCAAACTGTACAGTATCATACTCGGCTCCGGACATTACCTGTTGCTGCATCATCTCTTCCTGCATCGACATGATCACATCCTCGAGTGTCTCTGCATTTTTCGGAAACGAAATATCTACCGGTTGGTCAAACGCCCCGTACATGTTGTCGATCGAAAACGTGTACACAAGGCGATTAACACCTTTGAACTCGTGCTCCATGTACGGATCATCAAACGCTTGCACCAACGCTGCCAGATCGAGATCGAGCGCACCATCAACAATCACACGGTATGGAAGTGCGTTTTCGCCCACCCACACTTCGAGCGTATCGAATGAGAACGCGTTTAGTATGCGCCCTACTGCGTCTTGCGCCGCACGAACCTCTTTTGCAGAAATGTTCTGCTCGTCGCCAAGAAACTCTAATGCGAGCGCCACGAGTCCTGCGACAGCGTCCATGTCGAGCTCGACCGGATACTTCGTCACCACAACCTCACCACCGGCCATATCACTCACCTGCTCTTGTCCGAGTGGATCACCAAGCCACGCCATTGGGTGCTCCTCAACGTATTCCATGAGCTCCCGCTGCTCGGGCGACGCCCCTGCAGCAGGGTCTGTAAGTATGCGCACGAAGGGGTTTGCTGCCTGCGCGTAGAGCGGTATAGGCATATTTTTCTGTACCAGTGGGGCTGACACGTCCTCAATCTCATTTAGATCAAGTTTTATCCAACGATTCTCGAGCGAAGCAAAACCGAACATGGTCAGGAGATCCGGTACTTTTCGAATATTCACATACATCACATCTTCACCATCCTGCAACAGCTCTACCTCGCCCGATACACGCATCGACATGGAACCATCGTCGAACTCACCCCGCATACTGATCATGTGCTGCGATTCTATCCCTTTCTGGTCTACCAACGATTCAACATCCGCCTCAATGGTAACCATACCACCCGGCATGCCTGGCTGCGTACCAAGTGATGACAGATCCATTGATACTGCTACCTCGCCCGAACTCTTGTAAGTTTTCGAACGGACAAAGGCTTCGGCAACAGCGCTTAGCGTCGGTGCACTCGGCCCCTGCATGAACTGGTAATACGCATATGCTCCACCACTACCCAGCACAAGTAGAAGGAGTACAACTGCAGTGATTAGCCCCACCATCGAACCACTACCGGGCTTTGTGTCCATGTATGAGGAGAACTGCTCCGCAGTATACTGCTCTGCCCCGGCACCTAGCGAAGGCGCCTGAGGTAAGTCTGTAAACACCGGCACATCGCGTTGCTCCGACCTAGGAGCAGCTTGCTCCGGCGCAGTACCGGGTTGCTCTGTCGGACTAGACTGGTGTGACTCCGATACGCCAAGCAACGTATCAGTACCGTTGCTGATTGTCCACTCACCATCGCTCAAAGGTTGTTTGTCTTGCAAGTCTTGAGTACTCATTGTGTTGAATTGTTACTTTTCTTATTCATGCACACTGCGCACGTGACGCGCTGTTTCGTGCATTTGTTTGATCTTTACACTGTAGATCTCAGAAAGCGCAACCAGCAGACCAAACACGAGCGGACCGAGCAGAAAACCGGCAACACCAAACAACCATAGACCGCCAAGTACGGAGAGCAGTATAAAGAGTGGATGGATTTGCGCACTGCTGCCGATCAGTTTCGGACCAAGCACATTATCAACCATGCCGGCAACAAGTGCACACCACGCTGCAAAACCAAGCGCGCTCACTACATCACCAGTGTAGACAAGATACGCAAAACCGGGCACCGTAACGAGTGCGATACCGACCGTTGGTATGAGCGCACTGATACCAGCAACACTGCCCCACAGCACGGGATTGGGAATGCCAAACAACACAAAGCCGATACCGGTCAGCAGCCCCTGCAAGAACGCTATGACCAGCGTCCCACGAATGAGTGAGAAACTCACTGCTTTGAGTTTCTGTACAATCTGCACATCCTCTTCATCTGAGAGAGGTGAGAGTGCGATCGTTTTGTAGAGAAATGTCCGACCATCTTTGAGAAAATAATACAGCGCGATGATTGTAACCACCATCTTGAGCAAAACATCCGCAGTACCCGTAAGGAACGAACCGGCATGATTGACTACTTCCTGAATAGTACTCGCCAGCATTTCGTCGTACTGGATCTGACCCAAGAATGGTAGCACATCAAGCAGCGTGTCACGCATTAAGAGAAGCGACGGCGGCAAGACTGAGAGGTCAAGGTCTTTGATACTGTTTGCCAATGACACAAGCTCACCGACCAACAAGTACAGCAAACCGAGCGCGGGCAGCACTATTGCTAACACCACAAATACCACCACCAAAAGAGCAGACACTGTACGCTGTTTGAGCCGACCAAGTACTGTCGTATACAGCGGCATCACCAAGGTGGCCAGTACCAATGCGGCCGCAAGTGCACCCACAAAAGGAAGAAATAAAACGCACACAAGGGCAAACACAGCCAAAAAGAATGCGGTAAAAAAGTACAGCTCCACCTTGTGCTCCGCCATGAGCACATTGTGACACACAACACACGCCGACTCAAAGCCGGCGTGTGCACATACCCTACATTACTTCACTAATCAATCTACTACTTCTTCTTTTTGGATGCTTCAGCTGCCTCCTCTTCTTTTGCTGCACGCTTGATTGCGCGCCAGTGGCGCTTGAGCTCGCGATTCAGTTTATCAGCCTCTTCTTCGCCGACACTTTTCATTTTTGCATACTTCGCCGTCACCTTATCGACCGCCTGCTCATAGGTCTCATCGGTAACTTCTTTAGTTTTTTCGAACTTCTCAAGTACCTCTGCTTTTGCTTTAAGTGACCACGCACTGATCTTTTTGCGGTTTTCCGTCCCTTTCGGACCATAGAGGTAATACCCTGCAGCAAGCGCGCCGACAACTGTCGCTGCCAACCCGATTTTTCCTTCATTTTTGTTCTCCTTCTTTTTTGTCATACACTGTGTTGAAATTGTTATGGGTAGTAAAAACTAGTTTTCTGTAGTCTTGGTGCGCTTCTTTGCAGACCGCTTCGCGCGCGGCTTTTCTTTTGTGGAAGCACCGCTACCAGCCATGCGCTGCTGCACAAAACGCTCTATGGTCGAACCGATGGTCTTCAAAAGCCCCGCTCCGGCAGCTGCTGATGTGTAGCGGCGTGCCGTGGCAACACCCTCTTTCACCCCTTTGCGTATTTCGCGGAAATCTTTTATGGTTGCATCCGTCTCTTCTTTGACTGCTGCTGTGACATCACGAACATTGCGTACGATTTGGACAAAGTAGTAAAGCGCGGGAACAAGCAGCACACCGATAAGTATGACCACCAGTGTCGTCACAAAGAAGAAAATATCCATTTTGAGAATCGCTTCAGCCTCCATACATATTTTAGTATACACCTCAATACACACATACTGCAAAGTATCTTGTTCACCGTGGTATAGTTACTGATATGCTGAGAACACGAACGTACCTACTGGTAGGTGGTATGCTACTCGTCCTGCTTGGTGCAGCCGCGTACTATCTTGGCTTCCGCGCACCATGGGAAGCATCTGGCACCCTTGCCCTCGCCTACTACACAGTGCCGCAGCCAGGCATGGACACAGACTTGGTGCTTCGTGTCGGTGTCGGTGCCGTAACACTACACAATGAGTTGGGCGACAGCATACCGGTCACACTGCGTACTCGCGAAATCCGACTCGACAATATGCATGACCCCATCATTTTGTTCGAAGGCACAGTTCCCACAGGCGTCTACACTGCCATTTCCTTCGATCTGAAAAGCCCCTCGCTTGAGAATCCGTGGGAGTCGAGCGAAGCACCACCGCGCATTTCACTCGCACACGAAGAAGTCCGCATCCCCTGCACCGTACTCATCGAGGAAGGTGCGACCAGTGTTGCACTCGTCGGATTTGAACGAGGCACTTCGCTCCATACGACCGGCGACCACACGTACTCACTCATCCCCAACATACAGATAGAGACGAGGAATAACACGCAAACAGTGCTCGCCGAAGACGGTATGCACGTTTCGTTCGAAGGTGGTGCAGTGCACACGAGTGCCATGTACGGTATGGACATGGACGGAACAATGCAACAAAACCACCGCGCGTCTCGATAGTGCTGAAACCGCGGCATATCGCGCACCGCTAGGCTCCAGCAGTACGCTCCAGTATACAAGCATTGAATGTCTCTACTTCAGTATTATACCGCTCGATGTGCGCTCGGTGTGCCTGCATACGCGCGTTGAATAAATCTGCCGCTTTGTTGTACGAGGTAACCCGTTCGCGGTACGTACGCGTTCCGGTACGCACATTCTCGAGCTGCGCTCGGCGCATTTCGACCACACGCTCAAGCAGTGCAAGCACCTCGCGCTCACCCTCAATCGTGCGCAGCAAATCGTCATCAATCTCTGAGCAACTAGAACGTGGCAAGCCAAAGGATTGCACAACTATCCAGGTCTTACGCCCGTCATACATACCCCGTCCAGCTGCGACACCAATCTCCGAGTACGTTGAAGAGAGGAGATTTTTCCGGTGCCCGGGACTTTCCATCCATGCCTCCACCACCTCCCTGCTGTTTTCAAAATCACCCAGCGCCAAGTTTTCACCAACCGCGATATAGGCATAGCCGACCTGATCGGCAAGGTCGGACACATCCTCACCGGTTGGTGCATCGTGTGCAAAGTACTCACGAGCGAACAAGTCTTGCATCTTCGTGAGTGCAACACGCGAGAGCAGTGGATCGTGCGCAAGGAATGGCACACCCTCATAGAATCGTGCAACATTTGTGTATGCCAACACTTCATCTGCAGTAATCGCGGGCGCAGCGTGCGCAATCAAGTGCACGAACGATACAGGCACAACCGAAAGGATTGCAATCAGTGCTAACGCGACCCTGCGCCCGCTTCGTGCATACATGTACCGATTGTACCAAAGCGGGGGCATGCATGCACCTTGCACATCTACCACACATGATGGTTGCGCTACGGATCCAGACACGCCATACTACAAGCCATGAACAATGACGACCTCGTCAATATACTCTGCCGCAACAACACTATCACATCAGCGCGCGTTGAAGCCGCATTTCGAGCGGTACAACGCCCCGATTTTGTACCAGAACACTCGCGCAGGGTGGCACTCTATGACGAACCAATACATATCGGCGAAGAGCAGACGATCAGTCAACCAAGCACGGTAGCGTTCATGCTCGAACTCCTGGGTGCACAGAGCGGCGAACGGATACTCGATATCGGCTCAGGTTCCGGCTGGACCACGGCACTTCTAGGTCACATTGTTGGTCCAAGCGGAAACGTGCTCGGACTAGAGCGTATCGACGCGCTGGTTGCATTCGGGCAACACAACCTCGCGAAGTACCACATGCCACACGCAACGATTACACGTGCACAGGCCGAGCTTGGTGCACCATATGAACGCCCGTTCGATCGAATTCTCGTCTCCGCATCCGCACGCACCTTTCCACAAGAACTTATCTCACAGTTGCGGGAAGGTGGTACGCTCGTTACCCCGGTGCGCGATGCCATCTGGAAAGCGACACGCATCGAGCACCAACCGGTGATAGAAAAGTACAAAGGATACATCTTCGTCCCGCTCATCAGCGAATAGACACCCCGAGACCGCCTCGTAGGAACATACTCGATCACATGCTATACTCGTCGTATTGTTACTGGTAACACTATAGGACGTATGACCGAACAAACACAATACACCTGTGCAGTGAAGGTTGGTGAAAAGGTACCTGAATTTACGCTCAAGGCGTTCCACAAGGACGATATCACTGACATCTCACTTTCGGAGCAGCAGGGTAAATGGCTTATTCTATTCTTTTATCCGGCAGACTTCACCTTTGTGTGTCCAACCGAGCTTGAAGAGATGGCGGGGCTGTACGAGAGCTTTGTCAAAGAAGGTGCCGAGGTGATGAGCGTATCCACAGACACCCACTGGGTGCACAAAGCATGGCACGATGAGTCAGAGGCAATCAAGAAGATCACCTTCCCCATGCTCGCAGATCCAACAGGCGCACTTTCGCGAGCATTTGGTGTATATATTGAGGATGAGGGGGTCGCGCTGCGTGGCTCATTCCTTATCGACCCGGACGGTGTCGTTCAAGCGATGGAGGTGCACGCTGACGGCGTTGGGCGCAGCGCGCAAGAGCTCTACCGCAAGTTCCAAGCCGCGAAGTTTGTTGCCGAGCACGGCGGCCAGGTATGTCCGGCAAGTTGGGAACCCGGCAAGGACACGCTCGAACCTGGCCTGGACTTGGTTGGAAAAATCTAGTCGCTCACAAGAACAGCTACAGTGTGTACCAATAACACCGCGGCGCTACACCGCGGTGTTTTGGCAGCAGACAAAAAAAGGCCGGTTCACAATGAAACCGGCTAATGGGGAGTACGCAAAGTAACATGCTGTTAGACACGAGCGGGGGGACTCGCATCGATTACCATGCGCACCCTCCGTAGTATGGCATACACTAGTCGCACAGGCAAGCAGCACCGACATACAGCCACCACCTACCTAACCCACCCTTGACTCGGTACAATACTCCATGCCCGGACCAAAGCTACGACAGCGGCCAATGCTGCAGACCGGTAGCCCATCTAATACCGAGCATGTATACTGCATACATGAATACACATAAAAAACACCATACAAACAAGGCACCTGCCGAGCTTGACGGCACAATTCGCATCAACAGCAAGGGGTGGGGCTATGTGTCGATCGAAGGTCGGGAAGAAGACTTTGAAATAGCGCCGGAATCGCTCAATACGGCACTCCACCGCGACACAGTTCGCATAGTACCAAAGCCGCGCCGTGAACGTGGAAGACTTCGTGCAGAGGTCGTGGAGATTATTGAACGTGCGAAAACCCGCTTTGTGGGTGTCCTTGAAGAAGAGCATGGACACCGCTTTGTTCGACCCGATGACACTCGAGTGTACATCGACTTCATACTTGCACACGAAGACTCCATCAACATCGATATTGGTCAAAAAGTGCTCGTTGAGCTCACGCGCTGGTCGACACCAAAAAAGAATCCGCTTGCAAAGGTGCTTGAAGTACTGGGAGCAGACGGTATCCATGAGACCGAGATGCGCTCTATCGTCGCAGAGCAGGGCTTCGACTGGCACTTCCCTTCTACAGTCACCAAAGAGTCAGAGGATATACATAGCAACGCTCCGGCGTTTTTCCGAGAGGAGATACCAAAGCGGCGAGATATGCGTGGCATACCTACGTTTACAATCGATCCTGCGGACGCCAAGGATTTCGACGACGCAATCTCTGTGCGTACACTCGAAAATGGTCATATTGAGCTCGGCGTGCACATTGCGGATGTTTCAGCATACCTCACACGAGGTACTGCGATGGACGATGAAGCCCAGAAACGTGGTACGAGCATATACCTGGTTGACCGCACGATCCCCATGCTTCCGGAGGTCCTTAGTAATGACCTTTGCTCACTTGTTCCCGAGACCGATCGCCTTGCGATGAGTGCAGTGTTCGAAATGAATATGAATGGTGATGTACTCGACCGCTGGTTCGGTGAGACGGTCATCCACAGCAATCGACGATTCTCTTACCAGCAGGCACAAGACATACTGAATGCAGGCAAAGGAGAACTGTATGATGAACTGCTCTCTGCGGACACTATTGCACGCAACCTTCGTGAAGCGCGTCTACGCAACGGCTCCATAGCCTTCGAGACCGATGAGGTCAAATTCGAACTCGACAACACCGGCAAGCCGGTTCGTGCATACCGCAAGGAACGTCTCGACACCATGCTCATGATCGAAGACCTTATGCTCCTTGCGAATCGCGAGGTCGCAACCTGGATGCACGAGCAGCTCGAAAAGAAACGAGGCGTGTTCGTGTGGCGCATTCATGACACACCAAAGCCTGACCGTATCGAGGAGCTTTCGCTGTACCTGAAAGTATTAGGGTACGAACTCCCGCACAAGAACGGGCTAGTGACCGCGCAAGATCTCAATCGTCTATTCGAAGAGATTGAAGGTGCCCCCGAGCAGGACATGATAGAGACCGCCACTATCCGCTCAATGGCTAAGGCGGTCTATAGCGTCAAAAACATCGGCCACTTTGGACTTGCATTTCCCTTTTACACACATTTCACAAGCCCGATTCGTCGTTATCCGGATGTCATGGTACACCGTATTGTGAAAAGCCACCTCAAGGGAAATCCGATAGATGCAAAAGAGTACCCCTGGTACGAACGACTCTGCGCACAGTCTACCGAACGTGAGATAGCGGCGATGGAGGCAGAACGCGATTCGATCAAGCTAAAGCAAGTTGAGTTCATGGCGGAACACATTGGCGAAGAATTTGAGGGTGTTGTGTCGGGCATTACCGACTGGGGCATGTTCATCGAGGAGAAGAACACGAAAGCTGAGGGCCTCGTACGTACACGCGCGCTACGCGACGACTTCTACACACTCGAGAATCACGGCTTTGTACTCAAGGGTGAGCGCACCGGCAACACCTACTCGCTCGGCGATACAGTCCATGTACGACTTGCAGGGGTCGACATCGACCAAAAAACCATCGACTGGGAAATTGTTGCTACACGCTAATCCGGTCGCATCTCTTTGTCGAATACCGCCCGGATCCGATCTGCTTCCGTCTTTGTGAGCCCACCTCCGTCAGTCAAACGCTGCAGCTTCTCATCCACAGTTTCCTCATCCAGTGGCTTTTTTAAGCGGTGATTCTTGTTGAGCAAGTCAGCTTGTATGCCAAGTGCATTATTTGTGATGACCTTTTTGCGTATGCCAAGAGGCCCGCGCGGTAGCGCCCTCTACAGTTTGCCGTAGATGCGGCGACGTTGAAACTCGTGATTGGTGAGCGTCCATTGATTGGAGCCCTCATCGGAAGCTCCTGAAGTGTTCACATGCGGCTTAATGAACATACGCAACTCTAATCATGTAAGTCTTTTTGGGCAATACTCCGAAGTTTGGAGGCTTCGTCCTCAGTGATCAGCCCATTCTCTGCCATAGTAGAGATGATCATTTCAAATTCATCGACCTGGACTACCTGCTGCTCGTACGAAGTATTTGCGTCCGCGTCGAGTGCGACCGCAAGTGCGGTATTGAGTGCGGCCATTTTTGTATCTCCAGACGAGCCACGGGGGAATGCTGTTCGCAACTTATTACGCAAACGCGCGCGGTCAAGCTCGTACGCTGATATGCCAGACACCCGTTTCCTTCCAAACAAACCCATATGGACTCAATAGTACTGAAATACTGCACACACGACACCATTACCCGCAACGTTGAGGTAAAAGCTGCGTACACGAACCTGCTCAACCTTACCGTTGCACCTCAACATCCTCGATCACAACCGGGTCGATCGGCCGATCAGCCTCACCAGTAGGTGTGGCCGAGATAACATCGACCACATCCATGCCTTCAACAACACGGCCAAAGACTGCATGCTTATTGTCTAGGAACAAGTTGTCAGTCGTGTTAATAAAGAACTGACTCCCTCCTGTGTTAGGCCCACTATTTGCCATAGAGAGCGTGCCGCGTACATTCGAGAGCCCTTCGACAAACTCATCCTGTATCGCATACCCGGGGCCGCCTGTACCCCAATCCGACATCAGCGCATCGTTCTTTGTCTTTGGGTCTCCGCCCTGGATCATGAAATTCGGTATAACGCGATGAAACTTAACACCATCGTAGAAGTCATTTTCTGTCAACGTAAGGAAGTTGCCTGCAGTGACAGGTGTCTCGCCCACAAAAAGCTCTATCGTTATGTCACCTCGATTCGTACGCATAACGACCGTTGTAGTATCTGTTGCGACGTCTGCTGTGTCCTGGTCTGTATTTGCTTGCATAGTGTCTGTTGTTGGTTGTATTGATAACTCTTCAGCTTCTGCTTCTACCACTTCCATTTCATCTTGCTCCTCATTGAGTAGCGTGGTTGTTGCCACATCGTCATTAAGTGTGTTAGCTACACCATCCTCCGTACCGGCGGGCGTGCCACTGAGTTTTGTGAGTCCTAAAAGCAGCAACAACACGGCTGCCACGAGAATACCGATAATGTAAAGCTGTTTCATATGTGCACAAAAGGTAAATCGTGTAGTGTGCGGGGCGAGATTCGTTCGCACCCCTACCGCACTAGTATAGCGGGTACCTGCACACGTGGCAACGACCTACCTACGGAGACACAAGAAGGGTGTGCTATTTGGCAACCGCGACTGCCTCGTCGAGCTTCACAGACAAGAGGCGACTAACGCCGTCTATTCCCATAGTAATACCGTAGAGTACCCCTGCCCGGCTCATTGTTTCGCGGTTGTGTGTTATAAGGATAAGCTGACTCTTCTGCGCAAGAAGCTCAATGAGGTCACCGTAACGCTTGCTGTTCGCCTCATCGAGCGCGGCATCGGTCTCGTCTAGTATGATGAAGGGTGGCGGATTCACCTGACTCATAGCAAAAATGAGTGCAATCGAGGTGAGTGCCCGTTCCCCACCGGAAAGCATCATGAGGTTCTGTATGCGCTTCTTTGGGAGCGAGACCGAAACATCGACCCCCTCCTCCTGTGGAACCTCTTTTTCATCCCGTGATTCCGTATCAGTATTTAATGACTCCAGCATGCTCTCAAGCATCCCTTTCGTCTTCTTTTTGTTGATTACGGTAAGCTGTGCAGATCCACCACCAAACATGAGCGCGAAAAACTCATTGAACTGTGCACTGATCGTCGCCACCCCCTGACTGAACTTGGCGGACAACTCCTCCTCAAGCTGCACAATGAGGTCACGAAGCGACGAAGCGGAGTTCTCAAGGTCAGCCAACTCACGACCAAGAAACTCGTCTCGCTCTTTGGTCTCCTCATACTCTTTTACTATTTCGTCCGCATTCCCACCCCCCATCTCTTCAAGCCGTATCTTCATTTTTTCGAGATCGCGTCGGCGCTCAAGCTGTGCGGTACGGGGCTCTTCCGGCGAAAGTGTGGCATCGTCGGCAATTTGATACTCCCGGTAGCCAAGCACATGGCGACCAATGAGCGCCACACCTTCGCGCACTTCACGCTTAAACTCCGCCTCCGCCTCCTCAAGTGCGCGCTGCCTCTGATCAAGCTGTGCAAGCGTGGCACGAACCTGCGTTTCTTCGTTCATACGTGTAAACAACTCGTGCTCAAGGTCGCGATTCTTGTCGCGCGTGCTGTCGATGTGTCCCTGAAGAGCGCGTATCTGTGCCTCAACACCATCTACTTCCTTCTTGATGCGGGCTTGCTGTGCCTCAGCGCGTCGCTGCTCATCTTCAAGACGCAGGAGCTCCGTTCTGTCATCGTCGTACGTCTGTTCATGTGCGCGATGATCCTCAACGAAGTGGCGGAGCACTTTCTGGGCGTCTCGCACAAGCATCGAAAGTGTACGTGCGTCCGTGCCGTTTTCATGATCTGCTCGGCTGAAGATCTGTGTAAGCTCCTCCCACAGCGCTTTTGCGTGTTTATACGGTACCGGACGCCCCTCCTCGCGTTCAGCTTTCTTACGCTCGTTTTCCAAACGCCGCTTTTCAAATGCTATCTGTCCTTCGATACGGCCAAGCGTGCGCGTATACTCCCCCAACTCACGCCGAAGCTCGCCCAATCGTCGCTCAAACTCAAGGAGCGCCTGCGAATCCTCGTCTTCACTTTTTATCTTTTCGAGCATGTGCCGCACAGCAGCAATGCGTTCAGTAAGCTCTTTCTGCCGATGTTGTGGTTCTTTGAGCGCATCTTCTACATAGGTGCGCTCAGAGCCAAGGTACTGCTCTTCCCGTTTCAGGTACTCCTGGTATTTAGTGATCAGCTCTTCACGGAGCACACGTGCACGCTCAAGCTTTTTAACCTGCCGCTCCAAAAAACGCAGATGGGGCTCATTCTCCTTGCGTAACGAGGCAACCTGCTTTCTATTTTCCTCAGTCTTTTCAAGTTTCTTCAGGCTTTCATCTTTTTTGTACTGGTATATGCGCAAACCGAGTGCGTCCTCAATCATTTGCTTGCGCTCCTTGGGTGTTGCAGCAAGAACCCGATCCGCTTCCCCTTGCGAAATGATATGGTGACCGCTTGAGCCAATGTTTGCACCTGCCAGCAGTTCGGTTACGTCCTTTAGTCGCACCTTAGTGCCGTTCATATAGTACTCGTTCGTGCCATCTCGATACACAACTCGCTCAAGCGTGACCTCGTCGAAATCTACATTGAGAAGACGTTGCGTGTTGTCAAACACCACCTTCACCGAAGCTCGGTTGCTCCGTGGCACAGCTTGTGAACCACCCCAAATAAGATCTTCGCCGCGTTTACCACGCATACTCTTGAAGGACTGCTCCCCGAGCGCAAAGCGGAACGCTTCTGCACAGTTACTCTTACCGGATCCATTGGGTCCCACCACGCCAGTTATGGGAGTCGAGAATTCAAGCTCGCTCTTTTTACCGAACGACTTAAACCCAATAAGCTCAAGAGACTTGAGGTACATGTGGGTAAGTATAAGGGAGAAGATGGAAAGTAGAAAGGAAGATATGCACGATACAGCAAACACACAGCGGGCACCTTGTCGGCACCCGCTTCCGTTACCTGCTACGTTGCCGCAGGATGTAGTTTACCTGGTCTGTGTACGAGCGCGCATGACACTCGTCCGTGAACATCGTACTCGCACAGTTAAGGAGTGTCCGGACATGCGCCTGAAAAGTAACGCCGGTTTGGTCTTTCAACTGAACCCAGCCCGGCTTGCCCGCGATTTTGTGACAGACCGTCACGGGCCCAAACCTGAGCTGTACAGGGTTTGTGTCAACCCAAGTCCGGTAGAACATGCGGTATCCCATCGGCCCAACCGCCTCCCAAAAGTCCTCAATCGATTTAAATTCTTGCGCAGGCCACTCAGCCATTTCTTTCCTCCCACCTCATCAGTTGAACCTGGATCCAATTCTGCCACGTTTTACTGATATTGCAAGCACTTCCACTTGTGCACACCGACTAGTGCCTCCCTAGTCGGCTACGTCCTGTATTAGGATTCTGTTGTTGCACACCACAACAGACTGTAGCAGAAAAATGCGGTCGTGGTTTTCTGCTACACCACGCTTGACATACCAGCTGGTGCTAGTCCGCTCGACCATGCACCCTCCAGCCCCCACACTATTCATCACGAGGCGAGAAACTGGGTAGTCCGCACGCGACGTGACAAGCAAAAACGTGGCGATCTAGTGTAGAGCCACATAGTGAGCATATCCTGGATTGCTTCGCTCCGCTCGCAATAACGAACGAACATGGTTCATACTCGGTGGCCACCGATACCCCTCTTTCACACACCCGGTACAAGTTGTACCGTGAAAGGGTCGGCGACGCAGACGACAAAGATATTCGCCATTTTTGTATGCAGTGACTCCCGCTTGCAAACGCGAGGTGTTCAGAATGAGATGAAATGCAAGGCGTCGAGGGGCTTGTGCCTCCAAGTCGCATAAACGTGCAGCAAGCTAACATCGCTAAGCCATCAACTCCGCTCAACTAAACAGGGTGCGCAGAATTGGATGAAGATCGAGGAGTCCAGGAGCCGTGCCCTTGAGCGGTACAAGCCGTACCGTGAAAGGGTCGGCGACGCAGACGACAAAGATATTCGCCATTTTTGTATGCAGTGACTCCCGCTTGCA
>JGI12109J20283_10009626_pt1 | contig 18570 bp, 15 predicted proteins | sample ElkSlonscriptome_12_FD_20283 | JGI IMG/M metagenome (IMG submission 20283)
GCCGGGGAGGCCGAGATCGAGGTGGAGACCGTCTCGGGCGGCATCCGGGTCGTGTGCGACAAGCTGCTGGAGCTGTCGGCGGAGAGCGTCTCCGGCCAGATCGACGTGAGGGCCGACAAGCTGGGCCGCGGGCATGTCACCTGTGACGTGGTCAGCGGTTCCATCAGCTTCGCGGTGGGCAGCAAGGTGGATGCCAGCTTCGAGGTCACCACCTTCAACGGAAACATCGACAACGAGTTCGGCCAGAAGGCGCGCAAGACCAGCAAGTACGCCCCGGGCAAGGAACTGGAGTTCGTCAACGGCAACGGCGAGGCCACGGTGGAACTCAACTCCTTCAGCGGCAACGTGCGCATCCGCAAGAACTGAACCCAACAAACCGGCCTCCGCTGGATGCATTCGCGGGGGCCGGCGTGTGTATTCCGGGGTGCAATTTTGTTCGGCCGGGATTATCTTCGGCGGGTTGTACCGGCAATGAACCCGAGCCCAACCTCAGGAGAATTCCATGTTCCGCATGAAAAACCTGACCTTCGTCCTGATCGCCCTGCTGGCCGCCGCCCTGGCGGCGGGTTGCGGCGGCAGCACCAAGGATGCCACGACCGAACAGTCCCGCGACAGCGGCGCCACCGAGACCGTCGTCATCCTCAAGACCAACCAGGGCGACATCTCCGTGCGTTTCTTTCCCGAGACCAGCCCCGAGCACGTGAAGAACTTCATCGAGCACAGCAAGAGCGGGTTATACACGGGCACGTGCTTCCATCGTGTCATCCCCGGCTTCATGATCCAGGGCGGCGATCCCAACAGCAAGGATGAGGATCCCAACAACGACGGCATGGGAGGCTACAGCTACCTGGGTCCGGGCACCAACGTGGATGCCGAGTTCAACGACATCCCCCACAAGCGCGGCATCCTGTCCATGGCCCGCAGCCAGGACCCCAACAGCGCCGGCAGCCAGTTTTTCATCATGCACCAGGACTACCCCAGCCTGGATGGCCAGTACACGGTCTTCGGCGAGGTCGTGGACGGCATCGAGGTCGTGGACGCCATCGTGACCACCCCGCGCAACAACCGGGACCGGCCCAACACCCCCCAGTGCATCAACGAGATCCTGGTGGAGGAATGGCCCGTTTCCCAGGTCGAGGACAGCAAGGCCGACATGTGGGCCGAGGATCGCGCGGGTCGGTAGATGCGGCGGGTATTCCGGGTTGCTTCCGGCCCGGTACCGCCCCTACAATGAGGCATCATGTTAACGAATGAACGGCACTCGAGGATCGCTCCGGCGATCCCCCACCATGCCTTCGGGTTGGGCGCCGCGCTCCAGGTTCTGGCCTGGGGGGCGGCGCTCCTCTCTCTGTGCCTGCTGGTCTCACTGCCAGCCCGGGCGGCGGAAACCCCCGTCACCTACGGGCTGGGACCGGGTCTGAACCTGGAAATCTTCGCGGACGGATCCCTGCTCCTGACCGATACGTTCACGGGCCAGGTCCTGCTGGGCGGCACCCTGGATGACCTGGTCGACACCCGCCGCCGCCGCATCCCGGATCAGCAGCGGCGCGCGGTCTTCTTCACGGCCCGGGAGGGTCAGGAAGGCGGCCAGCGCGGATTCTCCGACCGGGCCGATGACGACGGGGACGGCTGGGTGGACGAGGATCCTCTCGACGGCCTGGACAACGATCAGGACGGCCACAGGGATGAGGACTTCGCCGCCATCAGCGACCGCATGACCGCCCTGCACCTGAAACAGGGCCGCGGCGAGGGCCAGCTGGAATTCATGCACTGGCAGGGGCCGCGCTTGCACCACGCCCTGTTCATGACCCTGCAGGCCACCCATGAACTGGGCGAGGTGCATCGGCCGGCTTACCAGCTGGACACCCGTGGCTCGGCCTGGATGGAGGCCGAGGTCTTCAGTTGCGGGCACGATTTGATGGGGCAGCCCCAGGATCTGCAGGGGGTGGCCCTGATCAGCCGCCTGGTGCGGACGGCCCCGGGCGCCCGGGATTTCTCCGCACCCAGCGCCCTGGTTGTCGAGCAAGAAGACCATGTGAGCTGGCTGGGGGTCATGGTGCTGAACCCGGATCGCCATGGTCCGGGCCTCCGGGATCTGGGCCCGCAGCTGGAGCGGGGCACCCTGCGCCTGCCTCTGGGCGAACAGCCCCTGGCTCTGGTGGTCTGCCGGTCGGCCAGCTGGCTCCAGCTGAACCGCACCCTCATGGATGCCCGGCGCATCTACGCCGGGGTGACGGACCCGGTCACGGGCCGGCAGGCCCGATGGATCGTTCCGCCCCTGTGCGCGCGCTGCCGCCTGGAAAAGACCGTGGATTTTGTGGCCTCCCTGCAGCCGGATGGGTATCTGGAGCTGGCCCTCCAGCTGCGGCCGGGGCTCAGCGGGCTGCTGGACCCGGACCTCTTTTCCCTGGGCGGAATCGAGCTGGGCATACCCCGGACCATCCGCTGGGAGCCGGCCGAGGGTCGTCCGGCCACGGTGGCCTGGCGCCAGGACCATCCCGATCTCCAGGGTGTCGGGGCCTTTTCGGGTCCCAATCTGTTTTGTGATATAGGCTTGGCGTCAGACCACGAGGCCTCCGGATGTCTGGTCTTCACATTTCCGAGCTTTGCGGGAGGGTTTTTTGACTTCCTGGAGGACAAAAATTCCCACGTTTTGCAGGGAACCTGGCTGGATGGCCGCCTCTTCCGGGTGACCGGCGAGGTGCACCTGGAGCCGAATGTGGAAAGCGTCAGTCCGGTGGTGGAGGGGGCGCAGGATTCCGCATTGGCCACCGAGGACCGGCCTCGGGAACCCCTTATGCTTTCCCCCGCCCTGCTGGATGGCTGGCCCAACCCCTTCCGGGAGCGCATCACCATCGAGTTTGCCGTGCCCAGCACCCTGGAAGAGACCTTCGACTGGGAGCGCATCGAGCGCGTTCCGGCGGGCTGGGACAAGGCCTCGCCCATGGTCTGGAGCGGGGGTCAGCCGTCCGTATCTGTGAAAATATACGGGGTTAACGGACAGGAGTTGGTGTCCCTGAGTGAGGGTAGCTACGGTCCTGGTCAATACACCGCGAGCTGGGACGGGACCGACGCCGCCGGCCGCAAGGTGGCCAGCGGGACCTACTTCTGCAAGCTGCAGCTGGATGAGTTCAGCGTGACGCGGCGGCTCGTCTTCCTGCGGTAATCTTTATTCGTTTTTTCTCCGGCCTTCTATTTTTTGAAACCGAATATCATCTCTCCTATTTTTGGTTCCATTCTCGGGATATTTTTTCGAAGCAAAGAGCGGATCTTGTTTCGTGAAGACAAAAAAATGTAAAAAACCTGTGTTTTTTGATGGACAAGGGTGAGGGCCGCATCGTATTATATCTCACGTCAGCTAATAAAATTTGTCGTTAAGTACACAACTTTGCGCTGCCCAAGAGTGTCAAATGCTTGGGGGTATTTACGTGGAAGAAAGAATGGAAGCCTTACAGGAACCATGGACTTCCTTCGTGATCGAGTTTCCGACTTATCCGAGGCAGATGGTCCATGGCAGGGAAGAGAGTCAACGCATTCTCTTTCTGTGTCCACAGGCTGAACACAACCCGACCGAGCTGTGCCTGGCCCTGTTCGGTTCCCAGATCCTGATGCACCGGTTGCAGCAGGGGGAATCGACGGAGGTTCTGGCCACCACGGGGTTCATTTTCGTCTATGCGGCGGAAACTCCCAATGCGCTGCGGAGTGTCCTGTCCCGTTACCAGGCGATCACGAACGCCCCGGTCCTGGTGGCCCAGAAATCCAACGTGGTCAAGACAGCCCATTTCGTGACCGAGTTCTTGAACCGTGTGACCGCTCCCAGTTTCGGCGGGAACGTGTCTTTCGGCGAGTCCCAGACCATTGCGGGACCCGGCGGCACGGCCATGGAAACCGAGGCCGGTCCCATCATCTCCGATGCGGAGCTGTGGAGCGAGAACCTGCCCGAAATCGTCCTGGTGGACGAGGACGGCAATACGATTCACGCCTCCCACAACCTTCAGGACTACCGGGCCGAGTACGCCTGCCGCTACGTGCTGGCGCACTACAACGAGAACATCAACCGCGACAAGATGGCCGAGATGGTCAACCTGTCTCCCGGTTATTTCTCGAACCTGTTCCGTTCTGAAGTCGGCATGAGTTTCAGCGACTACCTGATCCAGGTGCGCATCGATAATGCCAAGGGTCTGCTGCGCCGTTTCGACCTGAGTGTCGAGGCCATCAGCAAGAAGTGCGGCTTCAATAGCCTGGCGCATTTCTCCCGGACCTTCAAGGACCGCTGCGGACTGTCTCCGTTGAAGTACCGCAAGAGTCCCCATCTGGTGAACTAGCTCCAGGAGCTGGCAGAGCCGGATCGAGAAGAGCTAAAAGGCCCTCCCGGAGTCGGGGAGGGCCTTTTTCTTGGCTGTCGGTACCCATACGGCCTATTTTGTTTCCCCTGTTCAGTACCCTCAGCGATACAAGGAATCATTCAATGGCCCTGATCTCGCTCAACAACGCCACGTTCGATTACGGACGGGAAAAGATCCTGCGTGGGTTGAACCTGGCGTTGCACCCGGGGGTGAAGTGCTCCCTGGTGGGGGCCAACGGGGCGGGCAAGACCACCCTGCTGGCGGCCGTGGCCGGTGAGCTGCAATTGCAGGGAGGCACCCGCCAGGTGGCGGGCCGGACCACGGTGCGGCTGCTGCGCCAGGAAAGCTCCCTGCAGATCGAGGGCACGGGCGAGCAGGCCCGCCTGCTGGAGACGGTGGCCGGCCTGGCCTTCGCCCGGGAGCGCGGCCTGGAATCGGACCTGGCCAGCCTGGCCCATCGCCTGCAGAACGTCCCGGACGGCGACCATGACCGCCTGGTGGAGGAGCAGGGCCGGCTGCAGGCCGAGTACGAGGCCCTCGACGGTTACACGGTGCAAGCCCGCCTGGAGACGGCCCTGCGCGGGGTGGGCCTGTTGCCCGGCACCTGGGAGCAGCCCGTGGGCCGGCTCAGCGGCGGCGAGAGGCGGCGGGCGGCCCTGGCGGCGGCGCTGCTCAGCGGGGCGGATCTGCTGCTGCTGGACGAGCCCACCAACCACCTGGACCTGGAATCCTGCGAGTGGCTGGAGGGCTTCCTGGACCAGTACCCGGCCGCGGCGGTGATCGTTTCGCACGATCGGCACTTCCTGGACCGGGTCACCACGCGCACCTTGCATCTGGACCGCGGGCGAATCGTCAGCTACAGCGGCAACTACAGCTTCTTCGACGAGCAGAGCGCCCTGCGCTACGAGCAGGAGATGAACGCCTGGCAGCGCCAGCAGGGCAAGATCAAGCAGACCGAGGAGTACATCCGCCGCAACATCGAGGGGCAGAAGACGAAGCAGGCCCAGGCCCGGCGCAAGCAGCTGGCCAAGGAGGAACTGGTCGAAAGGCCGACCGCCGAACCCGGCCTGTACCGCTTCCGGCTGCAGCCGGTGCGCCAGAGCGGGGGCACGGTCTTCCAGATCGAGAATCTGGACAAGGGGTTCGCCGGGCGCCGGCTGCTGCGCGGCTTCGATCTGCACGTTTCCCGGGGGGAGCGCATCGGTATCGTCGGGCCCAACGGCTGCGGCAAGAGCACCCTGTTGAAGATGCTGGCCGGCCGGGTGATTCCCGACGGTGGTCGTGTGATCCAGGGCCACAACGTGGATCTGGGTTATTATGACCAGGAACTGATGAGCGTCTCGGACCACAACACCGTCCTGGCGGAAATGATGTCAGTGGACCCGACCGCCACCCTGGGCGAGCTGCGTTCCTTCCTGGGAGCCTTCGGCTTCGGGGAGGATCTCTTCGACCGGCAGGTAGGAAGGCTCAGCGGCGGCGAGCGCGGCCGTCTGGCCCTGCTGCGGCTCATCAAGGAGGGGCACAATACCCTGCTGCTGGATGAGCCAACCAACCACCTGGATATCCGCAGCCGCGAGTCCCTGGAAGCGGCCCTGGCCGAGTACAGCGGCACCATGATCGTGGTCAGCCACGACCGGCGTTTCCTGAACAAGATCGTGGACAAGCTGGTGGTCTTCCCGCCGGCGGATGAGCCGGACACCGATACGCGCGTCTTCCTGGGCAACTACGAGGAGTTCAGCCGGGAGCGTCGCCGCGAACGCGCCGAGCAGCAGGAGGCCGCCGCGCCACGCCCGGCTGCGGCTGCGGCCCCCGTGGCCCCGCGGCCGAAGGGCCCGACGGCTGGTCGCGCGCCCCTGAGCAAGAACGAGCAGCGCCGCCGCCAGGAGTGGATTGCCGCCGCGGAGGCGTCCATCCTGGAGCTGGAGGACGAGAAGGAGACGGCCATCGCGCAGATGGCCCGGCCCGATCTGGAGAACGACCGCCGCATGGAACTGGGGCGCCGCTGCACCGAGATCGAGGCCGAACTGGAGAAACACATGGCCGACTGGGAACAGTGGAGCCTGGAAATCGAAGAGGGGATCTGAGCACGTGGGAACCCGTCACGACGCCACCGAGGGATTCGAGACCGAGAAGCCGCGCGACCGGGCGGTCATCGCCGGGGTTAACCTGCCGCTGGCCTGGGACGGCGGCCTGGGCGGCGAAGCCGACCTGCCCGAGCTGGAGCGCCTGGTCGATACCGCCGGTGCCGACGTGGTGGGCCGGGTGGAACAGAACCGGCACCGCCCCGCACCCGCCACCTTCCTGGGTAAAGGCAAGCTGGAAGAGTTGCAGGAGCTGGTGGAGAAGACGGAAGCCAACCTGGTCGTCTTCGACAACGACCTGAGCCCCGCCCAGGGCAAGAACCTGGAGAAGACCCTCGAGGTGAACGTCCTGGACCGGACCGAGCTGATCCTGGATATCTTCGCCACGCATGCCAGCACACGGCAGGCCCGCCTGCAGGTGGAGCTGGCCCAGCTGCAGTACCTGCTGCCGCGCCTGACGCGGCTGTGGTCGCACCTGGAACGGCAGGCCGGCGGCATCGGCACGCGCGGTCCCGGTGAAACGCAGCTGGAGACGGACCGGCGCCTGCTGAACCGGCGCATCGCGTCCCTGCGCAGGGAATTGAAGGATATCGAGAGCAATCGCCAGACCCAGACCCGCGGTCGGGACGGTGTCTTCAAGGCCGCCCTGGTGGGGTACACCAACGCCGGTAAGAGCACGCTGATGAACGGCATCACCGGGGCGGGCGTCTACGTGAAGGACCAGCTCTTCGCGACCCTGGACGCGACCACGCGCAAGGTGGAGCTGGACGAACGCCGCCGGTTCCTGCTGACGGACACGGTCGGGTTCATCCGCCGGCTGCCGCATCACCTGGTGGAGAGCTTCCGGGCCACCCTGCAGGAGGTGCAGGACGCGGACCTGATGGTGCACGTGGTGGATGCCGGCAGCGAGGACCCGCAGCACCAGATCGATTCGGTGAACGAGGTGCTCCGCGACCTGGTGCCCGAGGACAAGGCCACCCTCATGGTCTTCAACAAGATGGACCTGGTGGACGAGGAGCTCTTCCGCAACCGCTTCGGTCGCAGCTATCCCGACGCGGTATTCCTCTCGGCCAAGAGCGCCGAGGGCTGGGCCGCCCTGCGGGAGGCCGTGACCGCGCACATGATCGGCGACGAGCGCATCGTCACCGTCAGCGTCCCCATTGCCAACCTGCAGTGCCTGAGCCTGTTTCACCGCACGGGCAGCGTGCTGGAGCAGACCTTCGAGCCGAATGTCTGCCACGCCGTGCTGCGTCTCAAGGACGCGGAGTTGAATCGGCTGCTGAACCGTGAAGGGGCCACCCTGCTCGAGGGCTGACGGCCCGTTCTTCCTTCCATGCATAATGCCATCGGCCCCGTTGCGGGACCCCGCTCCGGGGTTTCCGGACGGGGCTTTCGGTTTCCCCGTGTACCCCGTCGCGGCCCGGCACCTTTCTTCTGCACTGGCATGCCCTTTGCAGCTAAAGGTCAGGGGTTTCCGTGCCGAAAACCGGAAATACGAAAAAGTATGCATTCGGTGCGGTAACCAAGGGAGACAGGATGGTAGCGGAGATGATGAGTCCCAGGAAATATCTGCCGGACAGGGCAGGATTCTCCATGGTGGAGATCATGATGGTGATCCTGGTCATCGGCCTCTTGGCCGGTGTCTCCGGTCCGGCCATGTTCAGCTATCTACGGGCCAACCAGATGGATACCCGGGTGGACAGGATGGCCGCGGACCTGCAGTTCAGCCGGGCCATGGCCATTTCCACGGGCCAGATCCATCGTTTCGCAACCACCACCGACGGCTACACGGTGACCAACGTGGTGACCGGTGATGAATTGCGCGACGTGGAATTCGATGAAGGCGCCACCCTGGGCGCGGCCCAGACGGCGGATTTCTTCCCCTGGGGCATGGCCAATACCACGACCTTCGATCTCGCCCATCACAACCTGGCGCGGCGAATACAATTGCTGCCCACGGGCATGGTGGAGGTGGAGATCCCATGATGACCAAATTGTTCAAGAAGGCCCGCCAGGGCAGGGGACCCGCCGCAAATCGCGACGGCTTCACGCTTGTGGAGATCCTGGTCGTCCTGTTCATCCTGTCGGTGGGCATCCTGCCCCTGGTGATCATCCAGCACCGGGCGCGCCGGGACGTCACCGAGACGGATCGCTACACCCAGGCGGTGATGGTGGCCCAGGACCAGCTTGAGCGGGTCAAGGGCATGGGGTTCGGCAACGCGGCCAATGACACGGGCCAGACGGGAAACATCAACTGGATCTGCACGGTGACGAACCAGAGCTTCGGCCTCGAACGCATCGAGCTGACCGCATCCTGGCAGGCGGAGGGCGAGGTCAGGAACCTGACCATCGCCGACGTCGTCAGCATGCGCTGAGAGGAGGGACCCATGAACGCCAACAGCATCAGGAAATGGATCAGCGAGCGGCAGGGCCTGACTCTGGTGGAGATGATGATCTCCCTGGCCATCTTCGGCGTGGTGATGGGCGTGGTCTTCGGATTCATGAACGGCACGCGCGACAACTACGACGATACCCGCGCCAAGGTGAGGTACCAGCAGGCGGTGCGCGCCACCGTCTCGCTCATGACCAACGAGATCCGTTCCACCGGTTGCGACCCCACCAACGCCGGCTTCGACCGGTTCGCCGTGGCGGACGACAACTCCTTCCGCTGCCGCGCGGATCTGAACGGGGACGGGGATATCACCGACAACAATCCCGACGAGGACATCCTCTACACCTTCGACGTGGGAGCGGGGGAGCTGTCCCGCGACAACAACGATGGGACCGGGCCCATCGTCATCCTACGCAACCTGACGAACTTCAGTTTCCAGTATCGGGATGTGGACGGGAACATCCTCGGTGGGACACCCCTGAACGCCCTGGACCGCGCCTCGGTGCGGTACGTGGAGATCCTCATCAACGGGGAGACCCAGGACGGCCAGACCATCGATTACCGAACCAGCGCCATGGTTCGCAACGGATAGGATGATGATGAACAGAGAAGACGACAGAGTGGGGGTCGAAGGCCTGAATCGGGAGGGATTCGCCCTGGTGACCACGCTGCTGATGGTGCTGGTGCTTTCCGTGCTGGCGGTGGGTCTGGTGTGGATGGCCTCCAGCGAAAAGAAGGTCAGCTTCGCCGAACAGGTGCATATCGCCTCCCAGTTCTCCGCCGACGCGGGTGGTGAAGCCGGTATCAATTTCGTGCGGCTTGAGGAATCGCCGCCGCGCATCATCGATTTCGCGACCCGGACGGTCCGCAACCAGGGTGAGACCAACGTCTCCGGCTCGCAGAACTACGACTACGACGCGTTCTATCTCGACAAATCGCCCCGCCCAGGTTGGGGCGTGGACTATCTCAACTACAACTACCAGATCAATTCCACGGGATCGGCCGCCACCAACGGGCGCAGCGATGTGCAGCTGGTGGTCGGACGACTCTACCGGGAAGGCTACTAGTTGGCCGTCACAGGCAGGAAGGGAATACCCATGAGAAGCAATATCCGGATCAAGGGGGGCCTGGTCGCAAAGGCGCGGAAACTGCCCGTGCTGGTATCCGTGCTGCTGGCGCTGGTCGGCGCCGCTCCGGTGCTGGGTGATGCGTGCCAGACGCCGCTCTTCATCCAGGAAGGTTCGGTGGATGCCAACGTCATGATCCTGTTCGACAACTCGGGGTCCATGAACGAGGCCATGTATCACCCGGATTTCGACCCTTTCACGGTCTATTCGGGGCCCTATTCCACCGAAACCATCTACAACGTCAACTCCGAAGGCATCTACAAGATCAACGGCCGCGAGGCTTATCTGGTCAAGGCACCCGGTGGGTATTCGGGGCGCTACAGCGGCAACTATCTCAACTGGATCTTCTACAATGCGGATGCCGATCAGCGGGCCGCCATCCCGCGCTCCACGCGCATGGACGTGGCCCACGAGGTGGTTTACGACATCATCGACCGCAGCGAGAACATCCGCTTCGGCCTGGCCAACTTCTACACCTCCAACGGCGGCTACATCCGCAAGGGGTGCGGCACGCCCAAGGCGGAACTGCTCAGTGCCGTGACCAGCATCTACGGCACCACCTGGACCCCCCTGGCCGAGACCATGGAGGACATCCTGGATTACTTCAAGGAAACCGGTAATGGCGCGCCCATCGAGGCCAAGTGCCAGAAGAATTTTCTGATCGTCATGACCGACGGTTTTCCCACCAAGGACACGGACGTCAGCCACTACCTGCATGATGCCGACCAGGACGGCAACGACCCCGGCAACTGCGAAAGCATCGGATCGCCCGGGGGCAACAGCCAGGATTGCAGCGACCACATGGACGATGTCGCCTATTACATGCGCCACAACGATCTGCGCTCGGATCTGGGCGAGGACGGTGAATCCTGGCAGGACGGCCAGAACGTGGTGACCTATACCATTGGCTTCGGTGTGGACGCGCGTCTGCTGGACGAGACCGCCGAGAACGGTGACGGCCTGTACCTGATGGCCTCGGACGCCGCCGAACTGTGGAACAGCATGGAACTGATCATGCTGGACATCATCAGCCGCATGTCCACCGGCGCGGCCGTGGCCGTGGTCTCCACCGAGCGTGGTGACGAGGACTACCTGTACCGCGGCAAGTTCATGCCCGGCGACTGGAACGGCTACCTCGAAGCCTTCCAGTTGCCCTATGAGGACGGCGACTTCCCCGAATGGGAAGCCGGCTATCTGCTTTCCCAGCGCAGCCCCTGGGACCGTCAGATCTTCACGGCGGTGGACGGGACGGGTTATGACTTCGGCTCCGGTCAGGAGGGCAGTCTATGGGAGGCCATGGAGGTGGACAACCCCTCCGAGGCCCTCGAGGTAATCCACTGGACCCGGGGCGCCTGGGTCGAGGGTTACCGCGAACGATCCGACGACTGGAAGCTGGGAGACATCATCCACTCCACCCCGGTGGTGGTGGGCGCGCCCAGCAACTTCACCCTGGATCAGGATTACCAGACTTTCATGGACAACCACGTCAACCGGCAGAAGGTTGTTTACGTGGGCAGCAACGACGGCATGCTGCATGCCTTCAGCGCCGGTGACGGCGAGGAGCTGTGGGCCTTCATTCCCGAGTTCGCCCTGCCCAAGCTGCAGGAAATCGCCAGCCCCTACTACTGCCACCAGTACACTTGCGACCTGACGCCAGAGGTGAAGGACGTCAAGATCGAGGGCGTCTGGAAGACCATCCTGGTGATGGGCGCCCGAGGCGGCGGAGCCGGCTATTTTGCCATGGATGTGACCTATCCCGAGGCTCCGCAGGTGCTGTGGGAGATGGAACTGGACGACGGCATGCCCTATTCCTCGGAAGTGGAATTCGCCGAGGTCGACGGTAAGCCCGTCCTGTTCATCGGCTCGGGTCTGGATCCGGACGGCATGGCCTATGTGTACGAGGTGAACCTGCCCGACGGCAGCGTCGAGGGTATTCTCGAGCTGAGTAATCTCGGTGCGGGAAACCGAAACAAGGCCACGGGCGTGCGCTCGGTGGATCTGAACCTGGACGGTTCGGCCGACCTCTGCTACGTGGCGGATCTGGACGGCACCGTCTACCGGATCGCCTTGGAGGAGTCGACCTCCCCGGGGAACTGGGATGTAACCCGTCTGTATAGCGGCAACCAGAGTATCATGGCCACCCCGGTGCCGGCCTTTGGCGAGGGCGGGGCGGTCAACGTGTACTTCGGAACGGGTGCCTACCTGGATGAAGATGATCTGGTCACCATGGAAGATAATTCCTTCTTCTGTGTCTTCGACAACCACGACGGCGGCTCCAACCCGACCCTGGCGGACCAGACCCACACGATCACCGACCCGGACGGGTACGACGGCTGGTACATGGATCTGCCCAACGAGGGGGAACGGGTCACCGAGCCGGCGGCCGTGGTGGCGGGTACGGTCTTCTACACCTCCTACAAACCCAGCAACGAGCCCTGCGAGGCCGGTGGCCATTCCTGGCTGACGCGTATCTCCTACGAGGACGGCTCCGTGCCCGATGACGGGGAGGACGACGGCTTCAACGGCCAGCGTCGCCTGGATATGGGCGACGGTATCGCATCGCGGCCGGTGGTGGATATCGTGAACGAGAACGTCATCGTCCAGTCCAGCGATGCGACCATCACCATCGAGGAGATCGGCCAGGTTTTCTTCAACCTGGAAGTCCGCTCCTGGCAGGAAACCCATGAGAACTACGGGGAGTCTGAAGGAGAAGTGATCCCATGATGAATTACCGAAAAATGGACCGGGGCCATGCGGTCCGGTTATTCCGGAATATCGGTCTGCTGGCCCTGGCGGTGCTGCTGCTGGCGGTCTTCACCAGCGAGCCGGCCCAGGCCTGGGGCAAGAAGAAGGTCGACGAGGACGAGGGGCGCCGGGCTGTGAACATGAATCAGCACCCGGACTACCATCTATTCCGGGGCGTGCTGCGGAAGGACCACCTGGGCAACTGGTCCCTGGACCGGCGCCGCATGTTCTTCAACCGCAACAGCAAGGTCACGCCCGAGGACGGCCCCGACGGGGACCCGGTCCTCATCGAGGGGCGCACCGCCCTGGTGACGGCCGCCGCCGTCAATGGGGAGTTGATCGTGCGCCGCGTAACCCTGGTGCCGGTGGACGAATTGCTGAAACGGGGAGGATTCAACGTGGGTGTGGAGACCGAGGAACCCCCCGCGATGGATCCGGGGACGCCCCGCTGACTCACCGCTGCAGCTGCTGTCGCAGTGCCCTTATCCTGGATTCCTGGTCCGGCGCCAGCCCTCTGATCGAGGCGGCGCCGGACAGGCTTTTCAGGGCCGCTTCCGTCTCGCCCATCCGCGCCCGCACCAGAGCCAGGTTGAACCACCCATTGACGTACTGCGGATAGTCCTCCACCAGCGTTTCCAGCAAACGGGCGGCGTCCTCCAACCGTCCCAGCGAGGCGTACGCCGAGGCCAGGTTCGACCGGATCTGGTGGTTGCCCGGACTCAGGGCGTGGGCCTTCTCCAGGGTCGTGAGGGCCTCTTCCATGAGCTGCGCCCGCTGCAGCGCCAGGCCGGCCTTGAGCCAGGGCAAGGCCCAGTCCGGGTCCAGCTCGGCGGCCTTCTTGAAGGAGCCGAGGGCCTCGTTCAGCTTGCCCTGCTTCTCCTGGTACAGCCCCATCCGGTAGGGGATGAAACGTTCCCCGGGGGCCCGCACTTCCGCCAGACGCAGCGCCGCCTCGGCCTGGGGCCAGGCCTCCAGATCCTCCAGATAGATGGCCAGCTGGTAGCTGGTTTCCGCCAGCCCGGGGCGCACCTCCTCGGCCTGCCGCCCCTTGGCCAGGGTGGTCTTCAGGTCGTCGCGCTTGCTGGCGCGGGAGGCCTCGTGCAGGTAGACCTGCCAGTCCACTTCCTGCGGCCCCAGCCGACCCCAGCGGGGCAACAGGGCGACCATCAGGATCACCGCCGCGGCCAGCCACCAGCGCCGGCGTGACCAGGCCAGGGCGGGCATCGCCGTCAGGAACACGGCCGCCGAGACGGCCAGCAGCGGGACCATGGGCATGCGGTAGCGGGAGGTGGGGAAGAAGGGCAGCAGGCTCAGGAAGTAGGCCAGGATCAGGATGATCATCACCCGCCGCCGGTCCGCCGGCAGGAAACGCAGACCCAGCAGACCGAAGGCCGCCAGGAAGGTGTAGTCCACCGGCAGGTAGCGCAGGGAAGCGAAGCGATGTTTCCAGTGACCGTAGCTGAAGATCTGCGGCAGCTCGTACCCGTTCCAGAAGCGGTAGGCCTTCAGCAGGTAGTGCCGGGGCATGGCGCCCAGGTTGCCACGGAACTCGTCCCAGGCACGACGCGTGAGGATGCGTGAGACTTCCGACCCTTTCAAATCGCGGCCCAGCTCCCGCTCCAGGGTGCTTTCCAGGGAGACGTCGAAGTCTTCCTGCCCCTCGTCCATGACGGGAGCGAAGAGCCCGTCGTACTGGGCCCGCTGGCCGATCAGCAGGTTGATGCCGCCGTTGCTGGTCAGCAGGACGAAGTCGTCGGCCACGATCAGGTTGCGCACGGTGGTGGGCACCAGCAAGAGCAGACCGGCGGCCGCCACCAGGACGCCGTGGCGCAGACGCCGGCCGAGGGGCTGCTCGCGGCGCAGCAGGATGAGGGTGGGCAGCGCGGCCAGCAGGATCAGGTTGTTGCCCCGGGCGAGCCCCGACAGGCCGACCAGCAGGCCGGCGATGATCCAGCTGCGCGCATCGTCCCGGAGCCAGGCCCGCAACACCTGGCGCGCCGTGAGCAGGGTCAGTGTGGTCAGCAGGGTGGCCATCAGGATCATGCCGGCGTAGAAGACGGCCGCGCCATAGAAGGCGTACAGGCCGGCCGCCAGCAGGGGTGCGGTGGCTCCGGGGGGATCGGCCAGGAAATCCCGGGTCAGCCGGTGCACCAGCACGATATTCAGCAGGGTCAGCAGCAACTGCAGGGCGCTGATGGCCATGCCGCCGGGACCAAAAACGAGGTACACCAGGGCCAGTAGGTGGGGATAGAGAGGCCCCATCCAGTAGGCCTCGCCCCAGCCGGGATCGCCGTGGACCAGCTGCAGGGCCCAGTCGTGGTAGGCCTGACTGTCCAGGATGGGGACGCGGACCAGGTCGGTGCCCGTCAGCTCGATGAAGAAGAAGACGCGCACCAACGCCGCCACCACCAGGAGAGTCAGCAGGGCCGGGCTGAGGCGCGGGCGCATCACGGTGTCACGGACTCCGTCAGGCGCACGCGGATGAACTCCGAGTCGTCCGGCAGGCCGGGGCGGCGACCCGTGCTCATGGGGTAGTTGTTGTCGTTGATCAGCAGCAGGGTGCGCTCGTTCAGGAGCATCAGGCACTCGGGCGTGACGAAGGGGAACTGGAAATCCCGGCCCAGGCCCACGGCGCCCGGTTCGGCGCGGGTCAAACCCCGGGGATCGGCCATGTTCAGCAGGTCGCACACCAGATGCTTCTGCAGGCAGCCCCGTTCATCCCGGGTGCCCAGGTCCACGCGGTAGATGCGCTTGATGACGGCGCCCTCGCCCTCGCCGCTGTCCCGCTCGGTCAGCAGCAGGCGGCCGGGGCCGGCGCTTTCCAGGGCGGCGATGGAGACGTCGGCTGCGTCCACCTCGTAGCGGTGGAAACGGTCCGTGAAGGCGCCGCTGTCCAGGTCGAACTCCAGGATGATGCGCCTGCGGCGGTCCGGGTCTTCCACCAGGCTCTTCTCGAGGGCCACGTACAGCAGCTTCCCGTCCGCGGAAAGAGCCAGCCCCTCGATGCCGCCGCTGCGCGGCAGATTGGCCAGCTGGGGGCCGTCGGCCTGGTGGCGCAGCTCGGGATGGTCGGGGGACATGAGGATGGGCAGGTTGCGGCCGTAGGGAGCCATGTCCGCGGGAAGGGGCAAGGGGATGGGGGCTTCCAGGACCTCGCCGCCGGCGTTGAGATGCACCAGGAAGGGGCCGAACTCCTCGCCCAGCCAGATGGTGCCGTCCGGCGCGCGCACAAAGCTCTCAGGATCCAGGTGGGCTCCGGTCAGCAGACCGTCCGCGGGGGAGCCGGGCACCAGGTTGCCGGGATCGCGCAGGCGCACCATCGCCAGCAGTTCCACCTTCCCGCGTTGCTCTTTTTCCTGGGCCCAGTCCACACGCAGGCGGAACCAGTGCAGGGGGAAGGCGGGGCTGTTGGCGCGGCTGCCGAAACCGTTGTCCTGGAGCACCAGCAGTTCCCCGTCCGGGCCGGGCAGCACGGAGCTGAAGCCCTGCACGGGGACGCCGTCCATGGGCATGCGCCGCCCGTTGATGACCGGGGCCAGCTCCCGGCCCACCTGGGGGCCGGGTTCGATGGTGTCCGCCGGCAGCACCGCCCGCGCCAGGAGTTCGGGGCGGGGCTCTTCGCCGCCGCAGCCGCCGAGGAAGGACGCGAGCGTCGCCAGCAGGACAAGGAAGAGGATGGAGCGCATCGTGACCTCGAAAGGGATGGACCATGAAATGGAGGAAACCGTTCCCAGCATAGCCCCAAAAGCGCGCGGCACAAATGGAAATCACCTGGTCGCCACGGACCGGAAAGGTGGGCCGTGACGACCTGGCTGGTGTATGGTGGGCAGGAGACCCGATGGAAGGGGAATCGATGGAATCCAGACCCTGGCTCTGCGCCCACCGCGGAGCCTCCGGCATCGCACCCGAAAACACCCTGGCGGCCGTGGGGCGGGCCCTGGATCTGGGCGCGGGCATGGTGGAGGTGGACCTGCAGCTCACTGTCGACGGGCACCTCGTGCTTTTCCACGACACCCGCCTGGAACGCACCACCAACGGCCGCGGCCCCCTGCACGGCCGGACCGTGGCCCAGCTGCGCGGGCTGGATGCGGGATCCTGGTTCGGCGCCGATTTTCGGGGTGAGCGCATCCCCACCCTGCACGAACTGCTGCAGGTCGCGCGGGGCCGTTCAAGTCTGAACCTGGAACTGAAGCGCCACGGCCGGGAGGAGGACCTGGTCTCCCGCGTCGTATCCTGCCTGGAGGGGGAAGCGCTGACGGACTGGTGCATCCTGACCAGTTTCGACCACGACCTGATCGCCGAGCTGGGCCGGCGGCTGCCCTCGGACTGGCGGCTGGGCCTGATCCTGGGCGCCGCCGACTGGGATGAGGCCCTGCTGGATCGCCCCGAGGCCGTCCTGAGCATCCACCACCGCCTGGCCACCCCGGAACGCCTGGCCCGGATCCACGCGGCGGGCAAGCAGGCGCATGTGTGGACGGTGGACGACCCCGCCAGGATGCGGGACCTGCGGGCGGCGGGAGCGGACGTGATCATCACCAACCATCCCGAGTTTGAAGCTGACGAAAAGGACCCTGCCGAATAAGATGGGTCCGAACCCCAACGGGAGTGTGCCTCATGAGCCATTTTCCTCCGGAGATCCAGGGTGAGAAACTGACGCCGCCCCACCACCCCGGTCTGGGTCTGGTGCGGGTCACCGAGGCGGCCGCCCTTACCGCCGGCCGCTGGATGGGCCTGGACGCGGCCAGCGATGCCGATCACGCCGCCCAGGACGCCATGGCGGCGGCCCTGAACCTGTTGCCCATGCGGGGCACCATCATCAGCGGGGAAGAGGGCCGCCTGCACGAGGCGACGCCCCTGACCAGCGGCTCGAGCATCGGCGCCGGCGAGGGACCCGAGATGGATGTGGAACTGAACGCCATCGACGGCGCGGGTCTGGTCAGCGAAGGCGTGCCGGGGGCCATCAGCGTGGCCGCCCTGGCGCCGCGCGGCACCATGTGGGACCCCGGCCCGGCCGTCTACCTGGAAAAGCTGGTGGTGGATTCGGACGTGGCGCCGCACATCGGGCCCGAGGCCCTGGACGCGCCCCCGGCCTGGACCCTGGCCCTGGTGGCCCGGCACAAGCAGAAGGAGATCCGGGACCTGGTGGTCTTCGTGCTCAAGCGCAAGCGGCACGAGAAACTGATCGAGGAGATCCGCCGCAGCGGCGCCCGCGTCTTCCTGCGTGGGGACGGCGATGTGGCCGGCGCCCTGATGGCCGGCTACCGGGGCGGCGAGGTGGACGTGCTCATGGGCATCGGCGGCTCGGCCGAGGGCTTGGCCGCCGCCTGCGCGGTGAAGGTGATGGGTGGGGAAATCCTCGGCCGCATCGCCCCGCAGAGCGAGTCGGAGAAGGCGGCCTGCGCCGAGGCCGGCCTGGATACTGGGAAGATCCTGCGTTGCGAGGATCTGGTGCGCGGGGACAGCATGTATTTCTCGGCCACGGGCATCACCGACAGCGTGATTCTCGACGGGGTGCACTACCACGGCAGCATCGTGACGACCCATTCCCTGGTCCTGCGCTACGAGACCCAGACCCGGCGCGAGATCAAGACCGAACACCGACTGAAGTGAGCCGAGGGATGGACGGAGCCTCCACAGCATCGATCCGGGACAGCCTGAAGGTCAGGTGGAAGGAGGATTCCGCCTACCTGCTGCGTCCGGTGGAGGTACTGCGCGGCGTCACCCGGGCGGATCTGCGCCCGGATCTGATCGCCGGCCTGACGGTGGCGGTGGTGCTGTTGCCGCAGGCCATCGCCTACGCGTCCATCGCCGAGCTGCCGGCCCAGGTGGGGCTGTACACGGCCATGGTCGGGGCCATCGTGGGCGGGTTGTGGGGCAGC
>JGI12109J20283_10255945_pt1 | contig 18516 bp, 20 predicted proteins | sample ElkSlonscriptome_12_FD_20283 | JGI IMG/M metagenome (IMG submission 20283)
AACCGCTCCCGTTGCCAGCCGGGATCGCCCTCGCTGCGATAGTAATCGAGCCCCGTCTCGCCGATGGCGGCATTGCGCCCGTCCTCGGCCAGGGCCGCCAACTCCTCCGGGCTGGGCTCGCGCACGTCCCGCTCGTTTGGGTGCACACCGACCGACGCCGAGACTTGGCGATAGGGCTCGATGAGCGCCCGCATCGCCGGATGATGCTCTAGGTCGATCCCGACACACAGCAGTCGCTCGACCCCGGCAGCCTGCGTGGCTTCCATCAGGCGATGAAAGTCCCCGGCGTAGGGGGCAAGATCGACGCGATCGAGGTGACAGTGGGAATCGATGAACATCGCAAGGCAGCTCAAGTCTTAGGAACACAGCGACGACAGCCGCTGACCGTGGCCACTCGAGGCCACCCAGAAAGGCAATGGCATCCGCGCCAGGGCCTACATGGTATGGGTCGGGCGCTCGCCGTTCAGCATGCCCGCGAGGTATTCCTCGATCTTGCGCCGCGCCGTGCCCTTGTCATGCTCGCTGAACTGCACCCCGACACCGACGACGCGGTTGCCTTCCGCCCCCGGCGGGGTCACCCAAATCACCCGTGCGGCCACTGGGATACGCTCCGGCTCGTCCATCAACTGGAGCAGCAGAAAGATCTCGTCGCCCAGCTGATAGCGTTTGGTCGTCGGAATGAACAGCCCACCGTTCTCGACGAAAGGCATGAAGGCCTGGTAGAGGGCATTCTTATCGCGAATCGCGAAGCTCAGGATCCGCTGCTGACCGCCGAGTGATCCTGTTTCCATCTATCCAGTCTCCGGGCTCAACTGCGCCAAATCGATGAGGATGGACTCCAAGAGTAACTGCTTGTTGATCGTTGTATCGACAACGGCTCGCGCGTAGAAGATCCGCTGCAATACCACGTGCAACTGCGCCGCATCGAGCCGTTCGACAAGCCTAAAAAGGTCTGCGCGCTTGTCCGGATTGGTCAGATGGACGCAATCGCGGTCGGCTGCCAGCCGCAGCAGGTCACTGACCCAGCTGCTCAACCATTGGCATGATAGTCGCGAGTCCAGGGTGTTCCAAGCCCCTGCCTCCGCAATAGGATCGCACGCACCCCGCACGACGCCCTGAAAACCGGCGAAACGCTCCTCGCGCCGCGCCACAAGGTCGCTGTCGCGGTAAGCCAGCGCCCTCACAGGCGCTCCCGGCGCGAGCCGCAGTAGCTGGCGCGGGTCCGCGTCGCCAGCGCGCTCGCTCAACCACGCCAACGCCATGGATTCCGTCGGCAAGGGCATCGTCAAGCACTGGCAACGGCTGCGGATCGTCGCCGGCAAACGGTTGGGCTCTGCGCTCACCAGGATCATCACTGTCTGAGCCGAGGGTTCCTCCAAGGTCTTCAAGAGGCTGTTCGCAGCGGCCCGGTTGAGCTGGTGCGCCGGGTCGATCAGGATGATCTTGTATCGCCCGCGGTGCGCGCTCAAGGCCTCGCCCTGGATCAGCTCGCGAATGGCGTCGACCCGGATCTCCTGCGTCTTGGCATCCGGGTCGGGGCCCAGAAGGGCACGATCGGGGTGATTGCCAGCGCGCAGCAACTGACAATCCTCACAGTGGCCGCAGGCCAAGCCCGCCGAGGTCACCCGAGGGCACAGCAGGGCGGCAGCCAAGGCCTCGGCAAAGAGCCCCTTGCCGATGCCCGCTGCCCCGGCAAGCAGCAGCGCATGCGGCAGACGCCCCGCCTGCCTGGCGCGCCAAAACCGCTCCCAGGGCGCGCGCATCCACGGCGGGGGGCGCGGGTTATCCAAGTCGTCCAGGGGTGAATCGGTCATCTCGGATCCGTGCGTGAAGCCTCGGCGTCTCGATCGGGTTCGCTCGCGAGGTGGCGTTCGTGTCAGGGTGCTTCGATAGCGATGCCAATAGCAATACCGCTAGCAATCGCGATCCCGATGCCGGTTTCGAGTGTTGCGAAGACTTGGTCTAAGGTGCGCTTTGGGGTCCGAGCCGCCGTAGGGCAAAATCGTCGACAATGCTGCGAACACGTTCCGATACGGTCATCGGGTCGTCACGGGCGTCGATGCGGTACACTCTCCCTGGCTCGAGTGCGGCACGCTCGAGATACGCCTGGCGCACCCGCTCGAAGAATTCCAGCGTCTCGGCCTCGAAGCGATCGGCAGCCGAACGCTGACGCGCCCGGCGCAGGCCCTGAGCGGCCGGGAGGTCCAGCAGCAGGGTCAGGTCGGGTCGCAGCGAGCCCTGTATCAATGCCTCGAGTGCGGCAATGCGACTCCCATCGACCCCGCGTCCGCCTCCTTGGTAGGCGTAGGTGGCATCGGTGAAACGGTCGCTGACGACCCAGGCGCCCGCGGCCATGGCCGGACGTATGCGGCGCTGCAGGTGTTCGGCCCGGGCAGCGAATAGCAGCAGGAGCTCGGCATCTGCGGCCATTCCCTGGTTCGTCGGGTCCAGCAGCAGGGCGCGGATGCGCTCGGCAATTGCCACGCCGCCCGGCTCGCGGGTGCGCACCACGGACACGCCGCGCGCCTCCAGGCACTCGCAGACAACCGCGAGCTGGGTCGATTTTCCGGCCCCTTCGATCCCTTCGAGTGTTACCAAGCAACCCCGGCTCACGATGCCCCGCTACTCGTCTCCGAAAATGTAGCGCCGCACGGCCCGGTTGTGCTCTTCGAGCGTCGCCGAGAAGTGATGGCCTCCGTCGCCTCGCGCGACGAAGTAGAGCGCCTCGCCCTCTTCCGGATGCAGAGCCGCGGTGATCGAGGCGCGCCCCGGTAGCGCGATGGGCGTCGGCGGCAGACCCCCGCGGCGGTAGGTGTTATAGGGGGTGTCTGCGCGCAGGTCGGCCGAAGTCAGGTCGCCATCGTAGTCCTCGCCGAGACCGTAGATGACGGTCGGGTCGGTCTGCAGCCGCATACCGCGCCGCAAGCGCCTCACAAACACCCCGGCGACTTTCGCCCGCTCGGTCTTGCGACCGGTCTCCTTCTCGACAATGGAGGCCAGGATCAAGGCCTCATAGGGTGTCTTCAGCGGCAGCCCCGCATCGCGTTCGGCCCACTCTTCGGCCAGCACTTCCTCCATGCGCTGCAGAGCCCGACGCAATATCTCGAGCTTGGCAGTGCCGCGCGGGAAGCTGTAGGTGTCGGGGAAGAATCGCCCTTCCGGCGCCTGACCCGGCCGTCCCAGGCGGGCCATCAGCTCGCTGTCGGTGAGGCCGCTCAGATCGCCCGAGAAGACGTCTCGCTCGGCCAGGGCCGCCAGGGTGCGGCGAAATCTCCAACCCTCAACGAGGGTGACGGCGTGCTGCACGACGCGGCCCGATGTCAGCACCTCGAGCAGCTCTGGTGGGCGCAAGCCGCCTGGCCAGCTGTATTCGCCGGCTCGCAACTCGCGCGCCTGTCCCGATAGGTAGGCCAACACCACGAAGAGATGGGGGTCTTTCAGGTATCCATCGGTCTTCAGCCGCTCGGCAATCTGGCGCAGCGAGGCCCCGCGCGGAACCTGAAAATAGGGCTCGGCCTCGTTGCCCGGAATCGGGCGCATGAGAAAGCGCTGATAGTCCCAGCCCAGGGCGCCGGCGATGATGCCGATGACGAGCACGGGTACCAGGATCAGAGGCAACCAGCGGCGGCGCATCAGTGTACCGCCTCGCCGAGGTCGTTGGCGGCCTGCGCAACGGCAGCGACCAGCTCGGCGGGCGGTCTCCCTGGCAGGGAGCGGCCACCGCAGGTGCGGATCGGCCAGATCCCGATGACGGCGTTGGTCAGAAAGGCACCCTCCGCGGCGAACAGGTCCCGCGGCCAAATCCCGTCCTTTGCGACCGAGAGGCCGAGGCGCGGAGCCAAGTCAAGAACGGCAGCCCGCACGGTGCCGGCGACGCCGCAGCGCCCGAGGTCCGGCGTGACGAGTCGATCCCCCTGCACGAGGAACAGGTTCGTCATCGTACCGCCGATGACGCGGCCCGCCGCATCGCACATCAGCCCCTCAGCGACCTGTAAGTCATTCCACTCGGCACGCGCCAGGACCTGGTCGAGGCGGTTGAGGTGTTTGAGACCCGCTAGACTAGGGTTGTCGCTGACTTGGGTCCGGCAGACGACCACGTCGACGCCGGTTTGCGACCAGGACGAAGGATACTGCGGCCGCCGATGCAGGCTCAGGATACGGCGCGGGGCCGCACCAATCACCGGGCGGTAACCCCGCGGGCCCTCGCCACGCGTCAGGATGAGCTTGATGACGCCATCGGCGCCGGCCGCCAGCCGCATGACCTCGCCGTAGAGCTGCCGGCCGTCGGGTTCGGCCAGGCCTAGCCTTGCAGCACCGTGGCAGAGGCGCGCGAGGTGCCGATCCCAGAGACGCGGTCGCCCCGCGGACATTTTGATCGTCTCGAACAATCCATCGCCGTACTGAAGACCTCGGTCCGCCACCCCGATCCGGTCGTGCGGGGCGCCGTCGACCAAGGCCGTGATCGCACCGCGCACGGCGGCCCTAAACGCGGCGGAAGACGAGCGTCCCGTTGGTGCCCCCAAAGCCGAAGGAATTGCTCAGCGTCACGTCGAGTTTCATTTCCCGTGCGTTGTTGGGGACATAGTCGAGATCGCAATCCGGATCCGGAGTCGTATAGTTGATCGTCGGTGGAACGACCTGATCGCGCATGGCCAGCAAGCAAAAGATCGCTTCGGCGCTCCCGGCCGCGCCGAGCATGTGGCCGGTCATCGATTTCGTGGAACTCACCGCCAGCTTGTAGGCGTGATCGCCAAAGGCCGCCTTGATCGCGCGCGTCTCGGCAATGTCGCCAGCGGGTGTGGAGGTGCCATGGGCGTTGATGTAGTCGATCTCGGTGCCGTCAACCCCGGCGTCGTCCAGCGCCAAGCGCATGCAATCGCAGGCCCCGGCGCCGTCCTCGGCCGGCGCCGTCATGTGATAGGCATCGGAGTTCATGCCGATCCCGGCCAACTCGGCGTAAATGCGGGCCCCACGCGCCTTCGCCTGTTCGTACTCCTCGAGGACGACGATCCCGGCACCGTCGCTCAAGACGAAGCCATCGCGGTCCTTGTCGAACGGCCGGCTTGCCGCAGCGGGGTCATCGTTGCGGGTCGATAGGGCCCGGGCCGCGGCGAAGCCACCCAGCCCGACTGGCGTCGTAGCCATCTCCGCGCCGCCGGCAATCATGGCATCGACGACGCCATGCCGGATCATCAGGGCCGCCTCGCCGATATTGTGAGAGCCCGTACTGCACGCGGACACGATCGAGTAGTTCGGGCCCTTGAGCCCGTACTTGATCGATAGATCGCCTGCGACCATGTTGACGATGTTGGCCGGGACGAAGAAGGGTGAAATCTTGCGCGGCCCGCCGGTGCGATAGGCCTCATAGTTGTTCTCGATACCGCTGATGCCGCCGATGCCGGAGCCGACGGCCACGCCGATTCGTTTTGCATTGGCCTCGGTGATCTCGAGCCCGGCATCCTCAATCGCCTGCGTTCCCGCGGCGATGCCATAGTGGATGAACTTGTCCATCTTGCGGAGATCCTTCTTCGCGATGTAGGCCAAGGGATCGAAGCCGTAGATGGGCCCACCGAACCGCGTACTGAACGCGGCGATGTCAAAGTGCGTAATGGGTTGTATGCCGCTGCGGCCGGCCAGGATGCTCTCCCACGCAGACGGGACATTCACGCCCACGGGGGCCACGAGCCCAAGCCCGGTGACGACTACCCTTCTCGATGCCATGGGGAACCCCTTCGATCAATACATAAAGACGAATGCACCCGCCCGATGCGGCAGGGGCGGCACACCTTGACGCTGGGCAAATCCCTTGCAGAGCAGCTCTTTCCCTAAGGTTGGAATGCCGATCGGCAGGGGTCACCCGGACTGCTCCGCCGAGCCTCGCCAGCGACGCCGCAGACCCCCGCCTCGGGCACGCCGAGCGAGGCATCAGGGCCGGGCGGAATCGAGCCGAGGCCCTCTTGCGCACCCCCCTCAGCCCATGTGCGCGTTGATATAATCGACCGCCTGCTGGACCGTGGCAATTTTCTCCGCGTCCTCGTCCGGGATCTCGGTCTCGAACTCCTCCTCGAGGGCCATGACCAATTCAACGGTATCCAAGGAGTCTGCTCCCAAGTCGTCGACGAACGACGCCTCGGGCGTCACGTCTTCTTCCTTCGCCCCCAGTTGCTCCACGACGATCTTTCGAACTCGCTCTTCGACGCTGCTCATTGTTTTGAATCCTCATCGATTGGATGGCCCGACCCCAAGGCCAGGGTCCGGCGTATTTTAGTGACAATCGCTTGCCGATGAAAGGCGCAGAATCCGCCCAACCGAACCATTAAGGCAATGTCTTGAATCGCTTTTTTGGCCTCGACCTGCGGCTCACGCCATATACATGCCACCGTTGACGTTCAGGGTCTCGCCGGTGATGTAGGCGGCCCCGGGGGAGACCAAATAGACGACCGCCGAGGCGATCTCCTCGGCCCGCCCCAAGCGCCCCAAGGGGACGCCCTTGAGCAGTTCCTCGCGCTGCGCATCGTCGAGCGCGCGTGTCATATCGGTGTCGATAAAGCCCGGGGCCACACAATTGACGGTAATGCCGCGCGAGCCGACCTCCCGGGCCAACGACTTGGTGAAGCCCATCATTCCCGCCTTGGCCGCAGCGTAGTTGGTTTGCCCTGCATTGCCGCTGAGCCCGACAACAGAGGCAATATTCACGATGCGACCGCGACGCGCCTTCATCATCGGCCGCAGACAGGCCTTGCCCAGACGGTACAGCGCAGAGAGATTGGTCTCGATCACCGCCGACCATTCCTCGTCCTTCATCCGCATCAGCAGGTTGTCGCGTGTAATCCCGGCGTTGTTGACCAGGATCGTCGGGGCGCCCAGCTCGGCATCGACGCGTGCCATCGCCGCTTCGACCGAGGCCGGGTCGGCAACGTCCAGCACCACCCCGCTGCCCCTGCCGCCCGCCTCGGCAAGGGTCTCGGCGATGCGCTCGGCGCCGGCCTGCGTCGTCGCGGTGCCGGCGACTGACGCACCCTCCGCGGCGAGTGCAACCGCGATGGCACGACCGATTCCGCGACTCGCTCCTGTGACCAGCGCGACCTCCCCACTAAGCATCATTGGCAACCTCCAAGGCATGGGCGAGTGATGGCGGATCAAAGACCGCCAGCGTTTGCAACGTCTTGTCGATCCGCTTGCCAAGGCCGGTCAAGACCTTCCCGGGACCGCACTCGATGGCCGTGGAGATCGGTCCGAAGTCGTGAAGCCGGCGAACGGTCTCGACCCAGGGCACGGGACTGTAGAGCTGGCGGATCAACAGTTCGCGAATGCGCTCGGGGTCGGACTCGGGCGCGACCGTCACATTGTGCAGCACCGCCCTCGTCGGAGGCGCGATCGCAATCTTTGCCAGGAAATCGGCAAGGCGCGCCGCGGCAGGGCGCATCAGGGCGCTATGGGCAGGGACGCTGACCGCGAGCGGCAGCACGCGCTTGGCCTTTGCTGCCTTCGCCGCCTCCAGGGCGCGCGTCACCGCAGCCTGGGCACCCGCGATGACGACCTGTCCCGGCGCATTGAAGTTGACCGGTTCGAGGACCTGGCCTGCGGCCTGGTCTCGACAGATGCCCGCCACCTCTTCATCGCTGAGCCCGACGACGGCAGCCATAGCCCCCTCGCCGGGCGGCACCGCCGCCTGCATCAGACGCCCACGCTCGGCGACCACGGCGACCGCATCACGGAAAGCGATGGCGTCGGCGGCCACCAGTGCGCTGTACTCGCCCAGACTGTGGCCCGCCAGCACCCGCGGGGCAGGACCGCCGCGCTCCTGCCAGACGCGCCAAACGGCAACCCCGGCCGCCAGCATCGCCGGCTGGGTGTGCTCAGTGCGGTCGAGCGCCTCGGACGGTCCCGTATCGACGAGCCGCCAAAGATCGAGATCGAGGACTTGCGAGGCCTCGGCAAAGGTCTCCCGCACAATGGGGTAATCCTCGGCCAGCGCCTGCAGCATACCGACCGACTGCGAACCCTGGCCCGGAAACAAGAAGGCTAGCATCGCCGTCATCGCACCTAGTCCAATCTCATGTCCATCAATAGCGCAGCAGGATCGAGCCCCAGGTCAGTCCACCGCCAAAGGCCTCCATCAGGACCGTCTGGCCGCGCTGGATGCGCCCGTCACGCACCGCCTCGTCCAACGCCAGGGGCACCGACGCCGCCGAGGTATTGCCGTGCTGGCCAAGGGTCACGACGACGCGCTCCATCGGCAAGTTGATCTTGCGCGCCGTCGCCTGAATGATGCGCACGTTGGCCTGGTGAGGCACCAGCCAGTCGAGGTCTGAGCGCGTCATGGCGGCCGCGTCCAGGGCCTCGTCGACGATCCGCCCGAGGATGGTCACGGCCATCCGAAACACCTCGTTGCCCTTCATCTCCATGTAAGGCGAACCAAGCCAGCCATTGCCGATGCCGGCGGGGACCTGGAGTAGCTCTCTGAAGGCGCCGTCGGCGTGGAGGCGCGATGAGAGGATGCCCGGCTCTTCGGCCGCGCCGGCGACGACCGCGCCCGCCCCATCGCCGAACAAGATTGCCGTACCACGATCCTGCCAGTCGAGGATCCGCGAGATGGTATCGGCACCGACGACAAGGGCGCGCCGCGCACTGCCGGTGAGGACGAATTTCTCCGCGACCGACAAGGCATAGACGAAGCCGGTGCAAACAGCCTGGACATCGAAGGCCGGGCAGCCATGGATGCCGAGGCGCTGCTGGAGCAGGCAAGCGGTGCTTGGGAAGGTCTGATCCGGTGTCGTCGTCGCAACAATGATCAGGTCGATTTCACCGGCCTCGACGCCGGCGGCACTGAGGGCGCGTCGCGCCGCTTGCTCGGCAAGGTCGCAGCAAGTCTCCCCCTCGCGGACGACGCGGCGGGCACGAATGCCGGTGCGCCCGACGATCCAGGCGTCAGTGGTGTCCATCATGCCTTCGAGGTCGGCATTGCTCAGGACGCGCTCCGGAAGATAGCCCCCGGTTCCGAGGAGACGGGCGTAGCGGTTCATCCGGCCGCCCTTTCGCGGCCGTCATCGAGTTGCAGGGCGACCTGCTCGGCAATCCGCGCGGGCACGTTGCAATGAATCTCCTGCTCGGCGATCCGGATGGCGTTCTCGAAGGCGATACGATCGGCCCCGCCGTGGCTTTTGATGACGATCCCTTTCAACCCGAGCAGGCTCGCACCATTGTAGCGGCGGGGGTCATAGGTGCGACGGAAGCGGTTCAGGACCGGCAGCGCCGCGATGCCGGAGAGGCGGGTCAGCCAGGACTCGTTAAAGCTGCGCTTGAGAAACCGCCCGAGCAGCTTGGCGACCCCCTCGCTGGTCTTCAGCGCCACATTGCCGACAAAACCATCCATCACGACCACATCGACATCACCGAGATAGACGTCGTCACCCTCGACATAACCAATGTAGTTGAGGTTGCTGCTGGCAAGCAGCTCGTGGGCCTGCCTGACCTGCTCGTTGCCTTTGATCTCTTCCTGGCCAATATTCAGCAGCCCGACCTTGGGCGCGGCCACACCCTCGACGGCGCGCACCAACTCGCTGCCCATCACCGCGAACTGGAACAGATGGATCGCACTGCAATCGACATTGGCCCCGAGATCGAGCACGTGAGTCGAGCCTGCGAGTGCAGGCACCGTCGTAATGATGGCCGGCCGGTCGACGCCGGGAAGGGTCTTCAGCACGAAGCGCGCGGTCGCCATCAGGGCGCCGGTGTTTCCGGCGCTCACGCAGGCATCGGCGGCACCATCCTTGACCAGATTGATGGCCACCCGCATCGAGGAGTCCTTCTTATTGCGCAACGCCTTCGACGGCGGCTCATCCATGGCGACTGATTCGGAGGCATGACGAATCGCCAATCGCCCGTGGCCTCGCGCACCGCTCAGCTCCTTGCGGATCGCTGCCTCGTTGCCGACCAGGACCAAGGCCACATCGCGCGCCTGCGCCAGATAGTCGAGGGCCGCCGGGACCACGACGCTGGGCCCGAAATCTCCGCCCATCGCGTCGAGGGCAATGGTCAGTGGTCGGCTCACGCTGGCACCCGCCACGACACTTCCGGCATCCGCGCAAACTGCTCGATCATGGTCCTTGAATCCGTTTCCCGACAGGCGCTCAATCGTCCTTGTCGATTACCTTGCGGCCACGGTAGAAGCCGTCGGCCGAGACATGATGACGCCGGTGGGTCTCACCGGTCGTCGGCTCGGTCGACAGCGTCGGCTTGGCCAATGCGTCGTGCGAGCGGCGCATGCCGCGCTTCGAAGGGGTCTTGCGGTTCTGTTGGACTGCCATAGCGGTCTCACCTTGCTCGCTTCTGTCTCAGTGAAAACGTCCCGACCGCCACTCAGCGAGGATGGCGAACGGGTTCGGTCGGGGCTCGTCGACGGACCCCTCATCGCCAAACGACCCCCCTTCGCCGCAGTGCGCCGAAGGGTGCTTCGGGATCAACGGCACTGCCAGCAGCAGTTCCTCTTCGATGAGCTCTAGCGGTCGCACGAACCGATCCTCCATCAGCAAGGGATCGTAGTGCTCCGGCAAGTCATCGGTCTGCTCCGGCCGCGTGACGGCCGCCAAGGCGAAAGCCGTCGACACCGGCAAGCCGAACGGCTGCAGGCAGCGTTGGCATTCGAGCTTTAACACGGCCTCGAGAGTCCCGCGCACCGTCGCTCGTCCCTGCGAATCGCGCTCAAATACCATGGCGAAACGGACTTGACCGGCAGGCTCGCAGACGACCGAGCGCAGCCTCGGCATCTCGGACAGGGCGATCTCGCCGGCGAAGGATCGCCCGCCGGCAATCGCGCGGTGCAGGTCGATCTGATCCGGAAGCATCCCAGACATAAGCCGTTCAAATTACTATTTCTAGCCTTTTCTTGTCAATGCATGCAGCCACCGTCCGGCGACGCCCACGGGGCTCGTCAGCCAAGTCGAGCCAACATGATGCCGGCGGCGAGCCAATGACGCCGGCGACCTTTGGCCCCATGGTGGGCATCAACAGACAGTTCTGGAGTTCGTCTCGGCCCCGACGGCCGAGATCCTACCGATGTCGCGCATCAAGCGGACCTCGCCGACCTTCACCCAGTCGCCTTGAGACACCGCAGGGAGCGAACGCGCTGCAAGAATTTCATCGTAAGGTCGCGCGATACCAGGACTCGATCGACCAGGAGCCCAACTCGATCAAGTATCGAAGGGGTGACGCCGGACGATGGTCTCCTCGCGGTCCGGGCCGGTAGAGATCAGGTCGATCGGTACACCACCGAGCTCTTCGATGGTGCGCAAGTAGCCGCGCGCGTTCTCGGGCAGCGCCTCGAAGCGTTTGGCGCCCGCGGTGCCGGCCTCCCAACCCGGTAGCTCGATGAAGCGTGGCCGACACGCGCCAATGAGGTCGGCACCCACCGGCGGCGCACTGAGCTCCTCGCCGCGCAGTTCGTAGCCGACGCAGAGCTTGATCGTCTCGAGCCCGTCTAGGACATCGAGCTTGGTGATGCAGAGCCCGGTGACGCTGTTCAGCGCGAAGGCCCGCCGCAGCGCAACCATGTCGAGCCAGCCACAGCGTCGCTTGCGCCCGGTCGTGGCGCCGAACTCGTGGCCATGGCGACCCAGGTGCTCACCGGCGGCGTCGAACAGCTCGGTTGGGAAGGGACCACCCCCGACGCGAGTCGTATAGGCCTTGACGATACCGAGGACATAATCGAGGTCGCAAGGACCGACCCCACTGCCGCTCGCCGCGCCACCGGCGGTCGTCGTCGACGAGGTGACAAAGGGATAGGTGCCATGGTCGATGTCGAGCAGCGAGCCCTGCGCGCCCTCGAACAGGGCGTTTTCGCCGGCCACGCGCAACGCGTGAAGGATCCCCGGGACATCGGCGACCATGGGCGCTAGAGCGCCGACGTACGAGAGAGCCTCGTCGAGTACCCGGCCAAAATCCAGCTGGTCCGCATGGTAGTAGTTGGCCAGGGCGAAATTGTGATAGTCGAGGACCTCGCGAACGCGCTCCTTGAACACCTCGGCATCGAGCATCTCCCCGAGGCGGATGCCGCGCCTTGCAGCCTTGTCCTCATAGGCCGGGCCGATACCGCGGCCGGTCGTACCGATGGCGTGACGCCCGCGGGCCTTCTCTCGCGCCTGGTCGATCGCAATGTGGAAGGGGAGGATGAGCGGGCAGGCCGCGCTGATGCGCAGACGCTCACGCACCGGGACGCCGCTCTGCTCGAGCAACAGCATCTCCTCGAACAGGGCCGTCGGCGACACCACGACGCCGTTGCCGATCAGGCACTGGACCCCATCGCGCAGAATGCCGGACGGGATCAGGTGCAGGATCGTCTGATGACCATCGATGACGAGGGTGTGTCCGGCGTTGTGCCCGCCCTGGAAACGCACCACGGCGGCGACCCGGTCTGTCAACAGGTCGACGACCTTGCCCTTGCCCTCGTCTCCCCACTGGGCGCCGACTACGACAACATTCTTGGCCATCTTCGTTCTCGTCCACCCCTCAGTCACAGGGAACCAGGGTCCACCGCCCAAGGTGATGGACCAACCTCTCACCGCAGCCGGACTCGGCTGAGGCGACCGCCTGCCCCGGCAGCTCCGCGATCACCCGGCGCCCGCCACGCCGCAGTCGCGCAACCTCTTCCTGCAGGGCAGGATCGTTCGACCAAGGCGCCAGGATCGCAGGCGGCTCGGTGCGCGGCGCACGCTGACCGTGACGCAATAGCCCCTTGAGGTCGGCGCTGAAGCCGACCGCCGGGCGCGCCCGTCCGAAGACGCTGCCGATATGGTCATAGCGGCCACCACGGGCCACCTCCTGCCCCCAACCGGGCACGAAGGCCGCGAAGACGACGCCCGTCTTGTAGTGATAACCGCGCAGCTCGGCGAGATCAAAGTGGACAGGCACCTCGGGCAACCAACGCTGCATCTCCTCGGCAACGCGGCGCAGGTACTCCAGCGCGGCGCGCACCTCCGGCTCGGCGTCGGCCAGGACTTCGGCGGCCCGATCAAGTGCATCGTCGCCGCTGAGCTCGGCCAACGCCAGCAACATGCCGGCGATCGGCTCGGCAACACGGCACTCGGCGATCAAGGCCTCGATCTCGGGCACCGCCTTGCGCTGCAGCACGGCGAATAGCGCCATCTCCTGGCTGTGCGTCAAACCCGCCTGGCGCGCCAGGCCGCGAAAGATCCCGACGTGACCCAAGTCCAGATAGGCCGACCGGACCCCCGCGGCGCCGAGGGTCAGCATCAGCAGTCGCAAGATCTCGACATCGCTCTCCGGCCCGGCATGGCCATAGATCTCCGCGCCGAGCTGCAATGGACTGCGGGTGCCTGCGAAGCCGTCCGAGCGGGTATGCAATACAGTCCCTAGATAACACAGGCGTGTGGCGCCCGCGCGGCGCAGGTGATGGGCGTCGATCCGGGCGACCTGCGGGGTCATATCGGCACGCACGCCGAGCAGGCGTCCGGTCGCTTGATCGGTGAGCTTGAATGTCTGCAGCTCTAGGTCGTGGCCTGTGCCGGTCAGCAAGGATTCGAGATAGTCGATGAAGGGCGGGACGACCAGTTCGTAGCCCCAACTGCAATACAGGTCGAGGAGTTCGCGACGCAGCGCCTCGATGGTGTCTGCCTGTGGCGGCAGGATCTCTTCGATGCCGACGGGCAGCAGCCAGCGTTCTTCGTCCATTCCTCGGCCTGTCAATTGACGAGATACAGCAAACCGACGCCGAGGACCATGCTGATCAGGCCCGCGAGGCGCAATGTTCGGTTGTCGGCACTGGCCACCTCGAGCAACGCCTGGCGAAGGCGCTCCGGACTCAAAAAGGGCCAGATCCCCTCGATCACGAAGAGCAAGGCGAGCGCAATCAGCAGGTCGTGCCACATGGTTCTGCAGTCAGGTCAGGCGTGGCAATCTGCCCCGGCGCCGGATGGCGCGCCCCGACAGACGGCGAATCACAAAACTGGGGAATGATTACAGAAAAGCCCCGCTGTGTCGATGGGCTTGGACTGCAACGGGCCGGGCTTCAAGGAAGGGATGGAACCCTCGCCGCGCCGCGGCAGGCTGCCGCGGCGCGCCGGATCTCGCTCAGGGCGTGCCCTTGTCTCTGAAATAGGTAAAGAAGTCAGACTTTGGCTGGAGGACCATCAGGCTGTCTCCGGCAGCGAAGGCGCCTCGGTAGGCCTCGAGGCTGCGATAGAAGGCATAAAAGTCCTGATTCTGACCATAGGCGGAGGCGTAGATCTCCGTCGCCTTCGCATCGCCTTCACCGCGCAGCGTTTCCGCCTCTTTGTAGGCATCCGCGATCGTGACCGTGCGTTGCCGGTCGGCATCCGCACGAATCCGCTCGGCCGCCTCCGAACCCAGGGCGCGCAGATCTCGAGCCACGCGCTCGCGCTCGGCGCGCATCCGGGCGTAGACAGACTCACTGACCTCGGCCGGCAGGTCGATCTTCTTGACCCGCACATCGACGACCTCGACACCGAGGTCGGCGGCACGCCGATCGATGTCTTTCGAGAGCTGCTCCATCAGCTCCTTGCGATCCTCAGAGACCACCTCTTGGATGGTCCGCTTGCCGAACTCATCGCGCAGGCTCGTATTGATCCGCTCCGAGAGCAGGCGCGCGATTCGGGACTGGTTGCCGCTGGTCGAACGGAAAAACTGGGCCGCATTGGCGATCCGCCACTTGGCATAGGAGTCGACGATCACGTCTTTCTTCTCGATCGTCAGGAACCGTTGCGGGCGCGAATCGAGCGTCTGGATGCGGCGGTCGAAGGTCTCGATGTTGTTGACGAACGGGACCTTCAGATACAGACCGGGCTCTTCGTAGGTCGCGACGATCTCGCCGAGACGCAGCTTGATCGCCATCTCCCACTCGTTGACGATGAACGTCGCCGTATAGGCGAGGATGCCCAGTACAATGACCCCGATCGGGGCGTAGACCCTGACTAGCTGGTTCATCGGCGTGCGCTCCGCTCACGGCTGACGGTACGAATCGATGACGATGCACCGTCGTTGCTGGTATCGGAAGAGGTTCTCGAAGACGACCTGTTGTTGGTGTTCGCGTCGCCCGCGGCGGCACCGCGCGAATGCCGCAAGATCTGATCGATCGGCAGATACATCACGCTGTTGCCTTCGGGCATATCGAGGACCACGGTACTGCTCGACTGGAGCACTTCCTGCATCGTCTCGAGGTAGAGGCGCTCGCGGGTGACCTGCGGAGCTCGCTGATACTCGGTGAGCACCGCCAGGAAGCGCGACGTCTGTCCCTCGGCCTCGGCAATCACGCGGTCGCGGTAGGCCTTGGCATCGGCGACGGCCCGCGCGGCCTCACCGCGCGCCTGCGGCAGGATTTCATTGGCGTAGGCCTCGGCCGTATTCTCGATCCGCTCCTTGTCCTCGCGTGCCTTGATGGCGTCGTCGAAGGCGTCCTTGACCTGCTCGGGCGGGCGCGCCGGCTGCATGTTGACGGTGGTCACGAGCAGGCCCGTCTTGTACTCGTTCATCAAGTCTTGCACGCGATTCTGGATCTGCGTGGCAATGGCGCCGCGCCCCTCGGTGAGGATGAAATCAAGCTTGCTGGCGCCGATCGTCGTGCGCACGACCGTCTCGGTCGCATCGCGCAGGGTCTTGTTGGGATCCTGGTCCTGGAAGAGGTAGTCGGCTGCGTCCTGGATCCGCGATTGGACGGTGAGTTCCAGCTCGACGATATTCTCGTCCTGAGTCAGCATCGACGCCTTGTGCGTGAAGGTCGAGACCTCGTCGACGTTGACCTTCACAACCGTTTCGACTGGGAAGGGAATGTGCCAATGTGGACCCGGGGCAGTCGTATCCGAGTAAGCGCCAAAACGCAGCTCCACCCCGCGTTCCGCCGGACCGATGATGTAGATCCCGGTCGCGAGCCAGATCACCACGACGATGCCGACGAGGATTCCGACTAGGCGTCCGCCCAGCTGACCACCGCCACCGGAGCGGCCGCCGCCCGAGCCGGACCCCTTACCGCCAAACAGGCTTCCCAGGCGCTCCTGGACTTTGCGTACCACCTCGTCGAGATCCGGCGGCCCCTGATCGCCGCCGCCCTTCTCGCCCCAGGGGTCTCGGTTGCCACCGCCTCCCGGCTCATTCCAGGCCATAGTTACTCCGTCGCAGTCAGTGACCCCAATGTGGGTCGGTTATCGATGCCGCAGTTGGGCGTGGTCGCGACGAGGCCAGAAGTTGCTGGTCTCAACGCCGCGCCGCCGCGGGCCTCAATCGACTCGGCTCGCGCCGATATGCTCCCCTTCGAGACATCTGATTTGCGCCAAAGTGCCGCCGCCGCCGAGCGATATCAACGCGGAGCATTGGCGCAGACAGCAAATCGCGAGGGGCGGATCGATGGGCAGAACCGCCATTGTAGAAAGCGCCTGCGCTGCCAGTAAACCCGCCTTGGGGCGAGCGCTAGCGGTGTTGCCCGGCCGCACGACCCCGCTGCGTCGCATCGCGCTCGAGCACGGCCGCTGCACCCGGATCGCGGCGCCGCAATCGTTCGAGCGCCGCCCGGGGGATCAAGACTTCCATCTCCCAACCCCCTTCCGCCGCCTCCGCGTCGCGGCGCACCTGGCCATTGTCGAACAACCAGGCCCGCATGCGACCCTCCTGAGGCGCCAGGTGCACCAGGCGGCGCGTCACGGCACCCTGACAATGCTCGGCGATCGCGCTTCTCAGCAGCGCCATGCCCAGCCCCTCAGCAGCGCTTAACCACACCCGCGCCGGCAAGCCATCGCCGCCCCGCTCGAGCCGTGGGGTGGGATCATCGGTGAGCTCGACCTTGTTGAAGACCTGCACCTGTGGCACCGAACTCGCCCCAATCTGCTCGAGCACAGCCTCGACATCGCCGATCTGCCGATCACGCGCCGCCGCGGCTGCGTCGACGACGTGCAGCATCAGATCTGCGGTCCGCGTCTCCTCGAGCGTCGCGCGGAAGGCCGCGATCAGTTCGTGCGGAAGGTCATTGACAAAACCGACCGTGTCGGCAAGGACAACGGTTTGGCCATTTGCCAGGACCAGTCGGCGCAGGGTCGGATCGAGCGTGGCGAAGAGCTGATCGGCTTGGTGCACACCCGCCGCGGTGAGGCGATTGAAGAGGGTCGATTTCCCGGCGTTGGTGTAACCGACGAGCGCGACGGCCGGCAGCTCGGCCTTGCGCCGCGCCCGACGCCCCTGATCGCGCTGGGCAGCGATGCGTGCCAAGCGCCGCTGAAGCACGCCGATGCGCTTGTCGAGCAGCCGCCGATCCGTCTCGAGCTGGGTCTCTCCGGGCCCGCGCAGGCCGATACCACCCTTTTGCCGTTCCAGGTGGGTCCAACCGCGAACCAAGCGCGTCGCCAGATGCCGCAGCTGGGCTAGCTCAACCTGCAGCTTACCTTCGAAGGAGCGGGCACGTTGGGCGAAGATGTCAAGGATCAGACCGGTACGATCGACCACGCGACACTGGATCGCTCGTTCTAGGTTGCGTTGCTGCGCCGGCGACAAGGCGTGATCGAAGACCACCAGCTCCGCGTCGCGCGCGACCACCAGATCGCGCAGCTCGGCGGCCTTGCCCGAACCGACAAAGAGCCCCGGGTCGGGGACGCTCCGGGTCGCTTCGAGCGCGCCGACACAATCCGCCCCCGCGGCCCGCGCCAACTGAGTAAGCTCCGCAGCCCGCTCCGGGTCTGGCGTCGAGCCGATGCCCGGGTGTACCAGGATGACGCGCTCGCCAAGCTCCGTACGCTCAAGCATGCGCAACGGACACCGGGCCGCACCCGATCAAGGCGCCGACCGGCAGACCCTTCGCAGGTCCCCTCCGGCCTCCAATGAACTTCGCGAAGCGCGTTCTCTCCCTCGCCCTCTGGGAGAGGGATAGGGTGAGACGAGATTTCATCGTCTGGGGTGGCTCGCCTCGTCCCATGATCATTCGTCGAGGGTACCGAATTCGCCGCAGCCGCCTAAACGTTTCCCGGCTCCGGTTGGCTGGAGTCGGGCTGAACCGTGGGCAGCTTGACGTTGCGCGCCGGGACCACCGTCGATATCGCATGCTTGTAGATCATCTGATTGACATTGTTCTTCAATAAGACGACGAACTGATCAAAGGATTCGATTTGCCCCTGCAGCTTGATTCCATTCACGAGGAAGATAGACACGGGCACCCGTTCCTTGCGCAACGCGTTAAGGAAAGGATCCTGGAGGCTTTGACCCTTAGACATGGAGTGACTCCTTGTTGTTGTACGGCCTTTGTTCTACGACCCCGTCGCTGGCAGGTTCACGGGCTCAGGGACGCCGCCTGGGCGCAAGCGCGGACCATCAACGGTAACTCTAGCGGGCACGCAAAGGTTTTTCAGTAGAGCGCTGACAGAAATCTAAGGTGATGACGCACTGCGCCGCGGCGCACCAGGCCCGTTCAGCCGGCCTGCCCCAGCGCCATCGCCGCCCGCACTTCGGGCTCGATTCGCGTCAGGGCGGCATCCAGGGGGGAGCCATCATCGAAGATCCAATCGC
>JGI12109J20283_10409945_pt1 | contig 18493 bp, 16 predicted proteins | sample ElkSlonscriptome_12_FD_20283 | JGI IMG/M metagenome (IMG submission 20283)
CGACGGCGGTGGTACCAAGACTGGTAATTCGGGCGGTCCATCGATCGGCGGTATTTTGTTACTGATCGCCCTGGTGGCACTGATCTGGGTGGTGTGGAACTCAATCCACATCATTGACGAATCTGAACGTGGCGTAGTGCTTCGCTTCGGTGAAGAAAGCCGGGTTCTCTCGCCAGGTTTTAAGCTGACCTTTCCAAGTCCGATTGAAGAGGTGATCAAGGTCAACGTCAGCCGAGTCAGCTCGTTGGAAAGCCAAAGCCGCATGCTGACTGGTGATGAGAATCTGATTGAGCTGGCTTATGCAGTTCAGTATCGAGTGATCGACCCTACTGCGTTCTTGTTCAATATTCAGGATCCGATCGATTCGCTGACTCAAGCAGCCGACAGTGCTATCCGCGAAATTGTTGGCACCAACAATATGGATTTCATCTTGGAAGCTGGGCGAAATCAGATCGCATTGGAGAGCGGAATTTTGCTCGAAGAAATTGTCAGTCGCTACCAGCCGGGGATAGAGATTACCTCGTTTAACCTGCAGGAGGTCCGACCACCCAGCCAGGTTCGGTCAGCGTTCGATGATGTTGTTCGAGCTCGCGAAGACCAGATTCGATTCGCCAACGAGGCCCAGGCCTACGCGAATCAAGAGGTCCCCGAGGCCCGCGGTCGCGCAGCACGTATTCTTGAAGAAGCTGAAGGTTATCGAGAAACCGTGACGGCTCAGGCCACCGGTGAAGCAGATCGCTTCATTTCGATCTACACCGAATATGCAAGGGCGCCCGAGGTCACTCGTGAGCGTCTCTACCTGGAGACGTTGGAAAACGTTTACGGCCGTTCGTCGAAAATCTTGATGGACGTCAACGAAGGCAACAATATGTTCTATCTGCCGCTGGATCGCATGGGCGGCAATCAGAATGCAGCAACGCCACCGCCGCCGCCGATGATGTCACCGAGCGAGCAGCGTGGGCAAAACAGCACTGACCCCAGAGCCCGCAGCGGCCGGGAAGGACGTTAATCATGAGATTTATCGTAATAATTGGTTTGATTCTTGCGCTTGTCGTCGGTCTAAACAGCTTGTTTATCGTCAAAGAGACTGAATACGCGATCAAATTCCGTCTCGGTGAAGTCGTGCGCGCTGATTACGAACCGGGTCTGCATTTGAAAATGCCGTTCGTCAATAACGTGGTCAAGCTTGAACGACGTCTGATCACGCTCGACATGCAGCCAGAGCAGATGAACACCGCCGAACAGAAATTTGTCGAAGTCGACTACTACGTCAAGTGGGAAATCGAGGACCCGCGGCAGTTCTACATCTCCACCCAGGGCGGCGACATGATGTTTACCCGTGCTCGATTGGGTCAGCTGATTCGAAATGACCTTCGCGATGAGTTTGCTCAGCGCACGCTCAGCGAGGTAGTTTCCGAGCAGCGTCGCGACATGATGGAGCGTCTGGTTGCGCGAGCTGACGAACGTTTCCGGGATTTCGGTATTAAGGTCAACGATGTCCGCATCAAGCGGATCGAGTTAACCGAAGAGGTCTTGAACTCGGTCTTTGACCGCATGGAAACTCAGCGAACCGAATTCGCCAACGAGCTGCGATCGCTGGGCCGAGAGTCGGCTGAGCGCATTCGAGCGGATGCTGATCGTCAGGTCCGAGTCTTGCTTGCCGATGCCGAGCGCGAGTCACAGCAGATTCGAGGCGAGGGTGACGCTGAGGCGATCGAGATTTACGCCAATGCATTCGACCGTGACCGTGAGTTTTACTCATTCTGGCGCTCGCTTAACGCCTACCAGAACAGCTTTGGCACGCAAAACGATGTGTTGCTGATGGACACCAGCTCTGAGTTTTTCCGCTACTTCGAGCAGCAAGACGGGCGCTAACCGCTCCGTTTCTTTAGAACAAGACGACAACAACACCAGCAGGAAAGCGAAGGGCAATGACTCGATCCGTGGTCATCCTCGGCACTCAGTGGGGTGATGAGGGTAAGGGAAAAATCGTCGATTTACTGGCGCATGATGTCGATGCGGTCGTGCGCTACCAGGGCGGCCATAATGCGGGTCACACGTTGGTAATAAACGGCGAAAAAACAGTCCTTCATGTCATTCCTTCAGGGGTGCTTACGCCCCGGGCGCGCTGTCTGATCGGCAACGGCGTGGTGGTATCACCGCGCGCTTTGATCAAGGAAATCGAAGGACTGGAGGCCAGCGGCACGGACGTGCGCTCTCGTTTGGGCATTTCACCCGCTTGCCCGGTCATCCTGGGCTGCCACGAAGCGCTCGACCACGCCCGCGAAAAGGCTCGTGGGCAGCAAAAGATCGGCACCACGGGCCGCGGTATCGGCCCGGCCTATGAAGATAAAGTTTCACGCCACGGACTGCGTCTGGCTGACCTTGCGGATCCCGCGCGCCTGGCCGATAAACTGGGTGGTGTGATCGAGTATCACAACTTCCTGCTCAAGCATTTCTACAAGACCGAAACCGTTGACGGTGCCGCGATTGCAGACGAGGCCGCACGCTTGGGCGAAGAGTTGAAGCCGATGCTCTCTGACGTCACTGCAGAGCTGCACGAATTACGTGCCGGCGGCCGGCGAATACTGTATGAAGGCGCTCAAGGCAGCCTGCTCGATATTGATCACGGCACCTATCCATTCGTTACTTCATCAAATACCACCGTAGGCGGCGTGATGACCGGCGCCGGCGTTGGACCGAACGCCGTTGACTACGTGCTCGGCATTACCAAGGCCTACACCACACGCGTGGGCAGTGGCCCGTTTCCGACCGAACTTGATGACGCTGCTGGTCGGCTGATGGCCAAGCGCGGCGTCGAGTTCGGTGCCACCACTGGACGGCCGCGCCGCTGTGGATGGCTTGACGCGGTAGCGATGCGTCGGATGGTTCGCATCAACGGTATTACCGGGCTTTGCATTACCAAGCTCGACGTGCTTGATACGTTCGATGAAGTCAAGATTTGCGTCGACTATGACGGCGTGGACAGTTTTCCTTTAGGTGCCGAGGAATGGAATCGCGTTTCGCCCGTCTACGAGTCGCTCCCGGGGTGGGAAGGCACGACTCAGGGCCTGACGGATGCGGCAAAACTCCCTTCAGGCGCCCGCAAGTACCTGGACCGCATTGAAACCTTGATCGAAGCCCCTGTGCACATGCTCTCGACTGGCCCGGAGCGGGATGCCAATGTTATCTTCACCGATCCATTTGCTGCTCCAGATTTGACGGCGTGAACCATGCTTGATCCTCATCGATTACGAAATGACTTGAGCGCGGTTGCCGAGGCCCTGGCCCACCGTGGTTACCACCTTGATATCGAAAATTTCGCGGCGCTCGAACAACAGCGCAAAGCGCTGCAGATTCGCACCGAAGAACTGCAAAATCAGCGTAACACCAGCTCGAAATCAATTGGTCAGGCCAAATCTCGCGGCGAGGACATTGAGCCTTTACTGAGCGAAGTCTCGCGCTTAGGCGATGAGCTCAAGCAAACCAAGGCAACCCTGGATGCGGTGCTTGAACAGCTGCAGCATCTTGCGCTGGATATGCCTAACGTACCGGCAGCGCAGGTGCCCGTGGGCGAGAGCGAGGACCAGAACAAGGAAATTCGGCGTTGGGGTGAGCCGACCGAACTCGATTTTGAACCGCGCGACCACGTGTCTCTGGGTGAGCGCTCCAAAGGGCTTGATTTTGAAGTCGCAGCCAAAATGTCAGGCAGCCGATTCGCCGTACTCGGCGGTCCACTGGCGCGTCTCCATCGAGCCCTGGCGCAATTCATGCTCGATCAGCACGCGCAGCACGGCTATCGCGAGATGTATGTGCCGTATCTGGTTAATTCCGACGCGATGCAGGGCACCGGGCAGCTGCCAAAGTTTGCCGATGATGCGTTCGCAATCGAAGATGAGCTAGGGCGGTATCTGATTCCTACTGCTGAAGTTCCGCTGACCAATCTGGTCGCGGGTGAAATACTGGATGCCGGCACCTTGCCGCTGAAATTCATGGCTCACACCCCGTGTTTTCGCCGCGAGGCGGGTGCTTATGGTAAAGACACTCGCGGGATGATCCGCCAGCATCAGTTTGATAAAGTTGAATTGGTCCAGATCAGCCTGCCGCAAGAGTCTGACGACTGCCTGGATGCGCTCACTGGTCATGCAGAGCAGATTCTGCAGGCTCTGGAATTGCCCTATAGAACCATGCTGCTGTGCACCGGTGATTTGGGTTTTTCGGCCCAAAAAACCTACGATCTGGAGGTCTGGCTGCCCGGCCAGCAAACCTACCGCGAAATATCATCTTGTTCGAGCTTTGGTGATTTTCAGGCCCGGCGCATGCAAGCACGCTGGCGCAATCCGGAAACCGGCAAACCGGAATTAGTCCACACCGTGAATGGCTCGGGACTGGCTGTCGGTCGCGCGCTGATCGCAGTCATGGAAAACTATCAGCAGCGCGATGGATCGATTCGCTTGCCTGAAGTGCTCAAGTCCTACATGAATGGCCTAGACGAAATTCCTGGCCCCAAGTGATTTTGCATAATTTTTCGGCTGGACCCGGCACTTTGCCGACTCCGGTCAGAGCAGGCTTGAGTGAGGCGTTGGCGCTCAAGCCCAACGGTCAGCCTTCGATTGCCGAGGTGTCGCACCGAGGGCCCGCCTTTGCCGCTGTCGCCGAAGAGTTGCTTGAACGGCTGCGACGCTTGATGGGATTGGGCGATGCGCACCAGGTGCTGTTGCTTCAGGGCGGCGCGAATCTTCAGTTTGCCTGGTTGCCGATGGCGCTGCGCGCCGGTCGCACACCGGCCTACCTGACCACTGGACACTGGGGTGAAAAGGCGCTGGCCGAAGCACGCCGCGTGAGCCCGGCTGAAGAAGTCGGTAGCAGTAGCGACAGCGGCTATTGCGATCTGCCCGAAATGGGGCATCTCCCAGCGCGCTGTGCTTATCTGCACTACACCGGCAATGAGACCATCCACGGCGTGCAGTTCGCGCAGCCGCCCGCCGTCGCTGCACCACTGGCGGCCGATTTATCTTCAGAATTTCTGTCCCGACCCTATCCCTACAACGACTTGGCCTTTGCCTACGCCGGCGCGCAAAAAAATCTTGGCATCCCAGGCCTGACCGTCGTGATGATTCGCCAGGACATGCTGGATCGCGTGCCAGACACGCTGCCTGCCTATTTTGATTATCGCAAGTGGGTCGCGTCAGGTTCGATGCTCAATACACCGACTACGCTGGCCTGGTTTGCGGCCCTGGAAACTTGTCGCTGGATCGAATCATGCGGTGGTCTTGGCTTTTTTGAGCGGCGCAATCAAGCGCGCGCTCAGCGCTTGTATGCTTTTCTGGATCGGAGCGCTTTTTGGTCCAATCCGGTCGCCGAACACGCCCGTTCGGTCATGAACGTGCCGTTTTTCCCGAATGATGAGAACAGGACAGCTGACGTGGTTTCGAGCGCTGAAGCAGCTGGACTTCTTGGGCTTAAAGGGCATCGCGCCCTCGGCGGTCTGCGCGCTAGCCTGTACAATGCTCTCGACGATGCAGCGGTGGAGACCTTGATTGACTTCCTCGGAGACTACGAGCGCCGACACGGCTAAGCCGAGCTTGGCCGATATCAGACAGCGTATTGACGCGCTGGATTCCCAAATCCAGGCCTTGATTGCCGAGCGTGCGCAGTTGGCAACCAGCGTGCGCGACGCCAAAGGCGATTTAGGCAGCGGTGCTGCTTACTATCGACCTGACCGCGAAGCGCAAGTGTTGCGACGAGTGATTGAACGCAACGATGGGCCGTTGAGCGATGCCGCGATATTGCGTTTGTTTCGGGAAATCATGTCGGCCTGCCTGGCCCAACAAGAGCCGATGCGGATTGCTTATCTGGGCCCGGAAGGCACCTTCACCCAACAAGCGGTGTATCGCCAGTTTGGGCATTCGGTCAACGCGATTGCCCAGCCGACCATTGACGATGTATTTCTGAGCGTGCAAGGAGGCGAATCTGACTTCGGCGTGGTGCCGGTTGAAAACTCGACCCAAGGCGTGGTCAGTCATACCCTTGATCTGTTTATGCATTCTGATTTGAAGATTGCGGCAGAGGTCGAACTACGAATTCATCAGCACCTGCTTACCCAGGCTCGCAATTTGGCCGATATCGAGCGTGTCTACGCGCATCAGCAGTCGCTGGCCCAGTGCAAGCACTGGCTGGCAGCTAACCTCGACCACGCCGAGCTGATCGCAGTGTCAAGCAATGCCGAGGCCGCGCGGCGAGTGCGGCACGCACCGGATTCTGCCGCCATTGCCGGTCGCCATGCAGCAGAGGTCTACGGTTTATCCGTGCTTTTCGGCAACATCGAAGACCACGTTGATAACACGACGCGCTTCCTGGTGCTTGGGCAGGCCTTGTTGCCGGCTTCAGGTGAGGACAAAACCACGTTTATGGTGGCTGGGCATAATGACCCAGGCGCTTTGTTCGGGCTGCTTGAGCCGCTGGCGCGGCACAAAATCAATATGAATCGGATTGAATCGCGCCCGTCACGACAGGGTCGCTGGGATTACGTGTTTTTTATTGACGTCGACGGCCACGTTGATGATCCAGACCTGGCCTCGGCAATGGCCGAGCTCGACGCGTCAGCCCATTCGGTCAAGGTTCTGGGGTCCTATCCGCGGGCAGTTCTAGGCCGTTTGCCGGACGCTCGCGCTCAATCGGCCGACCGTCCAAGGATGTCTCCTACAACATGAAAACGTTTAATTTCGAAAGCCTGGCCGTGCCGGGTGTACGTGAGCTCAAACCCTATACGCCCGGCAAGCCGACCTCAGAGCTTGAGCGCGAATATGGCGTGACTGAATCGATCAAGCTGGCCTCAAATGAAAACCCCCTGGGTGCGAGCCCGAAAGCAATTGAGGCGATCAAAGGCGAGCTCGACGATCTCTGGCTGTATCCAGACGCCAACGGTTTTGAGCTCAAGCAGGCAATTAGCGCCAAGCACGATATTGATCCGGCCTGCATCACCTTGGGTAACGGATCCAACGATGTCCTCGTCTTTCTGGCCCAGGTGTTTCTGCAGCCGGGTTTGGAGGCCGTGTTTTCACAGTACGCATTCGCCGTCTATCCAATCGCCACCCAAATGGTTGGCGCAACCGCCAGAATTGCCCCCGCCTTGCCAGCCAGTCATCCGATGGCTTATGGCCATGATCTGCGGGCGCTGTATGAATTGATTGGTCCGCAAACGCGTTTGGTGTTTATCGCAAACCCGAATAACCCGACCGGGACCTGGCTGAACGGCGAGCGGCTGCGCGATTTTGTCGCCTCACTGCCGCCGCACGTTATCTGTGTCGTGGATGAGGCCTACACCGAATACGCCCAGTCTGATGAGCTTGGCGATGCCTCCAGTTGGCTCAATCAACACCCGAATCTGGTCGTGACCCGGACCTTTTCCAAGGCCTATGGTCTAGCCGCTCTGCGCGTGGGCTATGCCTTAAGCAACCCGGGTGTGGCTGATCTGTTGAATCGGGTTCGACCGGCGTTTAACGTCAATTCACTGGGTTTGAGTGCCGCTCGTGCAGCTCTATCAGACACCGATTTCATCGAACGTTCGCGATCGATCAATGCTGAGGGCATGATTCAGCTCTCCGAGGGATTAACTGACTTGGGCGCAACAATCGTGCCGTCTGCAGCAAATTTTATTCTGGCCGGGTTTGAAAAGGAGGCCGCCGAGCTCAACGAACGTTTGCTGCGTGAGGGCGTTATCGTGCGACCGGTCGGTAATTATGGGCTCGACCACCACTTGCGCATCACGATTGGAACGCCTGACCAAAATCGACGGGTTCTCGACGCCCTGCGACGGGTTCTGGACTGATATGAGCCGCCAACTCAGGGTGCGTCCGGCAACCCAGCCGCTGTCGGGAACCTATCGCCCGCCCGGCGATAAATCAATTTCGCACCGCGTCGCCATACTGGGCGGATTGGCGAGCGGGCTGACCCAGATCGATGGGTTCCTGGATGCCGAAGATACGCGCGCCACATTGAACGCAATGGCCAGGCTCGGGGCAGATGTGTCGGAGCACGACGGTACGATCAGTATTCGCGGTGGTGAGCTTTCTGCCCCGGATCAGGCGCTCGATCTGGGTAACTCCGGCACCGGCATTCGATTATTGGCCGGCATGTTAGCGGGTCGGCATGAGCTTTTTGGCTCAGAAATCACCTTGCTGGGAGATGCTTCATTATCGACTCGGCCGATGGGACGTATCATCGACCCGCTGGGCCAGATGGGTGCGCTCATTCATTCTGATAATCAGCGCGCCCCGATGACCATTCGCCCGCAGGCGCTAAAGTGCCTGCGCTACGCCTCACCGGTCGCCAGTGCTCAGGTCAAATCCTCAGTTCTCCTCGCCGGTCTTGCAGCCAGCGGCGACACCGTGGTGATCGAGCCAGGCCCGAGTCGCGACCATACCGAGCGGCTGTTGCCGGCGTTCGGGGTCGACGTGCTGAATGGTGCACCGGGCGTTGGCGTGCGCGGGGGCTCAAGCCTGAGTGCCACGTCAGTGCAGGTGCCCGGCGACCTGAGTTCAGCGGCATTTATTCTGGCCGCTGGATTTCTGGTTCCAGAGTCTGAAATCGTGCTGGAAAATGTAGGGCTGAACCCGACCCGCGATGGCGTGCTCCGAGTGATGGATGCAATGGGCGCTAGCCTTGCTGTAGAACTCGAAGATGCGGTTGGACTGGAGCCGGTTGGCCGACTGCAGGCCAGGTTCGGTGCGCTTCAGGGGGTCGGTATTCCAGCGTCCTGGGTGCCGCTGGCCATCGATGAATTCCCGATCATCATGGCGATGGCCGCCGCAGCCGAGGGTCAAACGGTTGTCCAGGGCGCGCAAGAGTTGCGGGTTAAAGAGTCCGATCGAATTGCCGTGATGTGCACGGCGCTGAAAGCCCTGGGCGTTGAGGTGACTGAGACGGCCAGCGGCGCGGTGATTACTGGCGGCAAGATTCAGGGCGGGCGGGTCGATTGCCATGGCGATCATCGCATCGCCATGAGTGCGGCGGTTCTCGGGCTGGTCGCTGAAGGAGAGGTGTTGATTGATCAAGCCGAATTTATTGCCACCAGCTATCCGGGTTTCGTTGATGATTTGAACCGGCTCGGTGCAGATGTTGATTGGATTGATTGATTGTGCGGGAGCGACGAAAACACAGCGAGAGTTTGCATGAAGGATAGTACGGTTCCAGTCGTCACTATCGATGGGCCTTCAGGTGCAGGCAAGGGGGCGGTTTCAGCTCGCTGTGCGGCCGAACTGGGATTCCACATGCTGGATTCTGGCGCGGTTTATCGCAGTGTCGCTGTAGCCGCGTTGAATCGAGGCATCAGTGCGGGAGATATCCCGGGGTTGCTGCGTCTGTGTTCAAACATCAATTTGGAGTTTATGCCCGGGCAACACGGAACCTCGGTCCATTTGGATGGCAAGGCGGTCGATGATCAACTGCGTCGTGAGGAAGTCAGTGTCATGAGCTCAAAAATAGCGGTTCAGTCTGATGTCCGGCAGGCCTTGCTGGAATTGCAGCGTGGTTACTGCCGTTTACCGGGTCTGGTTGCCGACGGCCGCGATATGGGGACAATTGTCTTTCCGAACGCGCCGGTCAAGATTTTTCTTGACGCCAGCGTAGAGGAGCGAGCGACACGACGCTATAAACAGTTGAAAGAAAAGGGAGAAAGTGTTACATTCTCGCGGCTTTTTCGTGACTTGGAAGAACGAGATCGAAGAGATCGTGAGCGGGTCGTGGCACCCATGGTGCCAGCGGCTGATGCGATAGTGATCGATTCGACTCATTTGTCCCTGGATCAAGCAGTTGAGCTCGTGCTGAAGATTGTTCGAGATAAACTCAACGCTCTTGCTTAGCGCCAGCCCGAGAGTCGAGTTAGAAAAAGAAAAAAAGAAGAACGGCAAGCGAGAAATTGGCTTGCTAAGGATCGAACCAATCATGGTCGGCTTATTGCTAGTCACCCGGGTTTACGGTCGTTGTATTGCTAGTTTTTTTGAGCTGGCTGGATTCTGCTTGCGGGTAGGCCGGCCTTTTTTGTTAACGAGTGCCAAACAAGTTCCGGATGGTCCGGGGCGGCACAGATGAACCTGAATGCTTTGCGGGACAACGTTTCCGTGACGACTGCAGGTAGGAAACCTCTAAACGTAATGACCGAATCATTTGCTGAACTATTTGAACAAAGCCTGACTGAAAAAGACCTTCGCCCCGGTGCCATAGTAATGGGCCGAGTAGTCGAGATCCGCGATGACGCTGTCGTCATCAATGCCGGACTCAAATCTGAAGGCATCGTTCCCATTCACCAGTTTGAAAAGCCCGATGGCGAGCTCGAAGTCGCTGTTGGTGACGAAGTTGAGGTATCGCTCGACGCCGTCGAAGACGGCTTTGGTGAAACCCGACTCTCGCGCGAAAAAGCCAAGCGCTCGCGCGTGTGGACTGTGCTTGAAACGACCTTTGAAGCTGAAGACAATGTTCTTGGCCAGATTTCCGGCAAGGTCAAAGGTGGTTTTACCGTCAACATCGACGGGATACGGGCTTTCTTGCCCGGATCGCTGGTTGACGTTCGCCCTGTTCGCGATCCGGCCTACCTTGAAGGCAAAGATCTGGAATTCAAAATCATCAAGTTGGACCGCCGGCGCAACAATCTGGTCGTCAGCCGCCGCGCGGTCGTCGAACATGAGTACGCCGCGGAGCGTGACGATTTGATTGAACGCCTGAATGAAGGCGAGGTTATCAAAGGTGTGGTTAAGAACCTGACCGACTACGGAGCGTTTCTTGACCTGGGCGGAATCGATGGTTTGCTGCACATTACGGATATGGCATGGAAGCGTGTGCGTCATCCGTCAGAAGTTGTTGAAGTCGGCGATGAGCTGGAAGTGCGAGTGTTGCGCTTCGATCGCGAGCGCATGCGCGTCTCGTTGGGTCTCAAGCAGCTCGGTGACGATCCCTGGGATAATATCGATCGCCGCTATCCGCCGACCGCTCGCTTGTTCGGCAAAGTCACCAACATTACCGACTACGGTTGTTTTGTTGAGATTGAAGACGGCGTCGAGGGCTTGGTTCACGTTTCTGAAATGGATTGGACCAACAAGAACGTCAACCCGGCGAAAGTCGTGCATGTCGGCCAGGAAGTCGAAGTCATGGTGCTGGATGTCGACGAAGAACGCCGTCGAATCTCACTGGGCATGAAGCAATGCGCACCCAACCCGTGGGAAGCGTTTGCCGCCACTCACAACAAGGGCGACAAGGTTTCGGGCGCGATCAAATCGATTACCGACTTTGGCATCTTCATTGGCCTGGACGGCGGCATCGACGGTCTGGTGCACCTCTCGGATATCTCTTGGATGACTGCCGGTGAAGACGCGATTCGCAATTTCCGCAAGGGCGAAGATCTGGAGGCCGTCGTTCTGGCTGTTGATCCGGAACGTGAACGCATCTCGCTGGGCATCAAACAGATTGAGCAGGATCCATTCGCCACCTACATGGCTGAACATCCGCGTGGCTCGATCGTGAACGGTAAGATCAAGGAAGTCGACGCTAAAGGTGCAATTGTCGAGCTTGCCGATGGTGTTGATGGTTACATCAAAGCCAGTGATCTAGCCAAGGAACGCGTCGAAGACGCCACGAAAGTGGTATCGGTTGGCGATGAAATCGAGGCCAAATTTGTCGCTCTGGATCGCAAGACACGCAATTTGACGCTGTCAGTTCGGGCCAAAGATGACGCCGAATTGGCAGATGCACTTGATCAATATCAGTCTCGCTCTGGTGGTACTGGAACATCGCTTGGTGATTTGCTCAAGGAGCAGCTCGAAAGCAAGGACTGATGCCGGGTTGAATGTTGCTGGTGGCCGTTGCTTCGGCCACCAGCAGTTCAATAGCAGGTCAATGAATTAGTCGAAAGAGCGTTAGTCAAACACCGATCAGCAGATCAATACGAGGGGATCTGTTTGCAATGACAAAATCCGAATTAATAGAGCGGCTAGCTGGGGAGCAGACGCATCTAAGCCAAGCTGATGTTGAGTTGGCTGTTCGCAGTATCCTTGATCAATTGAGTCGCGCGCTGGCCGACGGCGAGCGCGTCGAGATCCGTGGTTTTGGAAGCTTTTCGCTGCATTTTCGCCCCCCTCGCATGGGGCGAAATCCGAAAACAGGCGAGCCGGTCGCGCTGCCCGGAAAACACGTGCCCCACTTCAAGCCGGGTAAAGCCCTGCGCGAGCGAGTCAATTCAGGGATAGAAAAGTAGCGCCGACTCATTGTTCATGGCATGCTGAAAAATTCAAGTGGCACTGGATGGATTCCGAAGCGCGATGCAAAAATGCATTGAGAATGCCCAAGAACATTAAAGCGTCTGTACGGGTCGGGCGCGATATAGCCGCAGAACTCGCACTGTAAGGAGACGACATGTTTCGCTGGACTGCTCTTATTGCCTGTTTGCTGGCCGCATCGATTGGGTTGGCCATCGGCGTAATGAATCCCGATACCGTGCTGGTTGCCTTGCCGGGATGGTCGCTCGAGCTACCGCTTGGAAGTCTTTTGATGTTGGCGTTTGCTGTCGGAGTTGGCTGTGGCCTGGCGGTTTACATGTTTCTTTTCCATCTGCCTGCATGGTTGAATCATCGTCGCGCACGACAGGTTGCTAAGGGCGATTCACTGCCGCGTAATGCTTGAACTTACGCTGCTGTTCTTGCTGCTTCCGGTCGCGGCGGCGAGCGGCTGGTGGCTGGCCAAGCGCAACGGGCAGCGCAATAACGAAAGCGATTCCGCGCTGTCATCGAGCTATTTTCGTGGCTTGAATTACCTCCTTAACGAACAGCCCGACAAAGCGATTGAGGTCTTCCTGCAGCTCGCCGAAGTCAATCCCGATACGGTCGAAACGCATTTGGCGATGGGTAATCTGTTCCGTCGGCGTGGTGAAGTGGATAAAGCGATTCGTTTCCATAAACATATAATGACGCGCCCCAACCTGAACGAAGAGCAGCGAGCCCTGGCCTTGTACGAGCTTGGTGAAGACTATATGCAGGCCGGATTGCTTGATCGAGCGGAAAAATTGTTCAGATCGCTGGTTGACCAGGATGCCACCAGCCCCATTCCTACCCGTCAACTGCTGTTAATTTATCAGCAGGAAAAAGATTGGACTGAAGCCATCAAGGTCGCTCGTCACTTGCCGCGTGAGGGTAGCGAACGCAATTCCTTGTTGGCGCAATTTCACTGCGAGCTTGCCGGTAACGCGCTCAACGAAAAAAACATCGATAGCGCGATGCAAGCCCTGCGTCAGGCTCGCCGATACGATCCTAAAAATCCTCGCGCCAGAATTTTGGAAGGCGATTTGGCGTGGCAGCTTGAGTCATGGTCGCGCGCTGCCGAACACTACCGCGCTGCCTGCGAACTTGATCCCGATTGTTTAATTCAAGTGCTCGACCGTATTCATGAATGCCACCAACGCCTTGATGCTCTCGATGCCCTTGATTCCTGGCTGCAACGGCTCGTAGAGCGCAGCCCGATGAGTACGCCGTTACTGGCGCTCGCACGATTGCGCAGCAATGACAATCCAAAGGCCGCTGTCCAGCTCGTACTTGATCGAATGGCACAGCGGCCGACGGTCCGCGGCCTGAAGTTCCTGGTTGCGATGTGGATGGAGCAGGGCGTTCGCCTTGACCGTATGGATCCGGCCTTGATAACAGATCTGCTAGAGCGCTTGCTTCACGATCAACCCACCTATCGATGCGAGCATTGCGGTTTCAGCGGTTCGACCTATCACTGGCACTGTCCCAGCTGTAGACGCTGGAACACCACCCGCGCAATCCGCGGAATACTGGGCGAGTGATTTCTCCAGATCAGATGCTGGCAAATCCGACGCTTGTCGCTGGTGTGCTGACGGCAGGACTGTTTCCGTTATTGCTCACACCGATGCTCACTCGTTGGTTGATCGCTCATGGACAGGTTGATCGTCCAGACACGCGCCGCACGCATCTTGGCGAAATACCAAGGGGTGGAGGTGTCTTGATTGCCGCCGGACTGCTGGCAGGATTAGCGATGATTTGGCCGCTGGCTGAAATTCAATCCCAGCAAGGGTTGGTATTGTGCGGGCTGATAATCTCTCTCGTAGTTTTGGGCGCGTCTGATGATGCTGGCGGTATTGGCGTTGGACTACGATTCGCGGTACAGGTCATCATCGCTCTGTTGGTCATCGTGCTAAGCGATGGAGTGAGTTCAATACGAATCTGGGCTCAGGCTGAGTGGTCTCAGATCTGGGTTTTGAGCACGCTGGCGCTGATTTCGTTTCTGTGGCTGGTCAACCTGCACAATTTTATGGACGGTTCAGATGGACTTGCAGCTCAGCAAGCGATTTGGAGCGCTCTTGCTTATGCCGCCGTGTTTTATTTCAACCAACAATCGTTTGAATTTCTGGTCGCCCTACTGCTGGTGGCGAGCAGCTGCGGATTCTTGATCTGGAATCGGCCGCGCGCGCGAATTTTTCTTGGAGATAGTGGCTCGCTGGTGCTCGGTGGTTTGATAGCCTGGTTTGCAATACGTGCCCTGCAAACCGATTCTGCAAGTCTGGCGATTTGTATTCTGATCAGTAGCGTGTTCGTGGTTGACGCAACCGCCACCCTGCTGACCCGGTTGGTGCGCGGAGAGCGGTGGTATACTCCGCATCGATCACACGCTTATCAACGTTTGATCGACCAGGGTTGGTCTCACGCAAGAGTGCTTGCGACTTACACTGGCTTGAATGTACTAATTGTTTTGCCGGCCTTGTTTTTTTCTTTGGCTCGTCCGGCGTTGGATGGAAGTCTGGCGTTGGTATGTGTTGGAGTTTTAATTATCGGCTGGTGGCGAATTCAGTCTGCATATAAGCCCAAAGAAAAAGGAGAATAGCAGGCCAATGGACACGGGTAAAACAAGGCGGATTGAACGTCGGCCCGCGTTATTGAATCTTCGTGCTCTGGTGGTGGTACACGATCTGTTGATGATCGTTATCGCCTGGAGCGCCGCTCGAATGGGCACATTGTGGTTGTTGGGCGAATCATCCATCGGCTGGGACCAGCTTGCAATCGAAGTAAACCTGGTCCTTCTTTTGCAAGGGTTTTTACAGTGGCGAGCCGGTCTGTACCGAGGGGTCTGGCGATTTGCCAGCCTGCCTGATCTGTCCAATCTACTGCGCGCCGCCTTGCTGGGTGCAGTCGCCGGCGCAGCCGTCCTGCTCTTGCTCGATTCTCCGGTTGAGCTGATCGTAATCATGGTGTGGTCATTCCCGTTACTGCTGTTGCTGCAGCTTGGCGTGCCGCGTCTGACCTATCGCGTGTTCAAAGACATGCGCCTTGAAGTCCATCGACGCCGAGTCACCCATCGGACGCTGGTTCTCGGCGCTGGCCGATCGGGGCGATTGCTGCTGCCAGAGCTGCACCGTCGTGGCGGCTTTGATGTCGTTGGATTTCTTGACGATAACCGACGCCTTAAAAATACTGAAATTGACGGTGTTCCGGTTCTAGGTGAAATCGAGCGCCTGCCACGAGTGGTTCGTGAGGCCGCGATTGATATGGTGGTAATTGCCATTCCTTCGGCGACCAATGCACAGATGCAGCGCGTCGTCGAGATTTGCGAGCGCGCTGAAGTTGAATTCAAAACGTTGCCCTCGCTCAAAGAAATAGGCAATAACTTCACCAAGTTCGATGATCTGAAACCAGTCGCTATCGATGACCTCTTGGGTCGCGACCCGGTGTCGCTGGACTGGCAGCTGATTCGCGCAGGCCTGGCAGGAAAGCGTGTGTTGGTGACCGGCGGAGGTGGCTCGATCGGCGCCGAGCTGTGTCGGCAGATTGCGCGACTCAGTCCTGCAGGATTAATGGTGCTCGATAATAGTGAATACAATTTGTATCGCGTCGATTATCAGCTCAGAAATGAATTCCATGATCTGGCCGTCGAGACCATCCTGGGCGATGTGGGCGATTCTGCAACCATCAATACGGTGATGGAGCGTTCTCGACCGCAAGTGGTCTTCCATGCCGCTGCCTACAAACATCTGCCGATGCTGCAAAATCAGGTCCGCGAGGCCTTTCGTAATAATGTGATCGGCACCCGGCGGGTGGCAGACGCAGCGAATGAATTCGGCGTCGAGACCTTTGTTCTGATTTCAACCGACAAAGCGGTCAACCCAACGAACGTGATGGGCGCCACTAAACGCGTAGCAGAGCTGTATTGCCAGCATTTGAACCACGTCTCGACAACTCGGTTTATCACGGTTCGCTTTGGCAATGTGCTCAACTCGACCGGCTCGGTAGTGCCGCTGTTCAACGAACAGATTCGGCGCGGTGGTCCGGTCACCGTTACGCACCCGGAAATAACTCGCTACTTCATGACCATTGCAGAAGCCGGACAGTTGATCTTGCAGGCTGGCGTGCTGGGGCAGGGCGGTGAAGTTTTCGTGCTCGACATGGGAGAGCCGGTTCGGATCAGCTTTCTCGCAGAACAACTCATTCGCCTGGCGGGTAAAGAGCCGGGTCGCGACATCGATATTGTCTATACTGGCCTTCGTCCGGGTGAGAAGCTATTTGAAGAATTATTTCACGCGCATGAGTCGTATGCTAAAACGGCACACGAAAAAATCATGCTCACTCGCTCGCCCGACGTAGACCTGAACTGGATGATTGAGCGCGTCAATCAGGCTGAACGCGCGGTTCGTCAATATGACAGCCAACAGCTGCGCGAAACGCTGCTGGAGCTGGTTCCAGAGCTGGGCCGCGTGCCGCCGAAGACCCGCAAAGTGATCCCGCTGGCAGGATAGCGGGGCCTGGATGATGTCACTGCGGCCGCCAAGCAGCGAGCAAACCGGGCACGTGACCTGGATGGATCTTCGCTCCGACTGTTTGGGCAATAATCTGCTCGGCGATCCGGTTCAGCGCTCACATCCGGTTTATCTACCGGCCGGATACCGCGCGACTGATCAACGCTACCCTGTGCTTTACTGTCTTGCAGCCTACACTAGCGCAGGTCCGGCTCAAGTTGCCTGGCGCAATCAGGGTGAAAATATCCCGGCGCGACTGGATCGTTTGATTGAACAAGATCGCATGGCACCGACCATTGTGGTCTTTCCAGACTGCTACACCAGCCTGGGCGGCAATCAGTACGTCAACAGTTCGGCGGTGGGTGCCTATGCTGACCACCTGATCAACGAGCTGATCCCGGCTGTCGACCGGCAATTCCGCACCATTGCAAGTCCTCAGGCCAGAGGCGTATTTGGCAAGTCGTCCGGCGGCTTTGGCGCCCTGCACCTGGCAATGGACTACCCCGGACACTTTGCAGCGGTGGCGAGCCACGCTGGCGATTGTGGTTTCGATCGTGTTTATGCTCGTGACTTTGCCCCGACAGCGGGCGTTTTGAGTCGACATGGCGGAGATCTTGAGGCTTTCGTAAAGTCGTTCTGGCGCGCCAAGCGACCAGGCGGGTCTGATTTCCATGCCTTGATGACGTTGTGTCTGGCAGCAAGTTATTCGCCCAGACCAGACCAGCCGCTGGGTCTCGATCTGCCTTTTGACCTTCGAACCTGTAGGATCAAGGAGTCCGTTTGGTCGCGCTGGCTGAGCTTTGATCCGTTGGTTCGGGTTGAGCAGGATCACCCACAGCTATCGGAATTGAGCGGATTGTGGATTGACGTTGGTCGCCGGGACCAATATTTCATTCAATACGGCACCCGTGAATTCAGTGATCGACTGCGCCGCCACGATGTGGATCACGAGTTTCAAGAATTCGACGGTACGCATTCAGGCATAGACTGGCGTTTCGACCACTCGCTGCCCTGGATAATGGAGCGCCTGCAGTGCGCGGCCTGAATTAATGAACCTGCTTGCCTGACAGGATTCAAACTACTGCAACTGAAACTCCACTTGAATTAATCAGTCGCCAGCAGCACTCTTGAAGATGTACTGAAATCTCTCACCAAAATCAGATACACGCCATGACTATGCTTACAATTACACCCGCCGCCCGCGATTATTTCACCAAGCTGCTGGATCAGCAGCCAGATGCAACACAGCTGCGACTACGCACCATCAACGCCGGCACCCCGACCGCGGATGTCGAATTGACCTTTTGTGCGCCCGGCAAAAATCAGCCCGATGATGCCGAGGTGGACTGTCAACGTTTTTCGCTCTTTATTGATCAAGCCAGCAGCACGGCGCTAGATGGCGCAATGATCGATTTTGAAACCAACGCGATGGGTGGTGAACTTTCGATACGTGCGCCCGGGCTCAAAGGCCAGCGTCCGAACGACACGGCACCGCTGCGTGAACGGGTTGAATGGGTTCTTGAAGCTCGTGTCAACCCGATGGTTGCCTCACACGGCGGCAGCGTCGGGCTGGTGGATGTTACCGAAGAGGGCGACGTGGTGCTTCAATTCGGGGGCGGATGTCACGGCTGCGGCATGGTCGATGTCACTCTGAAACAAGGCATTGAAACCACGATGCGACAGGAAATCCCCGAGCTGCGAAAT
>JGI12109J20283_10576555_pt1 | contig 18478 bp, 12 predicted proteins | sample ElkSlonscriptome_12_FD_20283 | JGI IMG/M metagenome (IMG submission 20283)
GGTAATAGTGATTCCGCGTTCCTGCTCTTGCTCCATCCAGTCCATGACCGCAGCGCCGTCATGTACCTCGCCAATTTTGTGTGAGATACCCGTATAGAAGAGCACACGCTCTGTCGTCGTGGTCTTGCCCGCATCCACGTGGGCGGCGATTCCGATGTTTCGATAACGGTTTAAGGGGTGTTTTCTGGCCACTGCGTGTCCCTCGTCAAATCAATAAGTGTCTTTAGAAACGATAGTGGGAGAAGGCTCGGTTGGCCTCAGCCATGCGATGCACATCTTCACGCTTGCGCACGGCACTGCCGCGACCCTCCGAAGCGTCGGATATCTCACCGGCCAATCGCAGAGCCATGGACTTTTCTCCCCGCGCCCGGGAATGTTCGACGAGCCAGCGCATTGCCAGCGCGTTGCGTCGCTCAGCTCGGACTTCAACGGGAACCTGGTAAGTCGCGCCTCCCACTCGTCGGGATTTCACTTCTACCATTGGGGCAATGGCTTCCAGGGCTTTCTCAAAGGTCTCAAGAGGGTCGCCGCCGGCTTTATCTGCGACGACGTCCAGCGCACCATACACAATACGCTCGGCGACAGACTTCTTGCCGTCCACCATCACGTGATTCATGAATTTGGCGAGAACTTTACTTCCGTACTTGGGATCGGGCAAAACTTCACGCTTTGCCACTTCTCTTCTTCTAGGCATGATCGACCTCGTGTTTATTCAGGTTAATCCGGAATACCCTGACATGACGCCAGACATCCGGCCTTACTCAATCCCCGACGCCTGTTTTAACAGAGCCGCGTCGAGACACGCTTCCTTGCGCTTGTAGTTGACTCTGGGTATTGGTTACCGCGGTCGCAGTCGACTGTTACTTGGGCCGCTTAGCGCCGTACTTGGAGCGACCCTGCTTGCGATCATTGACACCAGAAGTATCGAGACTGCCCCGCACTGTATGGTAGCGAACACCAGGAAGGTCCTTTACACGACCGCCGCGAATCAGAACCACCGAGTGTTCCTGCAGGTTGTGTCCTTCACCGCCAATATAGGAGCTGACTTCGTAGCCGTTAACCAGGCGTACACGGCAAACCTTGCGCAGTGCAGAATTCGGCTTCTTGGGCGTGGTTGTATAGACGCGCGTACAGACACCACGTTTTTGCGGCGAGCCTTGCAGAGCAGGTACGTCGCTCTTGGTGACCCTGACTTTTCGCGGCTTGCGCACCAGCTGATTAATAGTGGCCATTGTCTTTAGAAAGAATCCTCTGTGGTTCCTGTACAGTCGCCGCAGACTTGCGGGCAACAAAAATAGTCCTTTGGTTAGTCCGGGTTTTGACTACTACACGGCTGTCAAAACGTTGCACTCCCTGGCTACCGGTAACCAAAGGAGGCGGCAGTTTAATGATCTCACCCTCCCTAGTCAACCGCTCACACAGCCAACCACCTGCGGCCGGGTTATGCCAGGTATTTTACCTCGGCTGCAGGTGATCGGAGTTTTTAAGATATCTGATCGTGCGTGGTTTCGCCTAACCTTGGTCCTCTGCGGTCTCCTCATTGAGAGCCTCACTCAAAGCGGCCTCGACGTCGCTGGCACTGACCGACTCTGAATCCTGCTCGAGCACTGCTTTCTTGCGCGCTTCGTGGTAGGCGAGACCGGTACCCGCAGGAATCAGTCTGCCAACCACAACGTTTTCCTTAAGACCTCTTAAAAAGTCGCGCTTACCGGTTACGGCAGCCTCGGTCAGCACGCGAGTGGTTTCCTGGAAGGAGGCGGCGGAGATGAACGACTCGGTGGCCAAAGAGGCTTTGGTAATGCCCAACAGCATGCGATCGAACCTGGACGGCTCCTTGCTGTCAGCCTCCAACTTCTCATTAATTTCGAGAATGTCGGTATAGGTCAGCTGCTCACCCTTAATCAGATTAGAGTCACCTGGGTGGGTGATTTCCACCTTGCGCAGCATCTGTCGTACGATGACTTCGATGTGCTTGTCATTGATACGCACACCTTGCAACCGGTAGACATCCTGAACCTCGTTAACGATGTACTGGGCCAGGGCTTCCACTCCCTTCAGGCGCAGGATATCGTGTGGGGCGGGCGGTCCTTCCGAGACCACCTCTCCCTTCTCAATGGTTTCACCCTCGAACACAGTCATCGTGCGCCATTTTGGGATCAGGGTCTCATAGTGATCCGATCCGTCTAATGGGTTGGGGCCTTCCTTGGGAGTGATGACTAATCGACGCTTGCCCTTTGTTTCCTTACCAAAGCTTACCGTGCCGGAGATTTCAGCGAGAATCGCCGGCTCCTTAGGCTTGCGTGCTTCGAACAGGTCGGCAACACGCGGCAGACCACCGGTGATGTCGCGAGTCTTCGATCCTTCCTGCGGGATCCGCGCAACAACATCACCAATGTTCAGATCAGCGCCGTCTTTCAGGCTGATGATGGCACCCGGGGGCAGAAAATAATGCGCGGGCTGATTGGTACCCGGAAGGCAAACGTCCTCGCCCTTCTTGTCCAATACCCGAATGCCGGGGCGAAGCTCTTTAGCCGAAGAAGAACGCTCGGCCGGATCGATTACCGACCAGGTCGTCAGACCGGTGATCTCATCAGTCTGCTCGCGAACGGTAATGCCTTCTTCCATCGCCTCAAAGGCTATGGTGCCCGCCACCTCAGAAATGATCGGGTGAGTATGGGGGTCCCAGGTCGCCACCAACTGCCCGGCTTCCACGTCAATCTTCTTGCCAACCGTAATCGTGGCCCCGTAGGGGAGCTTGTACAACTCGCGCTCTCGGCCGTTGGTATCGTGAACGATCAACATGCCGGATCGAGACACAACAACCAGTTCGCCCTTAGTGTTTTCCACGGTCTTCATATTGTTCAAATGAATCTTACCGGTGTTCTTGACCGTGACGCTGTCAGCGGCCGTGGCTCGAGAAGCCGCTCCACCAATGTGGAATGTACGCATAGTTAACTGTGTGCCCGGTTCACCGATAGACTGGGCCGCGATGACCCCTACCGCCTCACCTACATTGGCACGATGACCACGAGCCAAGTCTCTGCCATAGCACTTACTGCAGATTCCGAAACGGGTTTCACAGGTAATGGGCGAGCGCACAAACACCTGATCGACGCCGCGAGTCTCCAGACGATCCACAACCTTTTCGTCGATCATTACGCCTTTTTCGGCTATGACTTCGCCAGTCTCCTCGTCAACAACCTCTTCGTTGAGGACTCGTCCCAGCACTCGATCTCCGAGCGGCGCGATGATGTCGCCACCCTCGATGATCGGTGCCATGGTCAGGCCATCATCAGTGCCACAGTCGATTCCGGTTATTACAAGATCCTGGGAAATATCCACCAGGCGACGGGTCAGATAACCCGAGTTGGCGGTCTTCAGCGCCGTATCCGCCAGTCCCTTGCGCGCACCATGCGTGGAGGTGAAGTACTGCGATACATTCAATCCTTCACGGAAGTTGGCGGTAATGGGGGTTTCAATGATTGAGCCGTCAGGTCGCGCCATAAGACCGCGCATACCAGCGAGCTGGCGGATCTGCGCCGGAGAACCCCGAGCACCGGAATCAGCATAGATGTACACGGAGTTGAATGACTCCTGCTCTTCTTCCTTGCCTTCCCGATTGATCACCGTCTCCTTGGACAAGCTCTCCATCATCGATTTGGCGACGATGTCGTTGGCCCGGGACCAGATGTCGATCACCTTGTTGTACTTCTCGCCCTGGGTAACCAGGCCAGAGGCGAACTGACTCTCGATCTCTTCTACCTCGGAGTTTGCCTGGTCTATGATTCTGGCTTTCTCATCGGGAATAACGAAATCGTTCACCCCAATTGAGGCACCTGAACGAGTGGAATAGGCATAGCCGGTGTACATCAACTGGTCTGCAAAGATCACCGTTTCTTTCAGTCCAACGTTGCGATAGCAGGCATTGAGAATCTGTGAGATCGGCTTCTTCGACATCTTCTGGTTGACCATGGAGAAGGGCAGACCATCGGGGACGATGTTGAACAGGAGCACGCGCCCAACGGTGGTGTCTACGATCGGTGTGCTGATCTCCTTCTCGCCTTCATCATTGAGTACCGTCTCGGAAATGCGCACCTTTATGCGTGCCTGTAAATCGATATTTTTGGAATCGTAAGCGCGCTGAACTTCCTTGACATCGGAGAAGACCATGCCTTCCCCCTTGGCGTTGATCCGCTCCCGAGTCATGTAATACAGACCCAGAACCACATCCTGCGAGGGCACGATAATCGGTTCGCCGTTGGCCGGTGCCAGAATGTTATTTGTAGACATCATCAGAGTTCGCGCCTCAAGCTGGGCTTCGAGCGTCAGCGGCACGTGCACGGCCATCTGGTCACCGTCGAAGTCAGCGTTATAGGCAGCACAGACCAGCGGGTGCAGCTGAATGGCCTTACCCTCGATCAACACCGGCTCAAAGGCCTGAATGCCCAAACGATGCAGGGTCGGCGCCCGGTTCAGCAACACCGGGTGTTCCCGGATCACCTCGGCAAGAATGTCCCAAACCTCTGCGGTCTCACGCTCCACCATCTTCTTGGCAGCCTTGATAGTGGTGGCCAGACCGCGCCGCTCAAGCTTGCCGAAAATGAAGGGCTTGAACAGCTCCAGAGCCATTTTCTTGGGCAGGCCGCACTGATGCAGCCTGAGAGTAGGGCCTACCACGATCACCGAGCGGCCGGAGTAGTCCACGCGCTTACCGAGCAGATTCTGACGAAATCGCCCCTGCTTACCTTTGATCATGTCAGCCAGGGACTTCAGCGGACGCTTGTTGGAACCGGTAATGGCGCGGCCGCGGCGACCGTTATCGAGCAGCGCATCCACAGCCTCCTGTAACATGCGCTTTTCGTTGCGCACGATGATGTCGGGTGCATTCAGATCCAACAGGCGCTTGAGACGGTTGTTGCGGTTGATAACCCGCCGGTACAGATCATTCAGGTCCGAGGTCGCAAAGCGGCCTCCGTCCAGAGGCACCAGCGGCCTGAGATCCGGCGGCAGAACCGGTAGGACGGACATGACCATCCATTCGGACTTGTTGCCAGACTCAACGAATGCTTCCAGCAGCTTCAGGCGCTTAGACAGTTTCTTCAGCTTGGTCTCGGAATTGGTTTGCGGAATTTCTTCACGCAGGCGCGTGGCCTCGGCCTCCACGTCCATGTCCTTCATCAATTCCTGAACAGCTTCCGCCCCCATCTTGGCGACGAATTCGTCGCTCCATTCTTCCATGGCCTCGTAGTACTGCTCATCGGTGAGGAGCTGGCCTTTCTCCAGCGTGGTCATACCTGGATCGGTGACCACGAAGGATTCGAAGTAAAGGATGCGCTCGATGTCGCGCAGAGTCATGTCCAGCAATAAGCCAATTCGGGAAGGCAAAGACTTCAGGAACCATATGTGCGCAACCGGACTGGCCAGCTCAATATGTCCCATGCGCTCACGGCGCACCTTGGAAAGAGCCACTTCGACACCACACTTCTCACAGATGACCCCGCGATGTTTCAGGCGTTTGTACTTGCCGCACAAACACTCATAGTCTTTCACCGGGCCGAAAATCTTGGCGCAGAACAGGCCATCCCGCTCCGGCTTGAAGGTGCGATAATTGATAGTCTCTGGCTTCTTGACCTCGCCGAATGACCAGGCCCGGATCATTTCCGGCGACGCCAAACCGATGCGAATGGAATCGAACTCATCTGACGGAGATTGGGACTTCAGTAAACCTAATAGGTCTTTCATTCTGTTTCCTCCCCCGACTACCCAATGCCTGGCATCAGATAGTCGGGTCATTCTGATCAGTTATAATTTCTCTGGTTCGTAACGCCGCAGCGGCTCGGACTATTCGCTGACATCCAGTTCCATGTCGATGCCAAGAGAGCGAATCTCTTTAACCAGTACATTGAACGATTCCGGCATCCCAGCTTCCATTCGGTGATCACCATCGACGATGTTCTTGTACATCTTGGTTCGCCCGGCGACGTCATCCGATTTGACCGTGAGCATTTCCTGCAGGGTGTAGGCTGCACCATAAGCCTCAAGCGCCCAGACCTCCATTTCTCCAAATCGCTGGCCACCGAACTGCGCCTTTCCACCCAACGGCTGCTGGGTTACCAGGCTATACGAGCCAGTAGATCGAGCATGCATCTTGTCATCAACCAGGTGGTTCAACTTCAGCATGTACATGAGGCCCACGGTGACCGGGCGGTCGAAGGCGTCGCCTGTGCGCCCATCGTAGAGCGTAATCTGACCGCTGCGGTCCATCTCGGCGAGTTCGAGCATATCCTTGATCTCACTCTCCAGGGCCCCGTCGAAAACCGGAGTCGCCATTGGTACGCCTCCGCGCAGGTTATTGGCCAGTTCAAACAGCTCTTCCTCGTTCAGACTCTTGATGTCCTCGGTCCGGTCGCCGATCTTGTTGTATACATCAGTGACCAGCTTGCGCACCTCGGTCAACTTGGCCTGGGTGTCCAGCAGCTTGCCCAGCTTCTCGCCGAGACCCTTCGCCGCCGCACCCAGGTGGGTCTCCAGAATCTGACCAACGTTCATCCGAGATGGCACTCCGAGCGGGTTGAGGACGATGTCCACCGGCTCGCCTTGCTCATCGTAAGGCATATCTTCTTCCGGCATGACCACCGAGATCACACCTTTATTACCGTGCCGACCCGCCATCTTGTCGCCAGGCTGGATGGTGCGCTTTATCGCCAGATAAACCTTGACGATCTTGAGGACACCGGGCGCCAGGTCGTCGCCCTGGGTGAGCTTGTTCTTCTTGTCTTCGAAGCGCTCATCCAGTTCTTGCCGACGCTCCTCGAGATGCTTCTCGGCGCGCTCAAGCTGCTCGTTCATTGCCTCGTTGGACATGCGCAGCTTGAACCAGTCTTCCCGAGGCAAACTATCGAGATAATCCTTGGTGACTTTCTGGCCTTTCTTCAGCTTAGGGCCCCCAGCAACAACCTTGCCCACCAGGGCGGTATCCAGTCTCTCGAAGGTCGCGGTCTCGACGATTCGGTATTCATCGTCAATATCTTTGCGGACCTGGGCGAGCTGATACTCCTCAATTTCAATGGCGCGCTGGTCTTTCTCCAATCCGTCCCGAGTAAAGACCTGAACGTCGATTACTGTACCCTTCACACTCGTCGGCACGCGCAGAGAAGTGTCCTTAACGTCTGAGGCCTTCTCGCCGAAGATCGCACGCAGCAGCTTTTCTTCGGGGGTCAATTGTGTCTCACCCTTGGGCGTGACCTTGCCCACCAGAATATCGCCGGCGTCCACTTCCGCACCAATATAAACAATGCCGGACTCGTCGAGCTTGCCCAGAGCACCTTCACCCACATTGGGGATATCAGCGGTAATCTCCTCCGACCCTAACTTGGTGTCCCGAGCCACACAGGTCAGCTCCTGAATGTGAATACTGGTGAAGCGGTCTTCTTTTACCACTCGTTCCGATATCAGGATGGAATCTTCAAAGTTATATCCATTCCAGGGCATGAAGGCGATGCGCATGTTCTGGCCCAGCGCCAGTTCACCCATATCAATGGATGGGCCGTCGGCAAGAATGTCACCGCGAGCAACCTCATCGCCCTCCTTCACCAGCGGCCGCTGATTGATACAGGTATTCTGGTTAGACCGGGTGTATTTGGTGAGGTTGTAGATATCGACACCCGCTTCCCCTGCATCTGTTTCATCATCATGCACCCGCACGATTATGCGGCCCGCATCGACGCTCTCTATAATCCCGCCACGAAAAGCTACGACGCAGACTCCGGAATCATGCGCCACATTGCGCTCCATGCCGGTTCCCACTAGAGGCTTCTCGGTCTTCAAAGTCGGCACAGCCTGGCGCTGCATATTCGAGCCCATGAGCGCCCGGTTGGCATCGTCGTGTTCGAGGAAGGGGATGAGCGCCGCCGCAACAGACACCATTTGTTGAGGCGCCACGTCCATGTAGTCAACCTCCTCCCGGGGCTTGAGTGTGGTCTCGCCGCGATAACGAACAGTGACCAGGTTGTCCACGAAGCCACCCTTCTTGTCGAGTGGTGCCGAAGCCTGGGCAATCACGAAATCGCTTTCATCAATCGCTGACAGGTAATCGATTTCATCGGTCACCTTGTTATTCACGACTTTCCGATAAGGACTCTCCAGGAATCCATAATGGTTGGTCCGGGCATAGGTAGCCAGGGAGTTGATCAAGCCGATGTTGGGCCCTTCGGGCGTTTCAATCGGACAAACTCGACCATAGTGCGTCGGGTGAACGTCTCTGACCTCGAAGCCGGCACGTTCGCGCGTAAGACCACCCGGGCCGAGCGCCGAGACGCGACGCTTGTGCGTTACCTCGGACAGCGGGTTGTTCTGATCCATGAACTGGGAAAGCTGACTGCTGCCAAAGAATTCCTTAATCGCCGCCGCCACGGGCTTGGCATTGATCATGTCTTGAGGCATGAGGCCTTCCGAATCGGCCATACTCAGCCTTTCCTTGACGGCTCGCTCGACCCGGACCAGACCAACACGGAACTGATTTTCCGCCATCTCACCAACCGAACGAATGCGCCGATTACCCAAGTGGTCGATATCATCCACGGAGCCGAAGCCGTTACGGATACCCACCAGAGTCTTCAGCACATCGACGATGTCTTCATTATCAAGTACCGGGATACCTTCGGTCTCAGGCCGACCCAGACGTCGGTTGAACTTCATACGGCCGACAGCCGACAGGTCATAGCGCTCGGGAGAAAAGAACAGGTTCTGGAACAGGTTTTCTGCCGATTCCTTGGTCGGCGGTTCACCCGGGCGCATCATGCGATAAATTTCCACCATAGCCTCAAGCTTGGAGGTGGTGGTATCTATACGCAGAGTATCAGAGACAAACGGACCACAATCCAGGTCGTTGGTATAGATAGTCTGGAAGGTCGCGACGCCTTTCTCAATAAAACCATCCAGAATTTCTTCGCTGATCTCGGTGTTACAGGCGTAAAGAATTTCTCCGGATTCTTCGTCGACGATGTCGGCAGCAAGCGCTGTGCCGACAAGAAAATCCCGCGAGACCTTCAGTTCGGTCAACTTGGCATCTTCCATCTGGCGGATGTGACGACTGGTTATGCGCCGCCCCTCTTCCACGATGACCTTGCCTTTCTTGTCCTTAACAGGGAAAGAGAGCACGTCTCCACGCAGTCGCGCAGGCACCAGCTTGAGTGCGAAAGTGGGTTCTTTGCCTTTGGAAACCTTGAAATCGTTCTTGTCGTAGAACATTGCCAGGATTTCTTCAGAGCTAAAACCCAGAGCACGCAGCAACACAGTCGCCGGCAGCTTACGACGACGGTCAATACGTACGTAAACCATGTCTTTCGGATCGAACTCGAAATCGAGCCATGAGCCGCGGTAAGGAATGACCCGCGCGGAGTAGAGCAGCTTTCCGGAGCTGTGAGTCTTACCCCTGTCGTGGTCAAAGAATACTCCAGGTGAGCGATGCAGCTGCGACACAACCACGCGCTCGGTACCGTTAATGACGAAGGTGCCGGAATCGGTCATGAGCGGAATCTCGCCCATGTAGACTTCCTGCTCCTTGATGTCTTTGATGGTCTGGGTTGTGGATTCCTTATCGTACAGAATCAACCTGACTTTGACCCGCAGAGATACCGAGTAGGTTGAACCACGCAGCTGGCATTCCTTGACATCGAATGTCGGCTTGCCCAGATCGTAACTGACGTATTCCAGCACTGCCTTTCCGGAATAACTGACAATTGGGAATACAGATTTGAACGCGGCATGCAAACCCTGCTCCAGCCGGTTTTCCGGAGCAATATTTGCCTGAGTAAATTGGCGGTAAGAATCGACCTGGATGGACAGCAGATAGGGAATATCCATCGCACTCGGCAATTTGCCGAAATTCTTCCGAAGTCGCTTTTTCTCTGTATACGTATAGGCCATTAGTGTGTTCCTAGCGTTAAATACCGTATGTTTTACTGCTGGCAGATAAATCTCGAATCTGCTTGCGACTGAGCTTATGCAGCCGTCGCCGAATAACACAGCAGGTTGAAGTTGAGAGCGTTTTCGCGGTTACTGCGCTCCCAGGCACCTGCTAAAAGCTTTTCCAGTAGTAGCTTTTCCTGCCCAATTTTTTACAAGCACGAACAAGCGCCAGATGCATAAGGCATGCATCCAGCGCTCGCTAGCTTAACGCTGCGCTTGTTACTTAAGCTCAACGGTTGCGCCAGCCTCTTCCAGAGCCTTCTTGGCTTCTTCAGCTTCCTCTTTAGGAGCGGCTTCTTTCAATGTTGACGGCGCGTTGTCCACCATGTCCTTCGCCTCCTTGAGACCAAGACCAGTGAGGGATCGAACTGCCTTGATGACGTTAACTTTCTTGTCGCCGGCAGCAGTGAGAACGATGTCGAATTCATCCTTCTCTTCGGCTGCAGCGGCCTCACCGCCGGCAGCGGCAGCGGCCGGGGCTGCGGCAACTGCGGCAGCGGCAGAAACACCAAACTTTTCTTCCATCGCCTCGACGAGCTGGACTACGTCCATGACTGACATGTCAGCGATTGCGTTCAAAACTTCTTCTGTCGATAGAGACATTACTCTTATCTCCTACTGATAAATTGATTGTGAAATGGCAAAGGGATCAGGCTGCTTCCTGCTTCTGGTCGCGAACAGCCGCTACCGCTCGAGTCACTTTCGATGGTACTTCGTTCATGGTGCGAGCCAGCTTGGTGACAGGTGCCAGCATGACACTCATCAACAGCGCTAAGGCCTCGTCGTGCGTCGGCAGTTTCGCCAGACGATCGATTTGGCTGGCTTCCAACAGCTCACCTCCAACCGAAAGTGCCTTTATCTCAAACTCGTTGTTCTCTCTGGCAAAATCCTTCAGCACGCGCGCGGCGGCACCAGGATCCTCCTCGGAAAACGCAAGCAGGGTGGGACCGACAAGCACTTCTCTTATGCACTCATACTCGGTATCTGCTACCGCTTTTCTCAGCAGCGTGTTGCGCACAACGCGCAGATAAACCTTATTTTCCCGTGCAGTCTTTCGAAGCGCAGTCATGTCCGCTACCGAGACTCCCCGATAATCGGCGAGAACTGCGGAGAGGGCACTGCCGGCAACCTGATTGACTTCAGAAACAATCTGTTTCTTGTCCTCCAATCGGATAGCCACTATTTAACTCCTTTGGTCATGGGCTGTTTCCAGCCCTGTTTCGAATGCATTTCCTGGGAAATACATTGGCCTTGTTCGGTGATAAGAACCCGGTCCTGTTGCACCCGGGTCGCGTTTCACCATCTGCGCAGGCAATTAAGACACTGACAGTGCCACCTGCGGTCTTTGACGGTATTGTCAGCCAGCAGCACACTGGCCGACATCCGCGCAAAGTCTTTATGGAGCTCGCTGCTCCGCTAGTCTCGACGCTTCAGATCGCCAATGAGGACTGATCAATCAGCAGCCCTGGCCCCATGGTCGAGGACAAAACGATCTTTCTGATATAAATACCCTTGGAAGAAGATGGCTTGGCTTTCTTCAGATCCACCAACAGGGCTTCCAGATTCGCTTTGATGGCATGACCGTCAAATCCAACTTTGCCGATGCCACCATGGATGATGCCGTTCTTGTCTGTGCGATAGCGCACCTGACCGGCCTTGGCGTTAGCTACTGCCTGCTCAACGTCCGGAGTAACCGTTCCAACTTTCGGGTTCGGCATTAGACCGCGCGGTCCGAGAACCTGTCCCAGCTTGCCAACGACACGCATCGCGTCCGGTGTCGCGATGACGACATCAAAATCCAGATTGCCGCCCTGAATACTCTCTGCAAGATCTTCAAAACCGACAATATCGGCACCAGCAGCTTTCGCCTTGTCAGCGTTATCACCCTGGGCAAATACCGCCACTCGCACATCCTTGCCAGTTCCATTCGGGAGCGTTGTGGACCCGCGCACGACCTGATCTGACTTACGAGGATCCACCCCCAGGCGAACGCTTACGTCAATTGACTCTTTAAAGTTAGGCGAAGACAGCTCGCTGATCAGCAACACCGCCTCATCAATCGGGTACAACTTTCCAGGCTCGGCTTTTTCCCGCATCTGTTTGCGACGCTTGGTTAATTTGGCCATGTTATTCCACCCCCTCTACGTCAAGTCCTGCGCTGCGCGCACTGCCCGCCAGCGTTCTTACGGCCGCGTTCAAATCTGCAGCGGTAAGGTCAGGCATTTTCTGATTGGCAATTTCCTCAAGCTGAGCGCGGGTCACCTTGCCCACTTTTTCGGTATTGGGTCGACCACTGCCCTTCTTGATTCCGGCGGCCTTGCGCAACAGAACCGCTGCGGGCGGAGTCTTGGTGATAAATGTGAAACTGCGATCAGCGTAGACGGTGATTACAACCGGAATCGGCAGGCCAGGTTCGGTGCCCTGGGTCTCGGCATTAAATGCCTTACAGAATTCCATGATGTTGACGCCGTGCTGGCCCAGAGCCGGACCAACGGGTGGGCTTGGATTGGCCTGACCAGCGGCAACCTGGAGCTTGATATAAGCCAGTACTTTTTTAGCCATAATAGATTCTCCTTGGGTGCATTCGATCTAATCGGCGCAGGCCTTTCGATCTCCCCGACGTTTCCTCCCAGGCGTATTCCCGAAAGAATTCGATTGTCTGCGCTCCCTCCAGCTGGCTAAGCTTGAGGTGTACGCGAATAACTGCAGGCGCAATCAGGGGCCGAGCGAACTGAGTGCTCAACTGCTGACAGCGATGGAGCCAATGCTTGCGCTTTTGATCTAATCAAGGAAACCCAATTTTGCCTTGAGGGTTCTCTAGCTTTTTTCGACCTGGCCGAACTCGAGCTCGACTGGTGTCGACCTGCCAAATATCAGGACCGCAACGCGCAGGCGGCTCTTCTCGTAATTAACCTCTTCCACTGTACCAGTGAAGTCGTTAAAGGGGCCGTCGATGACTCGAACCATTTCCCCGGGCTCATAGATAGTCTTGTGTGTCGGAGTCTCTTCGCTATCCTCCATACGCTGTAATATCTTGTTAGCTTCCTTGTCAGTAATGGGTGCGGGTTTCTCTGCTGTGCCGCCAATGAATCCCATTACTCTTGGCGTGTCCTTGACCAGGTGCCAGGTATCGTCATTCAGCTCCATGTGCACCAGGACATAGCCAGGAAAAAACTTGCGCTCGCTTTTTCTTTTTTGACCCGCGCGCATCTCGAGAACTTCTTCAGTAGGCACCAGCACCTCGTCGAAGTATTCGTCCATTCCCGACAGGGAAACGCGCTCCTTAAGGGCGTGCATGACTTTTTTCTCGTAGCCCGAGTAAGCGTGGACTACATACCAGCGTTTAGACATGTCATTCCTTTAGGTGATTACCGAGGTAATCACGCCGTTGAGTATCCAATCCAGGAACCAGAGAATAAGCGCCACTACAAAAATTACTATCAGCACTACGATCGTGGTCTGGGTCGTCTCCTGACGAGTCGGCCACACGACCTTGCGAATCTCTACTCGTGCCTCCAGGCATAGATTCACAAAGGATCGCCCTTTTGCAGTCTGCGCCGCAATCCAGCCGGCAGCGCCAGCGGCGATCAGCAGACCAATGGTTCGCAGCAGTAGCGATTGGGCTGAGAAATAGGAATTGGCGTAGACGCTAGCGACTATGATGGCGGCGACTACTACCCATTTCAGCCAGTCCAGTTTACTACTATCACTGCCTGTCTTTTCTGCCATATCGTTCCAATGCCCTGTATTGCCAACCTACCAGTCGAAGCGGGTTCCTTGCCGGAACCTGCAGCTCTGAGTTGGCAGGCCAGGAGGGAATCGAACCCCCAACCTGCGGTTTTGGAGACCGCTGCTCTGCCAATTGAGCTACTGGCCTAATTAAGTACGAGAGACTCCGGTTAGGGTCACGTCAGACTCCTGTATTTTCGGAAGCACTGAGCGTGCCCAGTCGAAGGCCCCTGCTCTATTCATTCACTACAACTCATTTACTACAACTCGTTCTAACCAATCTTGTGTCAGACAACCTTAAGCAGTAAACCCAAACAATCAGCGCCTGCTAAACTTAAGCACTGAAATCTGTCTCTTTGCCGTTCGCTTTTCCCGTATTACTTGCACTTTCGCAAAGACAACCAAGCCGAAACCCCCTGACCAGGGAGTTTCGGCTCGAAATTTGTACCAATTTTACTTATTCGATGATCTTGGCGACGACTCCGGCACCTACGGTTCGACCACCCTCGCGGATGGCGAAGCGCAAGCCCTCATCCATCGCGATAGGAGCAATCAGATCCACAGTCATCTTGATGTTGTCACCCGGCATGACCATCTCGGTTCCCTCCGGCAGCTCAACGTTGCCTGTCACATCCGTCGTGCGGAAGTAAAACTGCGGACGATAGCCCTTAAAAAACGGCGTGTGGCGACCACCCTCGTCCTTGCTCAAAATGTAAACCTCAGCCTCAAACTTCGTGTGCGGAGTGATCGTACCCGGCGCCGCCAGCACCTGACCGCGCTCAACTTCCTCGCGCTTGGTACCGCGCAGCAGAACCCCTACGTTCTCCCCCGCCCGGCCCTCGTCAAGCAGCTTGCGGAACATCTCAACGCCCGTGCACGTCGTCTTCGTGGTGTCCTTGATCCCGACAATCTCAATCTCGCCGCCCACCTTGATAACACCGCGCTCAACTCGACCCGTCACTACCGTGCCACGACCAGAAATAGAAAACACGTCTTCTATCGGCATCAAAAACGGCTTCTCAACATCTCGCTCCGGCTCCGGAATGTACTCATCCAGAGTCTCAACCAGCTTCTGGACCGCCACCGCACCAATGTCAGAGGTGTCACCTTCCAGCGCCTTCAGCGCCGAACCAATAATGATCGGCGTGTCATCGCCAGGAAACTCATACTGGTCCAGAAGCTCGCGGATCTCCATCTCAACCAGTTCCAGAAGCTCCTCATCATCGACCATGTCCGCCTTGTTCATGAACACAACAATGTACGGAACTCCCACCTGACGCGACAGCAGTATGTGCTCCCGCGTCTGCGGCATCGGACCGTCAGCGGCGCTCACCACCAGTATGGCTCCATCCATCTGCGCCGCACCGGTAATCATGTTCTTCACATAGTCCGCGTGGCCCGGGCAATCGACGTGCGCGTAGTGACGGTTCGGAGAATCGTACTCAACGTGCGAAGTCGCAATCGTAATGCCGCGCTCTTTCTCTTCCGGCGCATTGTCAATCTGGTCAAAACCACGCGCTTCACCGCTGCCCCAAACGTCATGACAGACCTTCGTCAGCGCCGCCGTCAGTGTCGTCTTGCCATGGTCTACGTGACCAATCGTACCCACATTGACGTGAACCTTGTTCCTCTCAAATTTTGCTTTTGACACGGTCTCACCTCTTCTCGCTTAAGATTTGTCGATAATGCCTTCCGCAATGTTGTTAGGCACTTCAGCGTACTTTAAAAATTCCATTGTATAGGTCGCTCGGCCCTGGGTGGCGGAACGCAGGTCGGTGGCGTAGCCGAACATCTCTGCCAAAGGCACCACAGCATCAATGACCTTGCCGCTAGCACTGTCTTCCATACCATTCACCATGCCGCGACGACGATTGAGGTCGCCCATTACATCGCCCATGTAGTCTTCCGGAGTCACGACCTCAACGCTCATGACCGGCTCCAGCAATACCGGATCAGCTTGCAGAGCACCTTTCTTGAGAGCAAGGGAGCCAGCGATTTTGAACGCCATTTCGCTTGAGTCCACATCATGGTAGGACCCATCATAGAGGGATACCCGCATGGCCAGCAGCGGATAACCCGCCAGACAGCCGTTTTGCATCTGCTCCTGGACGCCCTTGTCCACGGCTCCGATGTATTCCCTGGGCACGACGCCGCCGACAATTTCGTTAACGAATTCGTACTCTTCATCGGGATCTACCGGCTCAAGACGCAGCCATACATGTCCATACTGGCCGCGACCACCTGACTGCTTGACGTGCTTGCCTTCAATTTCCACAGTCTTGCGAATAGTTTCTCGGTAAGCCACCTGGGGCTTGCCGATATTGGCTTCGACCTTGAATTCGCGGCGCATGCGGTCGACGAGGACATCCAGATGCAATTCACCCATACCAGAAATAATGGTTTGTCCCGACTCTTCGTCGGACTCGACGCGGAAAGACGGGTCTTCTTGGGCGAGTTTACCCAGGGCAATACTCATTTTTTCCTGATCGGCCTTACTCTTCGGCTCCACGGCCACAGAGATAACCGGATCCGGAAAGTCCATCTTCTCCAGCGTAACAATATGATCCTGCGAGCACAGTGTTTCCCCTGTAGTCACATCCTTCAGTCCGATTGCTGCTGCGATGTCCCCGGCAAGCACCTCTTTGATTTCCTCGCGCGAGTTGGAATGCATCTGCACCATTCGACCAACACGCTCTTTTTTGTGCTTGATCGGGTTGTACACCGTATCGCCGGAGCTGAGCTTGCCGGAATAAGTGCGGAAGAAGGTCAGTGTTCCCACAAAGGGGTCAGTGGCGATCTTGAACGCCAGCGCCGCGAAGGGTGCATCGTCATCCACTTCACACTTGGTCGGAGTACCATCTTCCAGCACGCCCTCGATAGCTTTCACTTCCGTCGGCGAGGGCAGATATTCGATTACGGCATCCAGGACGGCCTGTACGCCTTTGTTCTTGAACGCGGAACCACATAGCACCGGAATGATTTCATTCGCCAGAGTGCGTTCGCGAATCGCACCTTTAATTTCGTCTTCGCTAAGGGCTTCGCCACCGAGGTATTTTTCCATGACGTTCTCATTAGCTTCCGCTGCTGACTCCAGCATGTGCTCACGCCACTCTTCGCAGACGGCCTTAAGGTCATCGGGGATTTCCTGGTATTCAAATGTTGCGCCCTTGTCTTCTTCGGTCCAGATGATGGACTTCATCTTAACCAGGTCAATGACGCCTCGGAACTCGTCCTCAGCACCAATGGGAATCTGCAGGGGGACAGCGGCGGCACCGAGGCGGTCCTTCATCTGCTCCACGACCTTCAGGAAGTCGGCGCCGGCCCGGTCCATTTTGTTGACGAAGACCATGCGCGGTACCTGATAGCGATTGGCCTGACGCCAGACAGTTTCCGTCTGGGGTTGGACGCCGGAAGACGCGCACAGCACGACCACGGCGCCGTCAAGAACGCGCAGAGAGCGCTCAACCTCGATTGTGAAATCGACGTGTCCGGGCGTATCGATGATGTTGATTCGATGCTCCGGAAACTGCTGATCCATGCCGCTCCAGAAGCAGGTGGTAGCAGCAGAGGTAATAGTGATTCCGCGTTCCTGCTCTTGCTCCATCCAGTCCATGACCGCAGCGCCGTCATGTACCTCGCCAATTTTGTGTGAGATACCCGTATAGAAGAGCACACGCTCTGTCGTCGTGGTCTTGCCCGCATCCACGTGGGCGGCGATTCCGATGTTTCGATAACGGTTTAAGGGGTGTTTTCTGGCCACTGCGTGTCCCTCGTCAAATCAATAAGTGTCTTTAGAAACGATAGTGGGAGAAGGCTCGGTTGGCCTCAGCCATGCGATGCACATCTTCACGCTTGCGCACGGCACTGCCGCGACCCTCCGAAGCGTCGGATATCTCACCGGCCAATCGCAGAGCCATGGACTTTTCTCCCCGCGCCCGGGAATGTTCGACGAGCCAGCGCATTGCCAGCGCGTTGCGTCGCTCAGCTCGGACTTCAACGGGAACCTGGTAAGTCGCGCCTCCCACTCGTCGGGATTTCACTTCTACCATTGGGGCAATGGCTTCCAGGGCTTTCTCAAAGGTCTCAAGAGGGTCGCCGCCGGCTTTATCTGCGACGACGTCCAGCGCACCATACACAATACGCTCGGCGACAGACTTCTTGCCGTCCACCATCACGTGATTCATGAATTTGGCGAGAACTTTACTTCCGTACTTGGGATCGGGCAAAACTTCACGCTTTGCCACTTCTCTTCTTCTAGGCATGATCGACCTCGTGTTTATTCAGGTTAATCCGGAATACCCTGACATGACGCCAGACATCCGGCCTTACTCAATCCCCGACGCCTGTTTTAACAGAGCCGCGTCGAGACACGCTTCCTTGCGCTTGTAGTTGACTCTGGGTATTGGTTACCGCGGTCGCAGTCGACTGTTACTTGGGCCGCTTAGCGCCGTACTTGGAGCGACCCTGCTTGCGATCATTGACACCAGAAGTATCGAGACTGCCCCGCACTGTATGGTAGCGAACACCAGGAAGGTCCTTTACACGACCGCCGCGAATCAGAACCACCGAGTGTTCCTGCAGGTTGTGTCCTTCACCGCCAATATAGGAGCTGACTTCGTAGCCGTTAACCAGGCGTACACGGCAAACCTTGCGCAGTGCAGAATTCGGCTTCTTGGGCGTGGTTGTATAGACGCGCGTACAGACACCACGTTTTTGCGGCGAGCCTTGCAGAGCAGGTACGTCGCTCTTGGTGACCCTGACTTTTCGCGGCTTGCGCACC
>JGI12109J20283_10543272_pt1 | contig 18477 bp, 16 predicted proteins | sample ElkSlonscriptome_12_FD_20283 | JGI IMG/M metagenome (IMG submission 20283)
TGCAATCGTCGGTGAACGACCCGATCATCGAGTTTTCAAATTTGAACGGGAAGCCCGAATACCCGAAGCCTGTGTCACCTTGCTCGTGGACCAGTCCGGCTCAATGCGCGGCTCGGCGCATCGCCTGGCGGCACAGGCTCTCGATGTGGCAGTGCATACGCTAGAAGTCTGTGGGGTCACTATCGAGGTGCTTGGTTACACGACGGCTTATGGAGCTGATAATCCTGTTCTTGATGCCTGGCTCGCAGCGGGTAAGCCGAATGGGCCCGGTCGACTGAATGCGCTCAAACACGTGGTCTTGAAGGCGGCAGGTCAGCCATGGCGAGTCGCGCGGCGCTATTTGGGACTTTTGCTTCGACCGGAATTCGGCCATGAGAATATCGACGGCGAGAGTCTGCATTGGGCAGCCCGGCGTCTCCTGGCTCGTTCGGAACGCCGCAAGATTCTGATGGTTATTTCGGACGGAAGTCCTTACGACGAGGCCAGCGTCCAGAATAATAGTCCCAGGTACCTGACAGATCACCTTTCAGATGTCATCGATGCGATCGAGAATAATTCCATCCACCTCGTCGGAATCGGTACCGGTCGCGATGTCGGACGCTACTATCGCAACACTGCGACGGTTCGCCGGGGTGACATGATAGGAAACGTCCTCTTCAAGGCGCTGGGAGACTCGCTTGACCAAAACGCAGTCACATGATGAAAGGGCCTGTTGCTTCGGCAGGCCTTATCTAAACCATCACGCATCATTGGAGAATTCTTGGAGGTAATCATAGATGAGCAAGAAATTGAATCTGAAGTCGACCGTCAAACGCAGCACTGAGCCCCTGCAGGCCGGGTTGGACGACGAAGTCGTGATGATGTCGGTCGAAAAGGGTAGTTACTATGGGCTTGATCCGGTCGGTGCCCGCATCTGGGAAATCCTGGAATCACCGAAACAGGTTTCCGACGTCGTCGCAGACTTGCTTGAAGCCTATGAAGTCGAAAAGGAGGTCTGCGAGCGTGAAACCGTCGCCTTTTTGCAGTCGCTTATCGACGAGGATCTTGCTGAAATTGTCGAATGATCCGATAGGGAAACTTGTGCACCGTCGTTTGATCAAGTCATGACCCATATAGCCGGGGTTGTCCACCTCGATGGTCGTCCAGTTGCGCGCGAGGACGTGGAGCGCATGGCGCGCGTGTTTGCTGGAGCGGGCGTTGAAATTCAACAGAAACGAATCACGGAAACAGCGGGGCTCTTGTTCGCTGGCTATCATTCTGTGCCTGAGGATCGCTACCAGCGTCAGCCCATTGCACTGCCGAATGGGCAACTCTTTCTCTCGGGTGGCAGACTGGATAACAGGGAGGAGTTGATTGATGCGCTCGGGCTGGAGAAGACCGCTGCTCGCAAGATGGCTGATAGTGCGGTAGTAGCAAAAGCCTGGGAGAAATGGGGTGTCGACGGGCTTATTCGCTGGATCGGGCCACATGCCAGCGCATGTTGGGATCCTGAGCGAAGAGAATTGTTTCTTGCCAAGAGCGCGCCATCAGGGCGTACTCTTATGGTGCATCGTCGCGGCGACTCGATTTACTTTTCGACACTACTTGACGCCCTGTTCTGCCTGCCGGCAGTGCCTCGGAAGATGAACGAAGCCGTTCTGGCGGATATTCTTCTGGGAGCGCCCCGTGGCAACCATTTTCTTTATGAGGGTATTGAAACGGTAGCCAATGCCCACTGGGCCGTTTATCGACCAGGAGGCGAGAAGCGCACGGAGAGATACTGGTCGCTCGACCCTGGAAAACGCCTCAAATTCACTAACGAGTCGGATTGCTGGGAGGCGTTCGCGGAACTTTTCAAGGATTGCGTTTCGCGCTCGCTGCGCTCGCCAGGGCCGGTTGGTATTCGGCTCAGCGGGGGGTTGGATTCGTCCGCGATTGCCGCTCAGGCTGCGCAGATCCTTGCAGAGCGAGGTGAAGAGCTCCATACCTATACACGCATCCCGCAACCCGGCGCCGTGCTTCCTAAGGCTGGATTCCTGCGCTATGACGATGAGTCCGAAAAGGTCAAGTTGCTGGCAAAGCAGTATCCCAACCTTCGTGTCAATCTTGTTCCGCCGGATTCGGGTGGAATCATGGACGGCATGGAGGATTGGTACGCAGCCAACTATACGCCCTGGATTGTGCCGCCAAGTTATCTCAGCGGATATCGACCGATGCTGACCAAGGCCAAACAGGACGGCATGCGGGTAGTTTTGAGTGGCGGTTACGGGAATATCACTTTCTCCCATAGTGGTCGGGGGCGTTTGCTCGAATTATTCAAATCAGGTCGATGGATTCAGCTTAGAAAGGAAATCAAGGCGTTTGAAGAGCGAAACATCAATATCAAGGCCTTGGTGCGTGATGAGATCCTCAAACCACTTACCCCTATGGCTTTGTTCAAGTTGCGCAAGCGTTGGCAAAGAAATGATACTCGCCAATGGTCGTGGTTTAGCGTGATCAACCCGGAGTTCGCGAAGGAGTCCGGCGCCCTTGATCGCATGGTCGAGCAGCAGAATCTACGGCTGTACTTCCACAAATGGACCACATGGCAACGTCGTGCGAACTCTATTCAAATACAAGGGCAGGTGGCCCAGGGTGGTGGGGGTGAAATGGTCTATGGATTCGATCAACGCGACCCGACTTCGGACCGCCGAATGATTGAATTTTGTATGGCATTGCCCGAAAAATACTATCTCGCCGATGGCATTGATCGAAGACTGGCCCGTCTCGGCACCAGACATCTTCTGCCCGAAGCAATCCGTATGGACATCCGCCTCGGACTTCAGGACGCCGACTGGGCTCCTCGAGCGATGCAGGATAAGGAGGCGATTCGCTCAGCCTATGAAAAGTACCGTTCCGATCCCGACCTGAAACGGTACCTGGATTTGGAGCGGATAGAGAAGCTATGGGATGAATTCGAGGGCACCGACTGGTCGAAAATGAATCGGAGGCATGCGGTAAAGTTTCAACTGGCGATGTTAGGCCCGCTCCACGCCGGAGAGTTCGTGCGCTGGTTCCACGGCCGCAATGATTAGCCGTCTGGCCATACTGAAAAAGTAGTCATGTCATGCTTCATATGGAGGCGCACTGATTTTCCAGTTCTTAGCTTTAAATTGTTCGGAAAGACATGCAGATATCGACTCCAGGCAATCTTGCTGTCTTCATCGGACTCCAAGAGGTTTCCCGGGCTGAGCTCCAGCCGCAACCACTGCAGAAAACCAAGAGCTTCTCCGTCATCCGTTGGCTCGATCAGCTCGGCCTTTTCACTGGGTTCGAAACCGCTTAGGCTATTAAAGTTGAAATGAAAACAGTCTATTGTTTCCGAAAAAGTGCGGTACTCGATCGTTGCGAATCTTTCCGGTAGGATCGGAACTACCGTGGGCGAAAAGAGATTGAACCTTGACAAATCCATGTCACCCGCACCATTGGCCCTGCACAAGCGCTCAAGGTCGCGGCCGCCCACTAGTCTCCCTCGGAGAGTGGCTTCAGCCGGAATAACGAAACCTTTGGGACAAGTCAGCTGCTTCCTGGCGCGCCTGATCAATTTGAGGCCACCTGCCTCCAATAATGCACCTGTAAACATATCGGAAATCAGAATATTGGCTCGACGAGGGAGGTCTATACCGATCTTCAGTTTCGCGGCATGCTTAGGAACGACTGAGATCTTCTCGGCCAGCCCATTGTCTTTAATGATCGATTCTGCCACTTTGGCCATCAGCGGCTGAGCCTCACACGTCACGACCTGGTGAGATTCGGTTTGCGCTGCCAGCATAGCCAGAATTCCCGATCCGGTTCCAAGTTCGAGAATCAGGTCTCCGGTGGATGTTCGGTCAGCGAGTGCTTGTTGAAATGATTTTGTACGAAGATCATTGTGAAGGAGCAGAAATTGATTGGCAGGAGACCTCCGCGCTTGTATCAATCGCCATTCGTGGAGAACTCTTGGATCGTCTAGTTCAAGAGCTGCGAGTTCTGCCTGAGTCGCCGCCTCGCGATGACCTTTATGGGAAAGCGCTGCTGCCAGATCCAGCAATTTCAGGCCACCATTGGGTATTTCACGAAGCTTGTCCAGCATCAGATTCAGCGACAGAGTGTTGCTTGTTGTAGATTCTCCTGACATCTGGACGCCTCTGATACTGGTAGTGAGCGCGATTGTTGTCCGACTGCCTGTATATTTTATTGTAAGTCGAATTTGGCCCTTCCAACTCAGAAAGCCCCGTCTTTTGGGTGCTCGGGCCTATGATGGATATCTCGGGCAATGCCAATGCCACGCTCCGGAAGATGCGAATGATAAATGATATTGACTGGGACGAAAGAGATTGGTCTCGTTTTATCGATGCTTGCTGGGAGAAGCATCCACGCAAATTGGGCTCTCCTGAATGGGCAAGATTTTGCAATGTAGAGGAGTTATTCGAGATATTCATCGCCGCTAGAGGCTCCGAGAGGGTGATCTCTGACCGTTTCTGGATTGTTCGTCATACCCCTCCCAAGCGAAAGAAAGACTTCATCCTTGGAGATTTGGATTTGCTCGGGCCGCAATCTGCCGATGGAGACTTCGCTGGTTTTTTTTCGCGTATGCAAGGTCGCTCCTTCGGTATCAATCTGCATCGATTGGGGCGCTGGAACTCTCTCCTTCGGAGTCGACTTTCTGAGCCGATCAAGCGGCTGAATCAAGTTCCTGGTGTTGGACAAGTCAAGCGCTGGGACATCGACTGTTTTCTGGGAACCTACCGAGTAACTCCCTTTGGAGTACACCAAGACCAGGCAAGCGTTTTTTCCCTTTGTCTTCAGGGGGAGCGGACCTATCTGACTTGGGCGCCTGATTATAGATGGCCGAAAGAGGACTTGTTCGTGCCTGACGAGGCACGGATCCAGAGGCATCTGGATGCGGCCGAGCGGTTCACTGTCCGGCCCGGGGAGATTTTTTACTGGCCTTCGAACCGCTGGCATGTGGTATGTTCAGATGAACGACCCTCGATTGTTGTTCAGTTCAGCGCCTATTTCGGTTGAGTCGGTTGGATTTCCGGATTGGTCTGAGGAAAAAAGACAGTAATATCAATGAGTTGATGATTTCTTGAGTTGTGGCCTAATGGCGGGCAGGTCATTCGGCTGGTCGGAATGGCTCTCAACGAAAAGGTCTTGACAGGCGAATTCGGGGGCGCTAGTATTGAAGCTAAGATTTCAGCGCCAAAAGGGGCCTGGAATTTTTTAGATAATTCCAACGGAGATTGACATCATGCGTAAGACTGAATGGGCAACCCCCAAGTTGGAAGTGCTGAGCACCAGCAAAACCGCTAACAACGGTCAGTTGGCACCGGACACTTTCCACGATGCTTTGAGTGGTACCGCTTCCTTCCCGTCGCTCACGGATACCGGCGCCTCGTAAGTCAGTGACAATTATTTTGTAATTGAAAGCCGATGTTTTTCGGAAAAGCCAAGCTTCAAGCTTGGCTTTTTTCGTCTAGTAGTCAAAATATCGCTGAGGTGCCGGAGTGATGTTGAGATGCTGGGCCGCTTTCAGACACCATTGAAAATGAGGCGCGGATAGACCCGCTGCGCTGATCCAAATCCGACCCGCAGTAATCATTGCCAAGCGCGAAAATATTTTTCTGCTCCCAAGGTTTCCGTCTGGCGCACGGCTCGATGCGTCGCTCCCGACCAGTGGTTTTCGCCAATAAATCTCGTCAATAACCCCAGCGCGTTGGGCCTGCGCGAATTTTATCCGCCGCAATAAAGAGGACTCGCGAGCTTGCGTTCCCTCATCCTCGCTGAGACCTAGTAATTCAAGGCTATGGGGCCAAAGCAAGGCTCCACTCCCCTGCGGCACGACCCTTGCGCCATCAGACCTTGTGCAATCGACTCGTGCCAGGCTGTCTGTCAGGAGCTTCCCTCCACGAAGGACCAGTCGGGCAATCGCAGTGGAGCGGCCGCTGCTTGCATCACCGCAGAACACCACTGTCTCTCCATTGTATATAGCGGATGCAGCATTAAGGCAGAATATTCCGTTGAATATCATTGCCATGATCATCGGAGCTTCCAATAGCAAGGCCCTGGCTAAAGCGCTCTCTGCATTCCTGTTGTCAACTTCGATTTGACCCGGTCGAATTCGAAAATAGATCTTACCCTCAAGCCACCACCAGGCTTCCCCCTTATTGACTACCCAGTTCGGGCCGTAGGCTCGGGCGATCGCTGGAATGCTGCCGAGCTTCGCTTCGTGAATCTGGATGTCCGGTAAGGCTCCGTTATCCGCAGGTTCCAGTTCGGGAAATATTTCAGAGGTATTGAGTACTAAGCCGCAATATTGATATTTCATGGTTGCGCCTTGTCTTTGCGAAACTCCTCAAGAAGTGCCTCGACCCGCTCGTTCTGCTCTCCTAGCTTTTCCTGGTCTCTCCGCGCAAGCCGTTGGCGGCCCTCTCCCATCTGGCCGGACCGGAAAAACCGCCGATACCGAGCGGCCTCTGTGAAACCGTGGGTTTGTTCAATGTTCTGAAGGCGTTCGAAACGACTGGCTTCAATTGCCTTTTCGATTTGATCGTCATTTGCCTGGATGCTCATAAACTCTAAGGCGCTACGGAAACTCACCATTGGAGCGGAATGCAGGTCCTCGTAACGTAGAATGCAAACGTCCAAAGGTGCCTTCAGCCAGCTTTCCACATGTCCGGACCAGGAAAGAAGCCGTTGGCGAAACTGAATGCTGGCACGGTCTTTTCTGTTTTCCAGTGCGGTGTTGTCGCGGCACATCAATTCAACTGTCTGCTCTAGAGTTTTGCCCCAGTGATTCGCTGCCGAAACTGCCACGTCCCATGGATTCCGGAGGATATAGATAGCGGCAAAATCGGGTCGCACGCCCATCAAAGGACGCCCGTCTGGCAGGAAAGTGTACGCATCATGGGCTTTCCGAAGGCATGGACTCTTCGTCCAATCGCGTGCTACGACTCGGTCGACGCCGGGTCTCAGGCTGTCATATTCTTCAGGCGTCAAAAGAGCCGGCGGCACGCCGACGATTTCATGAAACGGTGACCTTGCCGATGCGATCAGGTTGCTCAGTGGCAATTTATTGGGATCAACGGGTGCCTGGTCAGGGCACAAGAGATTCGCCAAGAACACGCGAAACCACGTATTTCCGGATTTCGGATACGATGCCAACCAGAATGTCTTCAAGCTCCAGTACTCCTGTCGGATCAATGCCGATCAGGGGGCTACCTCGAAGCGATCAACAAAAATATTGTCAACAGTCCCGAACGCGGCTATAACAGTGCAATCTTCTTGGATTGGGTTCGTGGTAAAGGTGGTGTCCTGAAGATTTCCGCCGCAGGTCCCATTTACCTGCAGGATGCTGAATCCGGCTTCCGGTGCTAGTGTGAACACAGCGGATTCTCCGTGTTCGACCGTCACGGGAGTGTCGGGCGAAATCAGCCCATTCCCTGTCGTTTCGGGACTGACCTCGTGAGTGAGAACGCGAAACTGCGCAATCTGACTGGATAGTTTGCCTTCGGCCAGGCTGAACGCCCCGCCCGCGGTAACGTTTTGGTCGGTTGCCGCCAGTGCCTGTACTCGCCCATTGAGGCTATTGGCTGAGATACTCCCCAGTGCTCTCCAGCCCGCCCCGGTCCAGCGGGCGACCCGGGCGGCCTCGCTCGTGCCCGCGGTTGAAAATTGGCCTCCGACGTAGAGCCCCCGGCTGGTAGAGGCGAGGGTCTCGACCGGGCCATTGACGCCCTTGCCCAGGGTCTGCCACTGCGTACCACTCCATCTGCCGACAAAAGGAATTTCTTCGTCACCCGATTCGAGGAACAAGCCGCCGGCATGGAGCGTTTGATCATGGATGCTGAGGGCGACTACGTCGTCATCAAAGCCGTTACCGAGCGAGTTCCACTCGGTCCCGTCCCAGCTAGCAATCCTGGCCGCTGGCTGACCGCCCGCCTGGGTAAACTGCCCGCCGGCATACATCTCGCCTGACGCCGCCGCCAGAGCAAATACATCCCCGTTCAGTCCATTCCCCAGTGGAGTCCAGTCAGCACCATTCCAGGCGGCAATGTGGTTCGCCGGCTGACCGCCCGCCTCGCTGAATTGGCCACCTGCGAAAAGCAATCCGTCATCGAAAGCCAAGGCCTCGACTCTTCCGTTTATTCCTGCGCCAACCGGATACCATTGGCTGCCGTCCCAGCGTGCGACGCGTGAGGTTTGAATGCCGCCGGCAAAGTTAAATCCCCCGCCAACGTAAAGACTGTTCTCTGCGACCAGAAGAGACGTGACTCGGGTCGTGGTTCCACTTCCCAAGGGTTGCCAATCTTTGCCGTCCCACCGGGCGATGAAGTTGGCTTCGGTGGATCCGATTTGACCGAACGTGCCACCGACGTACAGGTCACCATTGAAGTGGGCTGCTGCTAAGACACGCCCATTAAATCCGGTCTGATCATTCGGGCCGATTGCTTCCCAGGTCGCTTCATTGCGCCAACGGGCGATGCGACTGATCCTATTCTGTCCTGCCTCGAAAAAAATCCCGCCGATGTAGACATCGTCTCCAACGACTGCGCTTGCAAGCGCCGCACCCGTCAAGGATCCGTCGAGGTCGTTCCATTTGCTGCCATCCCAACGAGACGCCCCCGGACTGACCGAACCGCCCGCAAAGACGAAATTGCCGCCAGCGTAAAGATTATCGCCGATCACGGAGAGGGTCAGCGGTTCCCCTGAGAGCCCGGTTCCAAGCGTGCCCCATTCCACGCCGTTCCAGGCGGCGATACGGTTGGCGGTTTCGTTGCCGGCATTCATGAATCGGCCGCCCGCTATCAGGTCGCTTCCGAGCATCGCCAGCGTGAGCACGTCTCCATCCACTCCATCGCCCAAAGCGGTCCATTGACTTCCCGACCATTGGGCTATGCGGCTCATCGAAACGGCCCCGGCCATCTCAAAGGCTCCGCCGGCAATTAGCGCTGGCCCCTGCATTACGAGGGCGAAAACAGGTGCATCGGTGCCGCCGTCCAGGTCGCTCCATTGTTGGCCGTCCCAACTGCCGATGTGATTGGCAAGAACGCCGTCGATGGTGCTGAATTCGCCGCCGGCAATCAGGTTGGTCTCGGTCTGCAGCAAGGCGAAGACCGCTCCGTCGGTATCACCGATCGTTTCCCACTGCTCCCCGTCCCAACGCGCCAGATTTCCGGCCTCGAGTTCCCCCGCGCTACTAAATTCGCCGCCTACGTAGACTTGGTCACCGTTGGTCGCCAGAGCAAACACCGGTCCATTAGTGCCCTTGCCGACGTTCGTAAATTCATTTGTCGCCGGGTTATAGGCCACGATGTGCTGACTGGACGCGGTGCCGCAAACCGTGAAATCGCCGCCGAGATATATCAGGCCCGATTCGCTTGTGGCCATTGCGAGGATCCGATCATTGCAGCCCAGGTTGACACCACCGCTCCCCTGCCAATCCCCCACGATGGGTGGCAGAGTCGGGCCGTCGCGCTGGTCTCCTTCGAGGGCCGATACTGGACTGTTTTTCCGCCATTCGCGCACGTCCATCGGAAGCTCTGACGCGCGGAACTCGGTTGCTGGGTCCAACAGATCGCTCGTGTCACAAGAACCAAAGGATGGCAGTAAGAACAATCCGAGAAAAAGCAATGTGCTCGGTCGCTTGGCCGAGAGGCCTGTAATGGTGCGCAAGATGCGAAACGCCTGTACTGAAATTAACGCTCTAACTTTACACCAAAGGCCGGTCATGCTCAATATTGACGCCCTTCGGCATGGACGATCACGAGACTTCCTGGTGCTCATAAAATGCAGGTTCAGCAGTCTACGACTGGCGGCAAGGCCCTCTAGACGCGCTATAATCGGTGGAATTCCTTGGAGTTGTGCTCGAGATGAGCGCAGGTACTCAGCCGCTTTTCTACATGATCGTCATACATCGATTTGTTCGCTAAGCAGCGCCGCTGGACGCCTATGAAGTCTTTCAAAGAGCAGTTGGTACATATCGTGCAGGGCTCGCTCTTTATTCAGGTGTGGATATTGCCCGTCTGGCTGCTTCTTGGTCTCGCGAAAATCGCGATTTATACCGTTTCCTTTCGCAGGCTATTGCCGCATCTGGGCGTTTCTACTGGTGTTGCCCCATGGGTTCCGCTGTTGTCGGAAGAGAGCGAGAATAGAGCGCGGCAGATTTCTGAGGTCGTTCGCATGGCATCGCGGTTCACGCCCTGGGAATCGAATTGCTTTCCCCAAGCGATCGTCGCCCGAATGTTGCTGGGGCTATACGGAATCGACTACTGTCTGTTCTTCGGTGTCCGGAGGGCAAAGGGAGCGGAGACACTTGACGCCCACGCGTGGATACTCGCGGGAAGGGTGCGCGTAGTTCGTGGTTGGGGCTTCCAGAAATGCAGTGTCGTTGGAGTCATCGTTTCTCCGGCGTTGCTGAGAAGAATGACGATTGGACCCTCATCCTAGAAAATCCCTATATGCAGCGGCTGTTTGATATCATTTTCGCGCTTGGTGCCTTGCTCGGTATGGGGGTGCTACTGATCCCGATTGTCATCGTCCTTCGCTTTACCGGGGAGGGTGAGGTCTTTTTTCGGCAGGCCAGGGTCGGTCGGGGAGGTGGGGTTTTCGGGCTTCTGAAGTTCGCCACTATGCTGAAGGATAGCCCGAATCTGGCAACGGGGACTATCACGGTGACGGACGACCCCAGGGTTCTACCTTTCGGGAAATTTTTACGCGCAACAAAAATCAATGAGCTACCACAGTTGATTAATATTCTCAAAGGCGACATGAGCATTATTGGCCCGCGGCCGCAGACACAGCGATGCTTCAATGCGTTTCCTGAACGTTCTCAGCGGAAGATCATTGAAGTGCGCCCCGGATTGTCTGGGGTGGGTTCCGTGGTTTTTCGAGCCGAGGACCGAATGCTGGGCGATGTCGGGCAAGCCGATCGCCTTTATGATGAAGTGATCATGCCATACAAGGGTCAATTGGAAGAATGGTATGTTGCAAATCAGGGCCTGAAGAATTACTTCTTATTGATCTTTGCCACGGTCTGGGTCGTTATCTTTCCGTCCAGCAGGGTCTTGTGGCATCTATTTAAGGGACTGCCGACGCCTCCAGCAGAATTGAGAAAATACTTCTGAATATCCAGGAATCCTGGATCCATTTCGAGGAATTCAGATTCGGATCTCGTCTTATGGCGCTCAATCGGATCAATGAGATTTGCCTTGAGGAACCTGGTTGGCCGCTTGACAATCGCCGCATCAAATGCCCTCTTTCTGTCAGGGAAGAGCCGACCCGGAGTTCGATTTCGGTCGCGAGCCTCCATCAGTTGAACATGATCGAGTGGCCTGTGTGCCTTATCGACGGTCAGCTCGCAAAAATTTGAAAAATCACCGGGCGATAGTGGGAACGATGCTCAATCTGGAATTGAGCGGGTGTCTTGTATTCCCCCTTCTTGCCGCGACCTTCAGTGGTCAACACAGCTAAAGACGAGCAGCAAGCCGAAAGGGGGCAATGCAATGCCACAAATCACACGACAACCTCAAGCGCAACAGCTTGTCGAGCGCTGCGTCGCTTCGCCGCAATGCCGGGGTTCCAGAAACACCAGAAACCTATGTGATCGATGCCGAAGTTTGCTCAACGAAAAAGGGGTTCGAGCTCCTCGACTTGTTTCAACTGATCGAAAAAAGACCTGAAGACCTTGGAGGTCGGGCCTTGCTGATGATGGTCGGAACCTTCAGTGTCGTGGCCTGGATCTGTCGAAGTCAATGAGGTTTTGAACAAATTAATGAGCTGTTGCTCATCCATGTCATCAGGCATGTTGGCACCTAGTGCTTTCCCCAGACTGTAAGCAGTCTCATCGATCCGACCGAGAGCTTCTTTAAGACGCCGCCCGAAGTCTGCTTGTGGTCTACGAAGACGCAATAGCCAATCGGCAACTAATCTCACTGCATCCTGTCCGGGAAAGCGGGCGTTAACCATTCGCAAGATCGACTGGCGATCAGTCGCGTTCATGAGCAATGCCAGCAGAAACCGCTGCTCGGGATCACTCGAGATCTTCCTGGTCTGGCTTATGCGATTGATTCGGTTGGAAAACTTTCCCGCGTCCTGCAATGCCTCGACATAATGGCCATGATGATTCCGGATAAGATTGAAAAACGCCTCCTCGGTTTTACCGAGTTGATTCCGGTTATCTAGATATAGCTGGGACAATCGTGGAAAATCGAGAGTCGCGATTTTCGTTAGCCAGATCGCCGCAATCTGTTCAGGGTGAAGGCGCTGAGTGATATGAAGCAGCTTCGAGAGCATGCGCACGAGACTGTCATTGCGGAGGCGATCGGTGTTCATCATAAGACCGGGTCTGATCAGTCTAAGCTGAGGGAGATAGGCTTCATGGGCGAAGGTGCGCACTACAACTGTGAGCGACGGTTCGTCCAGGTGATAAAGGCTATGGATCAGTCCATTAGAGCCTGGCGAAATTTCACGGATGCTGCCGCGCGGGAGGTATTCCGAGCCAAGCGCGTGGATTTGTCCAACAGCAAGATCTGGGCCAAGCTCGAATTCAGCGTTGAAGTTATATATCGAGTGAATGCTTGACCCGGCCAGTACACGGAAAGCGCCACTAAAACCATGCTGATGGATGGCCGTCGTGGACTGAGACCAGGTCAGGATTTGTACGTAAAAATCACGGTCCTGGTAAACGGTCAGGGGGAGGTCGCTGAATTGTGATCCTGGCGTTTGCGGGATCGAAGAATTCAAAAGGAAGTTAGCAATTTCTGCAGGATCAAAGGACCAGGTGGTGTCTATCGACTGCAATTCCTCTGCGGCAATTTTTGGTAAAGCGTCCTGATTGCAGTTGGCTTTCTGAAACGCGCGGCTAATCGCCTGTCCAAGTCTGTATAGCGTTTGGAATGGCGGTTTGCTTGAAGTGTTGGCCAATGGGCTATGCTCCGATAGTCGTGTAAGCGCCTTTGAGACGAATCACTTGAGTGCTTGGTACAGCGATGCATGGATATCGTCCGAGATTTCTTCCGCTAAGAGGTCTCTAGGAATATGCCTCAGATAGGCATAGGGCTCGATCAGGTGACCATTGCTTGCTTTAGATGAACCGGTAGAGGTTGGCGCTGGCGTCTGATGAGATAGAGCTTTTTTGCTCAGGGCCAGGCCATGTTCCGAGCCCGAGGTGTTGCTCTTGGAATGCAGTTCAGCGGCAGTGGCCACACGCTGCTGGAAGGAGGGGAAGGCATGATTCGCCGGCGAATGGCGGAGGATCTGGACGTTGGCTGGAATGGCCTCAAGCTGTTCGGATGTTTCTCCGCCGGTTGGCTCCAAAGCTGTAGCATCGTGACGGCCGGCTTTGTCCGCGGCGGACAGCCCGGAAATCTCCCTGCGCGGCAACTCCGGTGGTAAGCCTCGCCGACCGCAGCGCCGGTGGGGATGCGGCTGGAAGGCGAGACTCTCCTGATTTGCGGCGGCGATCTCCTCCGTCCTTTTGAACACAACTAGTTGGGCGGCACAGAACTGTTCGCTGGTGCTGGAGAAGGTGTTGTGCTGGAACGTGCGTACACGCTCCTCGTGTCGGAGGATGGGCTCGGCACCGTAAAAAAGCTGTGCGTCCTGCGCGCTAGAACGGAAGTGCAAGGAGGCCATCCTATCCGCCGCTGTGGAATCTGTGGGAGAGTCTTTGGAGGCGCTCGAAAACATGTCTGAAAGCATAGCAGAATCAACAGCATGAGTTGCCGCCAGCGTGCGTCTTCGTGGCCGAAGAATGCATGAAATCATGGCCTTGAACGCGCTCCGTGTCAAAGCCCTCGAACAGCCAGTGAAACTCTCGCCCACGCAGCGAATCAGGCCGCTGGGCGGCTGTCAGTTTGCAAAGGTCTGCGTTCTTCGGCGCTTACCATGATGGGCTGCATCGGAGAAAAGGCGCAAAACGCAATGATCAAGGAGCAATGCAGAGAGGTCAGGATAATTGCACAGCTGGTTTCTCAATAGCCTCTCACCGGTGTCGGCTACTCGCGACCGGCGGCGTCGTACCAGCATTGCGGCAAGGGCAATGGCGGGTTGCTGGTGTTGTCCTGGTCGAGCGGGTGGGGAAAAACAGTCGCAGGCTGAGATGCTTCGATGCGGTCACGCCTCAGAAGCGTCAATTCCATGACCCTGGGTATTTCCAGGGCGCCTTTTTCGATCACGCCGCAACAGTTGTTGGGGTGGAGGTGAACACAGGCGTGGGTTTGGAGTATTTTTTCGAATGCCCGACTCGCCAATCTGAAAAATGGACGACTCCACAGTTGATCCAGCATGTGCATCTCGACCACGATGATTCGAAAGCGTTCGAGGAGCGCCCGCGACATCGAAAGGAAAACCTCATACTCACTCCCTTCCACATCCATTTGGAGCAATAAATCACCTTGCTGTGTATCGGCTGTGTTGCTGACCCATTCGTCGAGGGTCATCGTGGTGCGGTTGGCGACAGCGCCGACAAACTTTTTTGTGAACTCGAAACCCGGGTGTTCAGCCGCCGGCTCATCGACACTGCCATCGGCCATTTGAATTGCCATCCCACGGTTTGCGCAGTCGGCCTCGAAAGCGGAAACATTTCCTACTCCAGGCGAAAAGCAGGCCCCCAGATTGGCCAGATCGTCAGGCAAGAGGTAACCGCCATCCCCTTCACACCCGACCCGAATCAGTTCATGATTTGTCGAAAGCGGGCGCAGTGCCTCAATCAGGCGCATAATCGCTTGCCTGTCCGTCAGCGCAGTCGGAAACGCTTGGAACTTCTCCAGGCTTTGCTCTAGATGGGACCGTAAGGATTTCGGCATCAGCCTACACGCGAGCCGACTCGCGCGGCCAGGAAGTCTTCTAGGCCAGTAATGCAGCCGGGATCGGCATAGACCCGAGCCTTGTTTTGCGCAATCCGGTCGGACAACAGAGCGCGCCGCTCTGCGTCGGCAGCAATTCCTGCAGCGATCTCGACGTATTCATCAGTATCTGTCGCAATCAGCTCGTTCGCGCCCATGCGCTGCAATGCTCCAGCCGCAAATCGGCCTCGCATGAAGCGCCCAGGGGAGGTGATGATCGGCAGATCATGGCTCAGAGAGTCCAACAGAGTAGTCCAGCCGCCATAGCCAATACTGTCGAGCATGAGGTCAACGAGCTGGCCCAGCCGCTGGTAGGCACCGTGGCTGAGGGGCGGCAGAAACAGGACATGGCGGTCGAAATCGACACCGTTTTCATCAAATGCTCGTGCCAGGCGTCGGCGAAATTGAGCAGTGACTCTCGCCAGTTTTTTGTGCTGCATGAATACGAACTGGCAGTCATGGGACGACTGTAACCGTCTGGCTATCCGGGGGTAGAGGTCATCATGTTCCGGGAGATATTTCCACAGAGCCTGCGCACAGAAGAACACCGTAGCCCCCGGGCGCATGCCGTAGTGCTCTCGGGGCAAGGGCTCTGCTGGAATATCCTCGGGAACGTAATGGAAGGAAAATCCGGGTAACCGAATCAATTCCTCGGTGTAATGATCGTCGGCATCATCGGGCTCGACCAAGTCACCGCTCAGAAAATAGTCCATTGTCGGCAGCCCGGATGTCGTGGAGTGTCCCCATGAGGCGCATTGCACTGGAGCGAGTCGCAAGGCGGCAAGCTGCAGTGTCTGAGCGTCGACGCCGATCTCGGGATAGAGCAGAATATCCAGGTCATCTTGACGGATTATTGAACACCATTCGGCCGTGCTCCGCTGGCCGGACACGAAGCGTGAGCAAGCTGACCGAGCGGTCTCTGTGTGTGCATCTTCGGTCTTCGTCGGAGCGAACACACGTACGTCGAAGCGGTCCGGATCGATCCCGGTCAACCAGCCCTTGAGCATGACACGCCAGATCGAATGCCGGCGAACATGCGCCGATACGATGCCGAGCCGGACCCGTCGCGCTTTGCCCGAGCTTTGGCGTGGCCGGGACACGAACTGGCCGTAGGCCGCGTTCATGATGCGACAGACGGCTTCTCCGTACATGCCTTGTAAGCGACGGTCATTCCGGTTCTGGAACGGCAGAAAAAAGGGCGTCGCGTAGCCAACCATCGGAGCCGCGGCCGCGAGGGTATTCCGATCAGCGGAACGGACTCGTGCCAGTAGTGACTGCAGTCTTTCCCGGTAGGACCCGCGGCTGACCTCGATCGCAGGATCGTCTTCGTAGAAATTTGGAATTTCCAGCATGCACTCGTGGAGCTGAAGCCCGATAGACTGTGGCGCGAGCTCGCGGGCACCTCGGATCGATGAACGGGCGTCGTCCAACAAACCCTGTCGTTGCTGGATTCGCGCAAGCTCAGTGCGGAGCAGGAGAAAGTGCGGATCGCTCTCGATCGCCCGACGCAATAGCGGTATGGCCAGCGCGCTCAGTCGAGCATCGTCGGGACGGCTTGTCAACTGTCTTGCCCGGGCGACCAGCGCTTGTGCTTCGGCCGAAAGGCGAGGGGCCGAGGTGCGCGAAGTATTGGCTGCCATGCGGTTGCGGATCAGCGCCGCACTTAACCTGAAAAGCCTACGGCTGGAGCAGATAGGCCTGCCATATTGCCGAGCGGAGCGTCCGTATCGCGCAGATCCAGCCACGCTCGTACACCTTGCTCCATGCGGTCCGGCGAAAGCGACTGATCCGATCCGCGGTCCATCTGCGACGCAAGTTCCAGGAGTGCTTGCTCGTCTCCGAAGAAACGAAGAGGTTCTTTGAAGGCTGGATTCTCTGTTTGATCAGGAAGCTCGCCTCGAATTTCCAGAAGGGTCGGCCATTTGAGCGTAAATGCGATATGCAGCGAGGGTCCACATGCGAGGCACCGATGGTGCAAACCTGACGGCACGAAGAGGATATCGCCTTCGGACATCTCTATCGACGCAGTCCTGTCTTCAGGTTGTGTGTCCACCTTGCCAAAAACACCACTTCCAGGAACGGGCTTGCCGAAGAGGTCCCACGTCTTCTTTCCGGCGGTTTGAATCGCGATCACGTCGACCGGATCGTAGTGCTTGGGCATACCGTGCACTGGTCCGCCGGATGCCATAGCGACTGAGCGAACCCGAGCGCCAGTCATTTCTTTGATGTGGTCTGCGATGGATCGAATCCGTGTCGAGCGCAGATCCAATCGGTCGAGACGAACCGTGCCGGATTGCTTCAGCAAGAGCTCGATGGATTGATCACGTAGTCGACCCTCGCCATCGACGAGTCTCAGCAAGACGGGATCGATTCGGCAACCTTTCTTGTAGAACCGCCAATGATCGGGGTCGCCAGCCTGCTCCTGAGCGACGGATTCAAGATCGGCCCAGTCGAAGAGTGACTGCTGTTCGCCAGAGCCGGTTTCGGCAGCCACATGCAGCGGCTTTCCGTCCGACGTCTGGCTCAACAGATTATCAAGGCAAAGAGTGGCTCCCGGTCCCGTTTCAAGCAGGACGCCCCTCTTGTCGCCGGTTCTGTCGCGCGATGTGGTTTTCAAGGTTTGGTTAGGCGTCATGATTCGCGCTCGAAACGAAAAGGAAGTTGGTAAGGTCTGATTTGAAAATACGGGCTAGCTGGGACACGAGAATACTTGAATCCGGTTTGGTTTGCATGGGGTCGGTGGGGAAGGGCTGAGGGGTGAAGGGGTGCGCTGGAGTGTGGTCATGGCGGGACTGAGGTGGGGATATGACCGCTCACACGGTCGATAGGGCTCGGTGCCGATTTAGGGTTGGAGATCCCGGTTCTCCGCTTCGCTTCGGCCGGGATGACAGTGGTAGGGTGGTGGACCTAGCGGGGGATTGTCATCCCGGACTTGATCCGGGATCACCAGAGTGAATCGTTTGATGGATGTGTGCCGGGCCGGAAAAGGCTGGTGTCGGGCAAAAAAAACCGGGCACTGAGGCCCGGTTTTCTTATTGATCTGGTGAGCTAGTTCAGGGGCTGATCGACTGAAGCTCGTCGTCTTCTTCGTCAATGACGACCCAGGAACTACCTTCGGCGCCGTTGACCATTGCAACGCTGCCGCCACCGCGGCTTGCTACCGCTTCGTCGGAGCCTGCACCTGTTTCCACGGCTCCAGGTGCCGCCTGACTTGTTGCTCCGCTCATCAGCGAGATCGCCGCAACGCCGCCGCCTGCTGCGGTTTGCACCTGGGCAGCACTGCCTTCGGAGACGCTCGTCAAGGTGTCGAAAGATTGGCTATCGAGCATCGCGCTCTCGGCGCCGGTCGGAGCTGCGTAAGCGACGGCGGTCGCGTTCATCGAAGGAGCGGCTGGGCCGCTTCCGGCCGGTCGGAGCACTCGGATATCCCCGGCGCGAGCCCGGGCATTGACCTGGCGGTTATGATCGATGCTCAGGGTGCCGGCCACTTCGCCGATGCGGGCGTTTGGGTCAGCCGGGCGACCGGTTGCCTCGACCGCGGCAAAGACGACACCGTCGACATCGAATTGAAGGTTGCCGGCATCGGCGGGCATCGAGTAAACCGCAGAACCGGAATCGAGCGCGACCGTCA
>JGI12109J20283_11129244_pt1 | contig 18473 bp, 11 predicted proteins | sample ElkSlonscriptome_12_FD_20283 | JGI IMG/M metagenome (IMG submission 20283)
GTGTGCGCGATCGGTCCTAGATCGGCCACCGAAGCGGCTTCGGCGAGCAACACGGGCATCGGTTCCACGGCCGGCCTCCTGGCAGTCCCTCGGGGGGCGAAACGACGAACGGGGCCGGCATGGTGCCGACCCCGTCGCGAAGAGCCTGGAACGGCCCGGATACCCGCCACGGGCACCGTCAGATGAGGGAGTTGGTGGAGCCAAGGGGGATCGAACCCCTGACCTCATGACTGCCAGTCATGCGCTCTCCCAGCTGAGCTATGGCCCCACTCAACTGACCGGCACGATTTAGGCGCATTCACGCGCCGTGTCAAGCAGTCGAACGCATCGAGTTGACACGCCCGATCCGCGTCACTACGCTGCCGGACTCGATCGCGATCGGTGGCAACGCCGCGCCGGAGTGGCGGAACTGGCAGACGCGCGGGATTCAAAATCCCGTGGACCTTGGTCCGTGTGGGTTCGAGCCCCACCTCCGGCACCATCGCCGATCGAGACGTCCCGCACCGTGCGGGCGCGCGCCGCACTCAGTCAGCGCGCGGTCGGATCCGGATCTCCTGGACGCCGCCCGACGGGCGGTCGGCTCCATCGAGAGGCTGGATCCGGACGGTCACCGTGTCGAAGGCGTCGGCCGCCCGCCGCAACGACGGCGTCCACGGAAGGCTGTCCGCGATCGTGTTCACCTCGAACAACAGCACCGAACCGGACCAACCGCGTACGCGGTACGAGGCGGCGTCTGCCGTCGCCGTCCAGCGCGGCGGAGCGATCGTAGCGTCGTCCACACGCGTCTCGTCCGCGCCCGCGCCGCAGCTCGACGTGAGCGCGATCACGGCCGCCCACGCCGCACACACGACGAAGCGCCTCAGGAATGCCAGCTTCACGGTCGACTCCGATCATCGTGGTCGCAGGCCCAGCCCAGCCCGACCGTGGAAGCTAGGCGCGGACGACCCACCGGAGCAAGAAGCCTTCGTGGGCGACTCCCCACCTCGAGGGGCCAGCGCCTTTAGTCCGTATCCAGACCATGGCGCAACGGCCTGCTGCAACCTGCACACAGACTGTGACTTGCGTGGTAATGCTCCGGTGGTTTCACGCGAAACATACCGAAACTATTGCGCGATAATGCGCTACGCGGTGGGTCATTTCGCGCAGTTGCGCCAGCCAAGGGGTCGGGTTTGAACCGCCGACTGGATCCAGTGACGCTCCTGTTGGTCAGCTGGAGCGTTCTGATGACCATCGTGGGGCAGCTGACCCTGCGCACCGCCATGAACGCTTTCGGAGATGCCAGTCTGGGCACCATCGCCGTGAAGGCGTTGTCGACACCGCTGGTCTGGGCCGGTGCTGCCATGTATCTGATGTCGGCCGCGAGCTGGTTGGTCGTACTCTCGCGGATCGACCTGTCGCTCGCCTATCCCCTCGGGTCGGTGAACTACATCTTCGTGGTCCTGGCCTCGGCCGTTCTGTTGGACGAAGCCGTCACGTTGCAACGGTGGGCCGGCGTCGGACTCATCCTGCTGGGAATTCTCGTCATCGCACGGGCCGAGGGTGGAGCGAGGCGGTCCGACCCATGATCCTCGCCACCCTGATCGGAAGCATCGTTCTGTCCGTCTGCGGACAGACACTCTTCAAGAGCGGGATGAACCGTGTCGGTCGCATCGGCGGCGGCGAGCGGCCGAACTGGATCGCAGGTGCACGCTGGGTTGGCGTGGGGCTGATGGCCTATGGCGGTTCGATGCTACTCTGGCTGTACACCCTATCGCGGGTGGAATTGAGCTACGCCTTCCCCTTCGTGTCGCTCAGCTACGTCGGGATCGCGCTCGTGTCGCGGTTCGCCCTGGGCGAGGACGTCGACCGCCATCGGATCCTGGGAAGCATCCTGATCGTCGCGGGTGTCCTACTCGTGGGGCTGACACGATGAAACGTGCCTGGGTGCTCCTGGCCGCGATCGCCGCTTCGGTGGGCTGCGGCTCTCGAGACGCCGAGCGGCCCGAGCCGACGGTGCCGCCCCCATGGCGTGACGAAGGCCGCGCCGTGGCACTCCTGGCCTCAGCCGACGCGCGCTACGACTTCGCCTGGGTCGACGTGCTCGAGTTCGCCTTCGGGCGCGTCGACGTCCTCGACACCGCCGACGACGCCGTCTGGGGCCCCGCTCTCGGCAATCGGAGCGTCGTCTGGATCGGCCACGACACTCTGCGCCGTCTGCGACCGTCCGACCTCCCGGCCGTGGAGACCTTCGTTCGCGGGGGTGGCGCCCTCGTGCTCGAATCGCCGGATACCACCTGGGCTCCGATGGCCGGACTTCGCGTTGCCAGCGCCGAACGGTCCGAACGAGCCCCGTGGCCACTCGAGAACGACGCGGCGAATGCTTTCGGCGACGGCCGCGGCGCAGGCCTGACGGCCCGTGAAACGAAGGGCCTTCTGCCCTCGACCGGCTTCGTAGACGCTCTTTTCGACCTTCCGCTGTCGGTGCGTCGCTATGCGCCCGCGCGTGATCGCCGGCTCGCCGCGCGCCCTCGTGTGCGCGCGGCCGGTCGACCCGCCGTCTGGACGCGTCCTCTCGACTCCGGGGCGATCGTTTCGATTTCACCTTGGCTCGCGCGGCTGCACGCCGACGCGGTCGGTCGGGACCCCACCGCGCCACCCATCGACGCTCCGGTGCACGACGCGTGGGTGACGCGGCTGCTCGAATCCGACGCAGCGCCGACCCCCTGGCCGCGTTGGTCGGCCGCGCCCTTCGGCCTCGACGGCGTCGTGGCGTCGGGTGACGTCTCGAGGACCGGCACAGGCTTCACCCTTGCCACGGCTCTTCCCTTCCATCACCTGGACCCAGCGGGAAGGCCACTCGACGCGTTGGCCCTGGGAGAGCTGGCGCTCGCGGGTGCGACCTCCCGAGACGTCGTGCGTGCGCTCGCCCGGAACGCAGCGATCGGTGCGGGCCCGCTGCTGCTGCACGCGCCCACCATCGCGCTGGACGACGTCGCCTCCAGAGCCTCCCACCGCGTGGTCGATGCTTCGTGGATCCGTGGCTGGTGGGCGGCGCGTGCGCAGGCCCGCCTCGCATGGTCGCGCCCGGACGAGCTCGTGGTCGCCGTCGAGTCACCAGTCGGTGACGAAAACCTGGGGCTTCTCCTGCCCTCCGTGTGGCGCGACGAAGTCCTGGTCGGATGGACCGCACCGTGGTCACCCGCGCCGTCTCGGCGTATCGTGCGCGGCGGACGGACTTGGGTCGAGATCGGCATTCCACCCGGTACGAAAGCGCGACTCCGTGCGACCTACCGACCTCGTTTCGAGCGGTGACGCGCGACCCTCACCGCCCATTCTGGTAGAATCGACCCCGAACCACCCACGAGGAATTGCGCGTGAACGTCATCACCATCGAACGTCACATCGCCGAAGTGCAGCGGCGCTTTCCGGAAGCGCGCGGGAACTTCTCCGGCTTGATGAACAACATCGCCTTCGCGGCGAAGATCATCTCGGCTTCGGTGAACCGTGCCGGTCTCGTCGACGTCCTCGGCGAAACGGGCGACGAGAACGTCCAGGGTGAACGCGTCAAGAAACTCGACCGCCACGCCGACGAGACCCTCGTTCGTGTCGTCGGAAACGGTGGTCAGGTCTGCGCGATGGCGAGCGAGGAACGCGAGGAGATCATCCGCGTCCCCGAAGACGGGTATCGGGGCCGGTACGTCCTGGTCTTCGATCCGCTCGACGGATCGAGCAACACCGACGTCAACGTGTCGATCGGGACGATCTTCTCGATCCTCCGCCGCCTGTCTCCGGACGACGGACCCGTCGAGGATCGCGATCTCCTGCAGCCCGGCTTCCGTCAGGTCGCCGCCGGCTACGTGGTCTACGGCAGCAGTACCATGTTCGTCTACTCGGCGGGCATGGGCGTCCACGGGTTCACCCTGGATCCGAGTTGTGGTGAGTTCCTCCTGTCGCACGAGGACATTCGGATTCCGGATCGGGCAGGCGTCTACAGCGTGAACGAGGGCAACGCGAACGGGTGGGACGAAGAGACCCGCTACGTGGTCGACACCTGGCGCCACGGACGCGACGGCCAGCCGCCGCTGAACGCGCGCTACATCGGAAGCCTGGTTGCGGACTTCCATCGAAACCTGCTCCAGGGCGGCGTGTTCCTCTACCCGTCGGTGACGAAGGAACCGGGTGGCACCCCGAAGCCGAAACTGCGACTCTTGTACGAAGCCGCGCCCCTCGCCTATCTCGTGGAGCAGGCGGGTGGCTACGCGAGCGACGGCGTCGGACCGTTGTTGCGCCGCGAGCCCTCGTCCCTGCACGAGCGCGTGCCGTTGATCATCGGAAGCGCCGAGGCGGTCCGGTTCGCCGAGAAGATCTACCGCAAGGGTGTTCCGACGGCGCCCGACGACGCCTCCGCCATCCCGACCGACTCCTGATACCCCTCGCGCGACCCGACAACTTCCCACGTCTTGCGACGTACCCGTTTCCTGCGCTTCGACAGAGCTTTCGATCGGTGAGGTCCATCATGTCCATCCGCCGCGTGTTGACGCTGACCACTCTCCTCTTCGCCGTGGTCGCGACACTGATTCCCACCCCGGTCCTGGCCCAGGAAGCCGAGCGCGTCATCGTGATCGGATTCGACGGCGCCGACCCCGACGTCGCCCGCGAGTTCATGGCGGCGGGAAAGATGCCCAACCTGCAGGCTCTGTCCGAGCAGGGCACGATGGGTGACCTGGACACCACGAACCCCGCCGAGAGTCCGGTGGCTTGGGCGTCCTTTGCCGTGAGCCAGGGTCCCGGGCACCACGGCATCTTCGACTTCCTCAGACGCACGAAGGGGACCTACTACCCGGAAATCGCTCTCGCGCGCGCGTCGACCCAGCCGGTTGCTTCGCCCGCGATGCGCTTCGGTGCGATCATCGCCTCGTTCGTCCTGACTCTGGTCCTCGTGATCCTCATCGGTCGCGTCGTCCGCGCAAAGCCCCGCACGTCGGCCGTGATCGGCATCCTGCTCGCGCTGCCCGTCGCGGGCCTCGTCGCGGTCGCTGCGTTGAAGTGGGTTCCGCAGGAGCTCCCCCTACCGATCCTGAACCGCCAAGGCACTCCCTTCTGGGACGTCGCGGCGCAGGCGGGCAAGAAGGTCACGGCGATCGACATCCCCGTCACCTTTCCCGCGCAGGCCGAGGACGGCGTGAAGCTCACAACCGCGCTCGGAACACCGGACATCCGGCAGACCTGGGGCAGCTGGTACCTCTACAGCTCCCAGGAGTTCGAGAGCGAGTTCAGCGAAACGGCCGGTACGCAGCGAACGGTCCTGATGAACGGCAGCCGTGGTGAGACCACGATCCGCGGCCCGAAGGACTTCACGGCCGAGGGGTCGCCCGAGCTCAGCGTACCCATCCGCTTCGAGAAGACGACCGACGTGTCGATGCGCATCGAGGTGCAAGGAAGCACGATCGATCTCGAGGTCGGGCAGTGGAGTGACTTCGTCTCACTCGGCTTCCAGATGAACCCTCTCATCAAGCTCATGGGGACCACGCGCTTCAAGCTGATCGAGATGGAACCGCACTGGACCGTCTACCAGGAACCGCTGAACTTCGATCCGCACCACCTTCCGCCGACGGTGAACGTGAGTTTCCCGCGCGACTACGCGAGCCAGTTGGCCGACAGCTACGGCATGCGCGAAACGCTCGGTTGGTCGATCGCCACGAATCCGTTGAAGGACGAAGCGATCGACTACGGCACTTTCGTCGAAGACCTCGAGTTCACGCTCGAGAACCGGCGTGAGGTCATGTTCGGCGAGCTCGAGAAGGGCGACTGGGACCTCTTCATGGGCGTCTTCATGTTCACCGATCGCATGCAGCACATGATGTACCGCGCGACCGATCCTCTGCACCCCTACTACTCCGAGGAACTCGCGGAACAGTACGGCGACAGGGTCGAATGGGCCTACACCGAGATGGATCGGATCATCGGCGAGGTGCGCGAGCGCTTCGTCGACGACGACACGCTGCTCATGGTGATCTCCGACCACGGCTTCCACAGTTTCCGTCGCGGCGTGAACCTGAACACCTGGCTCGTGAAGAACGGCTTCATGCACCTCAAAGGCCAGGGTCTCGCCGACGAAGACGGCAACTACCAGCGCCTCGAGGACTTCCTGGACCCCGACGGTCGCTTCTTCAAGAACGTCGACTGGAGCCGCACCAAGGCCTACTGCCTGGGTCTGGGCAGCATGTTCATCAACCAGCGTGGCCGCGAGGCACAGGGGATCGTCAACCCCTCAGAGTACGATCAGGTGCGCAACGAGATCATCGAGGGCTTGATGGCGCTGGAGGACCCGGAGTTCCCCGGCCAGCGAGTCGTCGTGAACGTGTACAAGCGCGACGACATCTTCAAGGGACCGCTCAAGGACAAAGCCCCCGACCTCTTCGTCGGTTTCGACTCCGGCTACCGGATCTCGTGGCAGACCTCGGCCGGTGGAATCCCGCCCCAGGTCTTCGAGGACAACCTGAACAACTGGAGCGGTGACCACTGCAGCGTGGCACCGAACCTGACCGCCGGCCTCTTTGCCAGCACGGCGCGTTTCGCGCGTGACAGCCAGTCGATCCTCGACGTCGGACCGACCGCGCTGCGGGCGCTCGGCGTCACCCCGCCCGCCGGCTACGAAGGCGTGGCTCTCCAGGAAGTCCGGGCCGACGCCCGCTGACCCGATCCCCCATCTCGACGGGAACCTCGATGCGCATGGAAGCCAAGGGCGGCAAGGGCAACAAGTCCAAGCCGAAGAAGAAGGCCCAGGGCAAGAAAGACAAGAAGAACAAGAAGAAGGCGATCAAGGTGCCGATGGCCGTCACCGCTGATCGCCACGACCTCTACGAACGCGCCGTCCAGGACGCGACGTCGGACGTCGACTTCTTGATCGAAGCCTGGCAAGACGTCTACGGAAACGACGACGTGCCGCGCCACTTCCGCGAAGACTTCTGCGGGACCGCCGCAATGTGCGCCGAGTGGATCGGACGCCATCCGGAGGCCACCGCGGAGGGCTTCGACATCGACGCCGAGGTGCTCGACTGGGGTCGGAAGCGTCATCTCGCCCCGCTCGGTGGCGACGCCGAACGCATCGCGCTGCACGAAGAGGATGTACGCGCTCCCTTCGATCGCCCTGCGGACGTGCGCTGTGCCCACAATTTCTCCTACCAGATCCTCATGCGACGCCAGGATCTTCGGGACTACTTCGCCAAGTGCCTCGAGGGGATGTCCACCAAAGGGATCTTCGTCATCGACCTCTATGGCGGTAGCGACGCTCTCACGGAGATGGAAGAAGAACGCGTAATCGATGACGGAGCGTTCACCTACATGTGGGAGCAGCGAGCCTTCCAGCCCGCGACCGGCAAGATGGATTGCTTCATCCACTTCCGGTTTCCCGACGGAAGCAAGATCGAAGAAGCCTTCGCCTACTCGTGGCGCCTGTACACGCCGCCCGAACTGCGCGACCTGCTGCTCGAGGCCGGCTTCCGCGAGGTGCGAACCTTCTTCGAATCCTTCGACGATGACGGCGACGGCACGGGCGTCTTCGAGCGCGACGAACAGGGCCCGGCCTGCGAAGGCTGGATCGGCTACATGGTGGCGATTCCCTAGCGGGATTCAGTCGACGTCGAGTTCGGGCCAGGCAGCTTCGAACTGCTCCATCCGTGCACGGTCGCGAGGTAACCACTTGCGCCCGCCGAGACCGCGGCAGACCGCGGCCCCAACGGCACTTGCCCATTGCAGGGCGTCGGGCGGCGCCATGCCGCGGAGAAAAGCATCGGCGAGTCCGGCGTGGAAGGCGTCACCGGCTGCGGTCGTGTCCTGGACCCGGACTTTGCGTGGTCCCCAGCGAATGCATTCGCCACCGGCACGGGCGACACCGCCCCGACCACCGAGAGTGATTCCCACGCCGATCGCTCCCGGTGCGTGGGCCGAGAGGGCGTCGAGCCCCCTCTCGACGTCGTCGCTTCCCGCGAGCGTCGAGGCGAAGCGTGGACTCGAAACCGCCCATGCGCAGTGCGCAAGCCACGCGTCCATACCCTCACGAAGAGTTCCGAGATCCGCGAGCACGGGAATGTCCCGCGCGGCGGCCATGCGCACGGCGACGTCGGCGCAGAGCCGCTGGTGGCCGTCGACGTACAGAAGCTCGATGCCATTCAGCCATGCGCCGACTTCGTTCGCGTCGAGATCCTCGCCGCTGCCCGCTCTCCAGGCGACGGCGCGGTCACGACCGACGACCTGGATCTGGGCGACCGCCGTCGTACCCTGCCGTGGGGCGGCGAGTAATTCGACGCCCTCGGAGATGAGTTCCTCACGAGCAATGCGTCCCAGGACGTCGTCCCCCAGCGCGACTGCCAGGCGTACGTCGTGACCCAATCGTCGCAACGCGACCGCGGCGTTGGCCGCCGGCCCCCCACCGCCGACCCACACGTCTTCGGCTTCGAGCTTCTCGTCCGGGCCGACCGGGCGCGACAAACGGGTGATGACGTCCACGCAGGCGTGGCCGACGACGAGAACGCGACTCACTCGATCGAGCCTCCCGGCTCGCGATACCACTGCATCTGGACACCACCATCGCCAGCGTACCGCAGGAATCGAGCGGCCAGGCCCTCGTCGTCCGTCGGAACGATGCGCGAGCTCGACTGCACGTTGCGGATCATCACGAATGCCCCGAAGTAGCCCGGAGCATCGTGCGCCAGACCGAGAACGTGCCCCAGTTCGTGAACGGCGATCTGCCGAACCAACGAATTCTTCCGGAGCTCCGGATCCAGTCGGAAGCCGATCACGGCCTTCCGCGGATCGGCGCGTGAGAACGGAACATTGCTCGGTCGTTCTGGATCGAGAATCAACGTGGTCGCATAGGTCGGCGCCGTGACCCCTGGATCGAGATCATAGGTCACGCCGGGAGTCGGCAGGTCGTCGCGCGTGAACGGAGCGGAGACTTCGATGATCTCGAAGAGATCCTCTCCGGCCATCTCGTTCCAGGCCTCGGCCGACTCGACGATCTGCTGCCGGTAGTCGACCAGATCCAGGTCCGTCTGGACCTGAAGTGGATAGACGTAGAGGGGGATCGGATAGGTGTCCCACGCATCGATCGGCGCCGGGCGCGTCATGGAAGCGGTGGCACTTCCGGTCAGCATCCGGAGGAGTTGAAGCCGCGAGACGGTCTCGACGTCGAGCTCATCGCTCGACGCCTGGTACTCGACGAAAGCGATGCCGGGAAGAACGAACTCGAACTCCTGATCGATCGGATCGAGTGGGTCGCTCACGATCTCGTAGTACTGTGCGCCCGACTGCTCGGCGACGGTGAGCACGACCTGACCCGTGTCCGGCAGGTCGGAGAGCAGGAAGCGTCCGTCGTCCTCGGTGAAGTCGAAGGCACTGCCACCCACGCTGACCAGGACGTTCTCGAGCGGCTCCACCGGACGTCCCTCGGATCGGATCGAGAGCACGCGTCCCTGGATCGTGTAGGCACCTGTCGCGCGCGAACTGGCGGTGTCACTCACAGTCGACGCACGGTCGACTCGATCGACGGCGCGTACGCGGAAGACATAGCTCTGTCGCTCGGTCAGACCATCGATCGTATTGCGCTGGATGATCGGTCCCTCGGGCGGGAGGGATTCGATGTCGACGACCTCGACGTCCTCGAATTCTTCGGCTTCGAAATAGTCGTTCGCGTAGGCGAGCTCGTAGCGCACGATGTCGACGTCCGTACGGCCGACCGCGGGGCGCTCCCACTCGAGTTCGACGGCCCCGGGCACGGCCCCGGGCTTCGCGCGGAAGACGCTGACGTCAGGCGGCGGACGCAATCCTTCGACCCCGACGTCCACGCGCCACTCGGCCGTCACGGACTCTCCATCGACGATCGCGTTCGCTTGGATGACGATCTCGCCGAGTTCTTCCGGCTGGAAGACGAAGACGGACACTGGCTCCTGCTCGACTCCCCCGACGCGGAAGACCGCCTCCACCGGATCGCCGTCGACCAGCACGCTCATCTCGAGCGCATCGGCCGCAGAGATGGAGATCGGTCCCGCCGGGGGATCGAAACTGACCTGATTCTGCGGCGTGGGCGTGGTCGTCGACGACCCGCCCCCGCAACCGCCGAGGCCGAACACGACCGCGGCCGTCAGGCTGGCCGCCACGAAGAAGGCCGTCACGCCCTCGCGACAGCCCCCACCACGGTGCGTGAACGCGCGACACTTTCGGAAACTCATGAGCGGACCTCTGTGCATCCACCGCGACCCCGCTCCCGGGCGCGTCCGGGGCACGGGGCCTCGCAGGAAGCCAAGACGGGGAATGCGAGAGACTTACCCGCAAAGTACGAAGTCCCTCGCGTGTCCGTCAACTCGCGCGATTCACGTCCACGGAGAGTTCCCCGTGCTCGACGTCCAGCCGTACCGTCGCCCCTTCGAGAGCTTCGCCGGCCACGAGCACCCGCGCGATCGGGGTTTCCACCTCCCGTTGGAGATGCCGTTTCAGCGGACGCGCCCCGAAGACCGGATCGAAGCCCTCCCGCGCGATCAGCGTGCGAGCCGCATCGGACATCTCGAGTCCGAGACCGCGGTCGTCGAGGCGACGTCGCAGGTCGTCGACGAGGAGATCCACGATCTTTTCGATCTCCGCCAGGCGTAGGGGCTCGAAGATCACGGTGTCGTCGATGCGATTCAGGAACTCCGGCCGGAAGGCTGCGCGCAGCTGGCTTTCGACCCGCCGCCGCGTCTCTTCCGTGACGGCACCGTGTTCGGTCACACTCTCGAGGAGGTCCTGCGAACCCAGGTTCGAGGTCAGGATGATCACGGTGTTCTTGAAGTCCACGGTGCGACCATGACTGTCCGTGACGCGTCCGTCGTCGAGCACCTGCAGGAGCACGTTGAACACGTCGGGATGTGCCTTCTCGATCTCGTCGAAGAGCAGCACGCTGTAGGGCTTGCGCCGCACCGCTTCGGTGAGCTGGCCCCCCTCCTCGAATCCGACGTAGCCCGGAGGCGCACCGAGCAACCGGGACACGGTGTGCTTCTCCATGTACTCGGACATGTCGAGCCGGATCATGTTCTCTTCGGTGTCGAAGAGCGTCGCCGCCAGCGTACGCGCCAGCTCGGTCTTTCCCACGCCGGTCGGTCCGAGGAAGAGGAAGCTGCCGATCGGTCGTCTGGGATCCTTGATCCCTGCACGCGCACGCAGGACGGCGTCGCTGACGCTGCGCACCGCTTCGTCCTGTCCGATCACCCGCTCGTGCAGGATCGAGGGCAGGCGCAGGAGCTTCTCGCGCTCGCCCTCGACGAGGCGCGTGACGGGAATGTGCGTCCAGCGCGCCACGACCTCGGCGATTTCTTCCTCGCCGACGTCTTCTCGGACGAGCGTGTTCTCTGCGCCCGACTGCACGTCCACCTTCGCCTGTTCGTCCTCGAGCTGCTTCTGCAACGACGGCAGACGCCCGTGCCGCAGCTCCGCCGCGCGCTCGAGGTCGTAGTCACGCTCGGCGAGCTCGATGTCCCGTTTCGTGATCTCGATCGAGCTGCGAAGGTCTCGAACCCGTTCGATGGCGTTCTTCTCGTCCTCCCACTGTGCGCGCGTGGAATCCGCCTGACCACGCAGATCGGCGAGTTCGCGCTGCAACGACTCGAGCCTTTGCACGCTCGCTGCATCGCTCTCCTTCTTCAGCGCGGCTTCCTCGATCTCCAGGCGCATCACCTTTCGCGTGAGGTCGTCGAGCTCGGCCGGCATCGAATCGATCTCGGTGCGAAGTGTCGCACAGGCTTCGTCGACGAGGTCGATCGCCTTGTCCGGAAGGAAACGATCGGTGATGTACCGGTGACTGAGGGTCGACGCCGCGACCAGGGCTGCGTCCTGGATCCGCACACCGTGGTGCACCTCGAAGCGTTCGCGCAGCCCTCGGAGGATGCTGATCGTGTCCTCGACCGAGGGAGCGTCGACCTGGATCGGCTGGAAGCGTCGTTCCAGCGCGGCGTCCTTTTCGACGTGCTGTCGGTACTCGTCGAGGGTCGTGGCGCCGATGCAGTGCAACTCGCCACGCGCGAGCATCGGCTTCAGCAGGTTTCCGGCATCAGGCGAACCCTCCGTCTTGCCGGCGCCGACGATGGTGTGCAACTCGTCGATGAACAGAAGGATCCGTCCCTCGCTGCGCTTGATCTCACCGAGCACGGCCTTCAGGCGCTCTTCGAATTCGCCGCGGTACTTGGCGCCGGCCAACAATGACCCGAGGTCGAGTGCGAAGAGCTGTCGGTCCTTCAGCCACTCGGGCACGTCGCCTCGGACGATGCGCTGGGCGAGGCCTTCGACGATCGCGGTCTTGCCAACGCCGGGCTCGCCGATCAGGACCGGATTGTTCTTGGTCTTTCGCGACAGGATACGCACGACACGGCGGATCTCTTCGTCGCGGCCGATCACGGGGTCCAGTCGACCGTCGCGTGCCTGTTGCACGAGATCCACACCAAAGCGTTCGAGCGCCTCATAGGCATCTTCCGGCGTCGGGCTCGTCACGCGCTGGCCACCCCGCACCTGATCGATCGCTTCGCGTAGCGCATTGGTCTCGAGACCATGGGTCCGTAGGAGATCGCGCACGGGCGACGCCGCGTCCTCCAGCATGCCGAGCAACAGGTGCTCGACGGACACGTACTCGTCTCGCATCTCTGCTGCATGGCGCTGTCCGGATACGAGGACCTTCTGCAAGTCCTGCGCGATCACGATGCGCCCCGGCTCGACCCCCGGTCCCCCGACCTGCGGTTTCTTGGCGAGAAGACCGACGACCTGCGGACGGAGCGCCGCGGGATCGAGTCCCGCCCGCTGCAACAAGCGCGGAACCAGTCCCTGCTCCTGGTCGAGCAAGGCCAACAGAAGATGCTCGGTCCCCGTCTCCGGGTGCGACCGTTCGATCGCCAGGGCTTGGGCGGCCGCGAGCGCTTCCTGGGACTTCTGGGTGAGACGGGACAGATCCATCGGGGTCCTCCTCCGAGAGCGCCGTGAGGGCACGGCGACGAGCCACACGGGAGGGTGCGGCGTGGGTGGACTCGCTGCGATGTCTAGTGGGATCCGGCTGGAGGAATGCTAGTTCCGGCCGTGCCGACACGCAAGAGGCCCGGCCGTGGCGAAACGACCGGGCCCCCGGGAGCCGGATAGGGCTTTGCTATTTGACGAGCGCCATTTTTCGACTGTCCACGCGATCGCCGTCGACCTCGAGGACTGCGAAGTAGACACCCGATGCGACACGTCGGCCCGCCCCGTCGATGCCGGACCACACGACGTCGTGTCGCCCGGCTTCGAAGTCGCCAGCAGCGAGCGTCCGCACGTGGCGACCCTGAGCATCGTAGACGTTCAGTTGCACGTCCGACGAAGCGTCCGCGAGCGCGAAGCTGATCTTCGTCTGCGGGTTGAAGGGATTCGGCGTCGCCGAGTCCAGACGCGCGCGCACGAGTCCACTCGGCACGTCTGCGTCACCCGGCACCGCCGTGGCCGTCCTCTGCCCGTAGACGCCGGTGCGACTGACGTTCCCACGGAAGGTCGACCAAGGCACCATTTCGCGGTCGTAGGGAGCGCCCGTGTCCCACACGTGGATCTGACGATCCCAGGTGGCCAATGCGAGATCCAACGTTCCGTTGCCGTCGAAGTCGGTCAGCGTGGGCGTCGCACGAACGAATCCATTGATCGGAATCGGGAAGCCGCGCACGGGATCTCCGTCGCTCTCGAACGCGAAGAGCGCGTCGTCGACCTCGGTGCCGCCGATGCCGAAGACGACGTCCAGTGATCCGTCACCGTCGAGATCGCCGAGGATCGGGCTCGACTCCGAGAGGTCTTCCACCACGACCGGCCAACCCGGAAGCACGCTGCCGTCCGGATCGTAGACCCGGAGCGTGCTCAGGTACTTCGATCCGTCCTGCGGATCCCGGGTCAGCCCAGCGGTGACGAACTCGAGATCTGGATCGGCGTCGAAGTTTCCGACTGCAGGCGACGGCGTGAGGGAGTCGTAGTTGATCCCGTTCGTCGGCGCGTAGCGCGGGAAGCCGGGTTGGTTCGAACCGTCCAGCTCCCAGACATAGATCGAATCGTTCTCGCAGTGCGCGATGATCTCTGCCGATCCGTCGCGGTCGAGATCGGCGATCGTCGGGCTCGACAGGAACTCCGAACGCGGCGCGAGCTGTTTCGGCCAGCCCGCGGCGTTCGTACCCGGAATGTCCACTCGCCAGGCATAGAAGTAGTCGGGTGCATTGATGTTCTGGTACTTGCTGCCGAAGAGGATCTCCAGCGTGCCGTTGCCGTCGACATCGTAGAGCGCGGGCGTCGTGCGTCCGAAATTCTCGAAGTAGCCGACCTCGTTCACGGTCTGGAACCTGCGCGGCGTGATCGGGCCCACCGTGCCCGGATCTCCGTCGCCATCGGCGACCTCGCTCCCGTCGTGATGGAAGGCGTAGGTCCAACCGCTGAGGTCGTTGATGACGATCTCGTTGTCGGGCGCGAAGGGCGTTCCGTCGCCGTCGAGATCCCCGACGACCGGGCTGCCCCAGGCCCAATTGTTCAACGTGATCGGCCATCCGGGAAGGATGTTCCCCAACTCGTCCATGACGATCAACTGCGCCGCGTCGCGGTTCACCGCCACGATCTCCAGGCCTGGATTCGAAGGGTCGAGTTCACCGAGCGCGATCGACGCCGGACCGAAGCGTGACTCGATGTCGAGAATCGGACCGAAGGTCTGTGCATCGTTGTCGCCGTCGATCGGTTCGCGGCACTCGCCGTCGATCACGTAGATCGTGTCGGCCCCGATCACCATGTCGCGTACGCCGTCGGGGTCGACGTCGCTGATCGCCAGCGCTCCACTCGTCTCGAGACCGAGCGGGAGTGGAAAGCAGTCGAGTTCGGGCGGGTTCGTCGATGCCATCAACGTCGAGGACAAGGGGCCCTCGAGGCCACCGGCATCGATCGCCGTGACCGCATACTCGAAACTCGTCAACGGTGCGAGTTGATCGTCGAGATAGGTGGCCGTGGCGAGGATGACGTCCGGCGTCACGAGATCGAGCGAAGGATCCCCATCCGCGCGTCGATAGACGCGATAGCCGATCACGTCGGATTCCGAAGACGGAGTCCACGCGATCTGGATGCGCCCGGATCCGGCGCCGAAAAGGTCGAGACCGCTCACGATCCCCGGACGCGACACGTCGAAGGTGTGGACGAAACTTCGTCCTTCCTCGTCGACGATCGTTGCCTCGAGGATCACACCGCTCAACGAGCCCGCGACAGAGATCCGGAAGGGATCGGACGCGTTGTCGGCCGTCCCCAGCACGTCACCCGACGCATCGAAGGTCGCGTCTCCGTCGAGAACGTTGACCGTCCCGGAGACGACGCTCAGGGTCGCGGTGGCAGCGCTGCCCTCACCCGACCCGTAGTTCTTCAGCGTGAGCAGGACATCGGCTTGTTCGCCGAGCTGCAACACGCCGTCGTTGCCGTCGTCGAGAACCAGTTCCACGACCTCGGGTTGTGGTGCGCCGACCACGACGACTTCGACGTCGTCGATCAAACGACCGGCACCGTCTTCGACCGCAAAGACCAGTTCGACGCGCGTACCGTCGGGTGTGCCCGGATCGATCGTGACGACGAAGTCTCCGCCCAGGGAAGCCCCCCCGGCGGCGAGAGCGGGAAAACTCCCGAGTCCCTGCGTCACCGTGACCCAGGGCGAGACCGTCGAGAGTTCGACGGCGCCTCCCGGATGCGCCTCGTCGGCACCATTGCGAACGGTCGGCGTGATGACGACGCTCTCGCCGGCCTCCACACGGCCGTTGCCGTTCCCGTCACTGGGTGCGGATGCATCGTCGTCGATGATCAGACCGTTCACACTGGCCACACCGATGTCACCCTCGGTCACTTCGAGCGTGGTCGACTGTGGAACGATCTGTCGTCCGGACGCCCATAGTTCGATCGTCCCGAGGGTCTCGGGCGAGAAGTCGAGTGCGATTCCACCGGAGGCATCGGTCGTTCCCCGGTAGTAGTCCTCGTCTTCCTTGACCGCGGTGATCGTCACCCCTTCCATCGGCTGACCCTGCTCGTCGAGTACGAAGAAGGCCAACTCCGCACCGCTGCCCAGACGCACGCTCGGCGGGCCGAAGAATTGCGCCTGGACCGGCGGACGACGGTAGAGCGTCATCGCCGGGTCCCCGATCAGCGCGTAGACCATCTGGGTCCACCGCTGCACGGTGTTGTAGAGTGTGCTGGTGAGGAAGGGCGCTCGGGACGCACTGTAGACGTCACCCAGGCGATCACGGTCCTGGCACAACCAGTCCTGGTAGAACTCGATCTGCAGCGGTCCGGCCGCACTCGGGAACGCGGCCCGCGAACTGCCGATCGACGCCATCGCCCCCCCGTTGGGACTGTTCACGAAGCGCTCGTTCAAGCAGTTGAAGTCGAATGCCGACGAACTGCAGTTGAGCGAATAGAGCAGGAAGTAGTTCGGAGCGTTCGTCAGGCCGTCCGCGTCGGCGGGGACGATCGTCCCCGGACCCACGCTCATGTTGAAATAGAAGCCGTGGCCGACGTGGTGGAAGAGACCATGGGTCCCCGTGTCGAGAGCATCGATCACGTCGGTCGGGCTCACCGGCAGTGAGCCGGGATAGTTCGCCGGGATCTCGACCATGCGATCGATGGTCCACGGAACCTCCGGGCACCCGAAAGCCGAATCGATCAGGGACTCGCTGAGGAAGGCACCGTCGAGCTGTAGCGGCTCACCCGCGTCCCAGCCCAACGGGAAGAGCACCTCACTCGCGAAGAGCGCGTTCGTCTGCCAATCGTTCGATTCCGGAATCTCGTAGGCGATGACCTTGTCGACGAAGAGCTCCGCAGCCTCCGGCGTGACGACGGTTGCGCGTCCGACGGCGACCTCGGCGTCGAGATCCACGTCGTCACCACGATCCGTCGCGTTGCGATAGTGCTCGCCCCACAAACCGTCCCCGTCGCCGTTCCAATTGCCGTCGAGACCGCCGTAGTAGAGGTCCGTCGGCACGTCGGTGAACCCACCGGAAGGATAGAAGGTGTTCCGGCAGTATCGGGTCGGCACGATGTCCGTGTCCCCACCCAGGAGCAGGTAGTCCACACCCCACAGGGCGTAGGCGTCCCGCACGTAGTTGCGGATCGTCTCGGCTCGATCGGCCCCCTGTCGCGTGACCGCGAAGATCTCCTCGACGGTGACGACCAGCGAGGGCATGCCCATGCGCAAGCGGTGGGCCGCCAGGCGTTCGAAGGCCGGACGCAGCGCCTCACTGGTGATGATCAGGTGCTCGACGGGTGCACTGTCCAGCGAGGGACCCGCGCCCGCACTCGCAAGTGGCGCCCGCTGCGGCGCACCCGACGCCGGACCGTCGACGCGGACGTCGGCCGGGTTCTCGACCGCACCCCGAAGGAGATTGCGTGTCGTTTCGACCCATTCCGCGGAGCGCCGCTCGCGCTCGACGACGTCCGGCTCCGCAGCCGGACCGAGTTCGACGACGAGGTCAGCTCCCTCGAGAATCCAGATGCTCCCGTCGGATTCGACGCGGACCGGATAACTCTCGACACTCACGATCCGCTGGCCACGCAGAACACGATCGGCCACCAAGCGGGCCGTCTGCGGCGGAAAGCTCGCCGCCCGCGAGAGGACAGCCTCTTCGAAGGGACGCTCGAGCGCGAAACCCTCGGCTTCGAACGGCCGAAGCGCCTGGAGCGGCTGCAAGGAAGAATCCAGAGGGACACGCACCCAGCGCCCACCCTCCAGGCGTGCCGACACGACGGTTTCGCCGCGTTGCACCGCGAAAGAGTGACTCGTCGCCGGAAGGACCGGTCGTCCGGTCTGCCGCAGAGACCCCGCTCCGGGAAGGGCCAGACGCGGCTCTCCTTCGTCCGAAGTGACGACGAGCGCGTTGGCATCGACGTCCACGGGAACGCGGAATCCGGCACGAGCCGGCAACGCGAAGGCGACTAGGATCAGAAGGGTGACGAAAAAGGACACTCGTTCGAATGCGCGCATGGGCGTTCGAATCCTCCGGCCTCGGGTCGGAATGTCTAGTTCGTGCAACCGCGCACGGTCACACCGCGAGTCACTGCTCCCCACCGCCGCGTACGTCTCGGGACGGGCTACGGAACGACGGGAACGCGTTCGGAAGGGTCAGGACGTTCGCAAGGTGCGCAGTGGATCTCCCAGGGGGCGGTCGATGGGCGGGCGGATCGGGGTCCAGACGAGTCGGTGGGTGCTCCCCCCAGAGCTTCGCTCAGTGTAGCACCGACGTGGGGGACGGATCAACCGTCCCCCACACCGATGTCGGCTCTACTTGACCAGGGTCAGCTTCATGCTCTGGGCCTGGCCGGCAGCACGGACGCGGGCAAAGTAGGTGCCCGAGGCCACCGAGTTTCCACCGTCGTCGAGTCCGTTCCACCGTACGCGATGCTCGCCCGGTGCGAGTGGCTCGGAGACGAGCGTTTTCACGCGACGACCGGTCACGTCGAAG
>JGI12109J20283_10430000_pt1 | contig 18449 bp, 15 predicted proteins | sample ElkSlonscriptome_12_FD_20283 | JGI IMG/M metagenome (IMG submission 20283)
AGACGGAGACTTGCTTCGCGTGCTGAGCAACGGCCAGCTCGCGGCCAGCACGCTAGGCGCACAGCGTTTGACCACCGCGGCGCAATCGGACGCGCCTTTCGAGATGATGCTGACCAGCCCGGACGGCGACCGGCGAGCGCTGCTGAACGCAGATCCGCTTCAGCCCGCCCGCCAGCGGGGTCACACGGCCCAAGTGAGCTACCTGATCAGCATCACGCTTCTGCGGCAGCCGCTCGAGGGGCCGGATCGCCGCCTCATGAATCTGTTCGAGCTGACGCAGCGAGAGGCCGACCTGGCCCATGCTCTGGCCCGCCACTTCACTCTACCGGCCGCCGCCGAAGACGCCGGCATGAAGCACGAAACCGCCCGTTCGCACCTGAAACGCTGCTTCGATAAGACCCGCACCCGGAGCCAGGCCGAGCTGGTGGCGCTGCTGCGCGATTTACTCAGAGAAAGCAGCTGATGCATAGCGCACCAAGTCACCAAAGACGAACTGCTTTCAGCTTGACGTTCACCCAAATGGGTGTGGCAGGAAAAATCCAAGTCAATCATTCTTGCGCCTAAATCGGTAAACGTAATCCGGGGGATCGTACTGTGTCAGAAGGGGAGCACTCAAGTAGTCCATTTGGCGCTATCTTTAGAATTCTGTTGTTCGGTATCGCCTTGCTCGCGCTCTCCTCGTCTCCACCATTGGAAGCATCCCAGCAAGCTCTCACGCTGCCATCCCGTGCTTCACATATCGATGCAGAGCATCGGCAATCCACGGATTCCGCCACAGAGGAGACCACGTTGCGTCCTGCTCTGGAAGGCCTGAGAGGAGAACATAACGAACCCCAGGCTGCCAAGGATTTCAAAATATCCCTCGAGACTTTGCTAGACGAGAACGGTCGGCTTTTAATGCCTGAAGGCTTTTCTGGTTCCATTGACCCTCAGGTTTTCGAATTGGTCAGCCAGAACGGCGGGGCACCGCGCTTATTCGCTCAGAGCGCTCCAATGCGCAGTGGTCAGCCGACGAATTCGGGGTTCCAGGTTGTGATAACGCTGTTCTAGCAATGGCAGTTGTATTCCGCGAGCTTTTCCTGGTTGGATCCTTTCAAATTTGCGGTTTGTCCGTGAATTCGAACATTGCGCGCTTTGACCCGATGAGCGGCGAGTTTTTAGCGCTGGGCGACGGAGTGAGCGGGACAGTACGGGCTCTGACTGCCATCGGAACAGACCTATATGTGGGCGGCAGCTTTGATCAAGCCGGCGGCGTAACCGCCAGCCACATTGCCAGATTCGATACCACCCAAAGCGGCAACGCCAGCTGGTCAGCATTAGGAGAAGAGGTCAATGACACAGTGTGGTCGCAGGCGGTTGTCGGAACAGATCTTTATATGGAAGGAGATTTTACTCAAGCCGGCGGTAGCGCGTCGATCTTGATCGCAAAATTCGACACAATCCAGGGTGGCAATGCTGGATGGTCAGCGCTTGGAGATGGGTTAATAGCGCAATTTCTCCCATCGCTTGCATGAGGGCCATGGCTGTTATCGAGACAGACTTGTTTGTCGCAGGTGGATTCACCCAAGCCGGCGAGGTCGCTGCGAATTTTATTGCCAAACTGGATATCACAGAATTCGGTAATACCGGTTGGTCCGCGTTAGGAGACGGCCTGAGTGAGAACGGGCAGGCTTTGGTCGCGGTCGGAACCGACCACTACGTCGGGGAGCGATTCAGGCAGGCTAGAAGCAAAGTCAATGGCTACTTCGCGCGGTTCGAGACCATCCCAAACCAGTTGCCAAACACGCAGCACGATGCATTTAATGGGCGGGAAGACCAACCGCTCGACGACAACGTCTTCCTCGACAACGGCAACGGTCCAGATTTCGGTCCGGACGGCGACAGCTTCGAGCTTCAGTCTCCCAGCACCTTCACCGCCGGCGGCACTGGAGGCTCGGTCACGACTCAGGCCAACGGTGACTTCAGCTACACACCGCCGACCAATGCCTCCGGCGTGGCGACCTATGACTACACCTTCGTCGATCCCTCGGGTGCTACGGATTCGGCCATGGTCACGATCACCGGGGCCGCGGTCAACGACGCGCCGACCTTCACCGCAAGCGACCCGATGTTCGTCTTCGAGGACAGCGGCCTCCAGACCATTCAGGATTGGGCGACCTTTGATGCCGGTGCGCCGAACGAGTCCGATGAGGTGCTGGGCTATACGGTCTCGAACCTCTCCGACCCGAGCCTGTTCGCTGAATCACCCGCTGTCGATCTCGCTGGGACGCTTGGCTTCAACCCGGCCGAGGATACCTTCGGTACTGCGACCTTTGAGATCACGGTCCAGAACGATGGCGGCAGCGACAACGGCGGCGCTACCGTGCTCGCCATCGAGCTGTTCAGCGATCGTTTCGAAGTTAATTGATCAGTGAGCCAGACAAACAGGCCGAAAATTCATTCCGCCGAGTTGAACGGATGACTCAATTTCATTTCGACCGCGATATATGACCCCGCAGGTCGAAAAGCCACCCCATGATTCAGCACAAGAGGCAACTATGAACAGAATTCTCCTCACCCTTGTATCTCTGCTCTTTTTCAAGGGCTCGTTTGCAGCGGTACCCTTCGAAGAACGCGAAGCTCTCGTTCAACTCTATTTCTCCACCAACGGCGACAACTGGGTCGACAATAGCGGCTGGTTGACCGGAGATCCTTGTGACAATGGCTGGTACGGCGTCAATTGCTTCAATGGAGAAATTTACTGGCTAGCGCTTTCCAACAACCAATTAAATGGAACGATTCCTCCAGAGATTGGCGACCTGCCCAACCTGCAATATCTTTTCCTGGACAACAATGAACTCCAAGGTCCAATCCCGAGCGAGATCGGACAGCTGACCAATCTGCTCTGGGTGTATCTGTATACCAATGAGTTGAGCGGCACGATCCCCGCATCGCTGAGCAACCTCACCAATCTCGAGCGACTGTCCCTGAATCAGAACAATTTGAGCGGCCCCATCCCTGCTTCAATCGGAACCCTTACCAACCTCATTGATCTGAACCTCAGCCAGAACGCACTTGAAGGACCGGTCCCCTCAGAGCTCGGTGGTCTGTCGAATCTTACGGGACTTCTGCTTTGGGGCAATCAACTGACCGGCACGATTCCCTCGACGCTGGGCAATTTGGGTGCCTTGGAACTCTTATCTTTGTCAAGAAACGAGTTGACTGGCCAGATTCCCAGTAACTTGGGGAATCTAGGTCAACTTCAGCAACTGCTCTTGAACAACAACAACCTGATCGGCGGCATTCCAACATCGATCGGAAATCTTGTTCAGTTAACCGTTCTTGATCTGTTCTCGAACCAGCTGTCCGGTGCCATCCCCGGAGAAATAGGAAACCTGACTCAGCTTACTTCCCTGTTCATGTCAGTCAATGAGTTCTCGGGCGAAATCCCATCTGCAATAGGAAATCTGACGCAGCTTTCGGATATGTCGCTGTCTCGAAACAGGCTCAGTGGCCAGATTCCGCCCGAAATGGGGAACTTGACTCAACTTGACGGTCTGTATCTCTACTCGAATCGACTGAGCGGCGATGTACCTTCGACCCTGTCTAGTCTGGTCAGCACACCGGTATTCGACCTGCGTTTCAATGCCTTGACAAGCAGCGACTCATCGCTGAATGGCTTCATCAACAACAGACCCTGCGATCCGCAGCGTGCATTTTGCAGCGAAGACTGGCAGTTCACTCAGACACAAGCTCCGGATGGCATCCAAGTCATCTCGGCCAGTGGAGACAGCGTCAGCCTCGCTTGGGACGAAGCAAGCTATCAGGCAGCTGGACGCTATCAAGTACTGATGTCAGAAAATATTGCTGGACCCTATACACTGGTCCATGAAACATCCAGCAAGAACGAAATAATTCATACGCTAGCTGGCTTGAACCCAACCACTGAATATTTTTTCAGGCTGAACACCGGCACTGACCCCCATGCCTTTAATCAGAGCCTGGTAATCAGCGGAGACTCACCGGCCATCGCTGCAACGACCGGAGCAACGTCAACGACGACAAACCTGTCGATCCAGTTTACTGCATTGGACAGCGCTGCTTCCGATGGCCATGTGATCAATGGCATCGAGCTTGTCGATGTGAGCTACTCACTGCAGATCCTGAATGACAGCTCCGAATCGCTTATGGGATCGTTCTTCGTCCACCTGCAACCTGATGAATTGGAAAGCAGCTCGTGGACTTGCGGCGGCGAAGAGAACGGAGCAGTTTGTCCGACCGCAAATGGTACCGGCAATATCATCACATCGCTGGATCTACCACCCAATTCGAACTTGACCTACACCGTTGACGGACAGATTGCTGAAACTGCAATAGACCTGCTTGAAATTGTCGCGAGCATCGCGCCTCCAAATGGCTACAGCGATGGCGATTTGGCCGGAAACACCGTCAGCGTGAATTTCACAAGCTATGATGCGCTGTTTGCAGATCGATTCGAGTAAGCAGCCGGCTCCGGGCAGTCTGAGAGCATCTCAATGCCTGGCTTGAGGGGCTTGCGCAGCTTCATCTCGCCATTTCATTGCGACTGGATTCCTCAGACTGAGCGATGTAGGTAATGAAAACCCCTTGAGGTCACCATCCTCGATGTAGGGATCGACGTCGATCATCCTATAGCCACGCTGGAAATATTCCGCGTGCATCTCGGTCATGGCGCGGGCCACCCGCGTGGTGCGGTTGCAGGGGTTGACGTCTTAAGCACGACCCTGACTATCGATCCAGCTTTGAGACAGAGCTTCGAAGTGATTCGGGGCATCGGGTGGTCCTCCTTTGGCGACCACAAGGTTCAGCCCAGGGACGATGCCGATTTTGACGAAGAGACCATTCCTTCCGAAGCCATGGAAAAGATCTGGTTCCCTGCAAATCGCGCCAAAAACACAGGCTGAATTCAGCTTGGTGCCAGACCGACATTGTCCGGATTAAGGACCGAGCCAGGGTAGTACTGCGAACCATAAAGCCATCACAGCCTGCAGGCGCGCGGACGTCAAACTGTCAGTGGCCCGTTTGAATCGGGCTCAGCCCTGACCTGACCACCGGAGATGACCCGTGCTGAATCACCTCATCATCGCATCAACGCTATTGGCCAGCGCTCAGCTGAGCCTTGATGACTACCTGGCGCGCGCCATTGAGCGCGGCGTGCCCCTGTTCAACGCGGGCAATCCTGGGGCCTGCGCCGCCGTCTATGCCACGGCGCTGGAGGGCGTCGTCGCCAATGCGGGCTGGCGCATCCAGGCGGAGGAGCAAGATAATCTTGCCGACTGGCTGCAGATGAGCGCGGCGATTGCTGATCCCTCGGAGCGGGCCTGGGCTTACCGCGGTCTGATCGATCGCCTGCTGTCGAACGAGCCGATCCCTGCGGTCGAGCTAGCTGACACAGTGACTCTTTTCGATTTTTCTGACCCCAATGACATCGAGCCCTGGCGGGTCGTGCTCGATGGGGTGATGGGCGGGCTATCGACGGGGGAGGTTGACGTCGAAAACGGTCGCCTGATCTTCAGCGGCGAGACGTCGCTGCGCAATAACGGCGGTTTCTCGTCGATCCGAGCCCGCGTCCCCGCCGGCTCCCTGGCCGGCTACAGGGCGCTACGCATTCAGGTGGAAGGCGACGGCCGTACCTATATCCTCGGCGCCAGTTCCCAAGCCGGGCGCGGCGACAGCTACTGGCACCGCTTCGAGACGACGGCGGGGGAGGCCATCACGGTCACCGTTCCGATCACCGAGATGATCCGCCAGTATTTCGGCAACCCCATTCGGGGACGATTGCAGCCGTCTCAGGTCGCGGGCCTGGAGTTCTACATCTACGATAAGAAGGCAGGGCCGTTTCGGCTGGAAGTGGATCGGATCGAGGCGGTTCGCTGAATTCGGGTCGCATCGGACTGAGGTATGCTTTGCAGCCAGGAATCGGCCGTTCATCAAGCTCGGCAGGCTCGAAGGCTGGATGGCTATGCCGCTGGTTCGACTGTATCCGTATCAATGGCCATCGGGCCTTCGGCATCAGAATCCCCGCTGCTACCAGGAATCAAGCTTATGCCCCGTTTCGTCTTTGCCCTCTGCCTTTCAGCCCTGACCGCCTCTCTGGCCGCCGATGAGATCGTGACAGTGCGCGATTGGGATCACTTCCGGGAGCTCGTGCTGGCGGACGGCAGGACGCCGGCTGAGGCCGACGAACGTATCGCCAACCTGCTCGGTACGCTGGTGGATATGGATCGGGACGCGGGCGCCGACCGGATCGGGGTCCAGGCACCGCCCTTCGATTTCGAGGCCTGGCTGAATACCGATCCGATGCGCCTGGAGGATCTGCGAGGGCAGGTCGTGCTCGTTCGCTGGTGGACGGACACCTGTCCCTTCTGCGCCTCCAGCGCGCCAGCGCTTCGCACGATCCATGAGGAATATTCCTCTCAGGGCCTGACCCTGATCGGGGTCTTTCACCCGAAAGCACGGCGCGACGATCCCCTCGACCTGCCGCGCGTCCAGCGCGTCGTCGATCAACGCGACTTCCAGTTCCCGATCGCCGTGGACTGGGACTGGCGCAATCGAACCCTGAAAAACTGGTGGCTGACCGGGCCCGACCGGCCGGCCACCTCGGTGACCTTCGTACTCGACAAGCAGGGCGTGATTCGCTTTATCCATCCGGGCATGGAATACCACGATGAATCCGGCGCAGACGAGCACGCAATGTGCGCCGACGACATGCGCGCAATCCGAGCAGCGATCGAGCGTCTCCTGGCCGAGCCCGACGCCAGCACCTGAGGATAACCATAATGCGCCTCACCCTCGATTTTCTCTGAAACCTGAGCGGTGTTCTCCTCTACGTGCTACCGCTGTTCCTCCGAAGCCTACCTTCAATCCGATCCTTTCGCGGCGCTGCTGATCTCCAAAGACCCCTGAACAACTTTGCGCGGGCGCGGTTTGGCTGTTCCAGATAAGGGGGCCGAGACACGCCGAATAGTCCGCAACGAGCCTGCCCCAGACTTGATACAGGGCCCGTCAGAACCGGGCTTGGCCGGTATTTGGAGATCTCTTGTTCTGCTGCGTTCAGCGATTCTTCTCGGCTCCCTCATGAAGGCTTTCGACGGCTGATTGCGTCTAGTTGGTATAGAGGCGATCAACCCAGTGCTGTGAAAAAGCGATGTTGATCGATCTTGCTTCACTCAGCCCGGGAAATTGTGCAGATGCCAACGTCAAGGATTCTTTCAGCTTTCACTGTTCTAGCTTGTCTTATGTCGGGTGCTCAAGCCTCACCTCAGCTGGCCCAGCTCGTCAGCAGACCGCCTGACAGCAACTTCTTCGATGGTTTCGGAAACGGTTTCAGCAGCGGGTGCACGTTTTCCGAGGATGGCCAGCGCATCGCCTATTCGAGCATGGCGTTCAATCTGGTTGAGGGAGACAGCAATAGGCTGAGCGATGTCTTCGTTTTGAATCGAAACGACGGCGGCACCGAGCTGATCAGCCGTGCATCGACGGGGGATCTGGCAGACGGGCGCAGCGACACAGGGTTTATCAGCGGTAATGGTCGCTTTGTGCTTTTCCTGTCACTGGCTGAAAATCTCGGCGTCACCGGATCATGGCAGGTATTTCGACGCGACCTGAACACTGGCATCAACACACCGATCGGCTTTGCGCCCGACGGAACCGAGTTCGAGCGGCCGTCCCCATCATCCCTGTCGTCCGATGCCGCGCTGGCCACCTTCGAAGCCGACGACCAGGCCTGGTTGCGTGATATCGGTCAGGCCTCCACGAGCCTGATCAGCATCGGCTTTGATGGTCAACCGGCCGATTCCCCGGCGTCTGAAGCGTCCATTTCTGCCGACGGCAGCATGGTGGTGTTCGAAAGCGCGGCCAGCAATCTGGTCAGCGACGACACAAACGGGAAAGCCGATATCTTTATCCGTGATCTTGCTCAAGGCACGACCCGTCGTATCCGAGGCCAGGGGGGTACCGAACCTGATGGTGATTCTCGAGCGCCGCGGGTATCCGCTAATGGACGCTGGATCGTATTCTTCTCGACGGCAACCAATCTCACGCTCGCCGACAACAACGGCACGTTCGATGTCTTCCTGCATGACCGCGTCAGCGACAGCACGATCAGGCTGAGCGAAGACAGCAACGGTACGGGAGGCAACGGCGGTTCGAACGGGCAGGCCATCAGTGCAGACGGGCGCTTCGTCATCTTCGAATCAACCGCCGATAATCTCATTTCAGGCCTCGCCGGTCAGGATCGCCGGCTCTTCCTGTATGACCAAGATTTTGGCACTCTGGTTCAGATTGCCGCAAGCGCCGAGGACCCGCGGCAGGCGTGTCTCTTCAACACGGGCAGCGTTGGTGGCGTTGCATTCAGGACACAGGTGCACGCGTTGATCCCCAGCAATCTGGAGCAGTCACAAATCGTGCTTGAGTCTTTCGATTCCTTTGACCCTGATCGCAGCGCTGCATCGGACGGACGGGGGGGAGAAGAATCCCGGGTCGTCAGTCGGAGTGATCCACCGATCCCTGTCAATGTGGCGACCGGGTTCAGTCGGGGTCCGGCCCTAGCCGGTCAGGGACGATTTCTGGCGTTTGAATCCAGAGCTGGCAATCTGACGGGCCGATCACCGGATGGGACCCAGATTGTTCGCCTCGATCAGTTGACCGGAGAGGTCTTGCCGGTATCAGTGAGCACAACCGGTGAGTTGGTGGACAGCGCGTCGGCAGCCTCCGATCCCTCCATTGATGAAACCGGAAACCGGGTGGTTTTCTCGTCGTCCTGGGGCGGACTGGTCAACGACGACAACAACGATACTGAAGATGTCTTCATTCGTGTTGTCAGCCTCGCCCAAACACTTCGCCTGAGCACTGGGCTCAACGACGACGAGGCGAACGGTAGGAGCACCGATCCTGTGATCTCGGCAAACGGCAGCACGGTCGCCTTCGAATCCAGCGCGAGCAACCTCGTCGAGGATGACACCAATGGTCAGCAGGATATCTTTGTCGCCGAACTCCCCAGTCGCGTGATTCGTCGGATCAGTGTCAGCAACAACGGTCAGGAAGCGGCTGCGCGCAGCGAATCGCCCGCCATCAGCAGTAATGGTCGATTCGTGGTGTTCTCGACCAGTGCTGGTCTGTCATCCGACGGCGCGCCGTTGGACTATGAACAGATCTGGCTCAAGGATCGACAATTGGACACGATCGAACTGATCAGTAGTGCGCCCGGGGGTCAGCCCGGCAACGGCGACAGCAATGATCCGAAGATGTCGGCTAACGGCCGCTGGATCGCTTTCCAATCCAATGCCGGCAATCTTGATTCAGCGTTCCCTTCGCCGCCCACACCGTCAATCTACCTGCATGATCGCCAGACGGGCGATTCCCGATTGATCAGCCTGGACTCCAGCGGACAGGCGATGCAGGCTGGTGATTCGGTGCTCGCGGCCGACGGCAGTGCGGTACTGTTCATGGAGAGGATCGATGACGAGCGGCTTGTTACCCTCAAGTCAGGCCGAGGAAGTGATCCGCTTGCTGAGATCTATCTCTACAGTCGATCAGATAATGAAGTGATCCGGATCGATCCCTTGACAACCGATGGCCTGCGACCCGACGGAGAATGGTTTCCCGGTGCTATTGAGCCGGGTGGGCGGGTGATCTATCTGGTCTCCGAGGCTCAGAACCTCACTCCGGGTATGGTGACAAACTTCAACGATATCTATCGGATCGATCTTGACTTTGATCGCTTATTCAAAGACCGCTTCCAGGGTGCTTCAAATTGATCCACCAAACGATTCAGCAGGCCGCCCAGTGCCCCGCATGCCTCAGTAGGGACTGCGCTAGAGTGCGCTCGACGTCTGGATCCAGGCTCTTATTCCGATCGAGCGACGCGAGGTTCAGATAGGCTTCAAGGTCGGTCGGCGTCCCCTCCGCTCTGGATTGGGGTTGGCGCAACCACTTGCTCAATGAGTGATGGTTGACCAGCCAAGGTTGCCCCGGCAATCCTATAGGGCCAACGCGGCTCCAGCTATAGCCATACATAAGTGAAAAAAATAAGGCCCCTGCTTCCTATCGCCTAGCGATGATCCAAACGGCATGAACGATGCCTGGGATGTAACCCAGCAGGGTCAGAATAATGTTTATCCAGAAATGCAATCCGATTCCGACCTGCAAAAAAACGCCGAGGGGAGGGAGCAGAATGGAAAGGATAATTCTTAGAACGTCCACAAGTAAATCCTTGATCTGACAACGACAGACCAGAGGATCATCCAGCTCGAAGAGTCACGCCTTAACCTGTGTCAATGCGAAGACATGGTTGGCAGATCATTTTGTTAGGTGGGTTGTCTGTTGCGGAAATTTTGAATGCTCTTCGTTATTTTGGAACGGCTTTTACCGCGCCGAGAGCGCTTAAAAAGAAAAACAGAAGCCGGAGGTGACCTTGTCGATCAAGACGAGCGAATGCCGTGAACGCTTCTCGGCATTCCTCTATTGCTTCGATCCTCAATGATGTGGATCAGGGGGCTGATGAATACGGAAAAGTCAGCATCGGTCATATTGTCGAAAGCATAGGGCATCGAGCATTTGGGCCGCTCGTTGCCGTTCCTGCCATGCTAGTCGTGTCACCGCTGGGTGCTATACCGACCTTGCCCTCGATTCTTGCTCTGGTCGTCGCGATTTTTGCGGTTCAGATGGCCTTTGGTAGAGACTATCTTTGGTTGCCCAAGACCCTGGCTAATCGATCGGTCGATGGCAGCCGCGTTCGACGAGCAGTAGAGCGCATTCGTCCAACGACGCGAAAACTCGATCGCTGGTTCGATCAACGACTGACGACACTTTGCGGTGCAGTCGGAACGCGAGTTGCTTCTGCTTGCTGTCTTTTCCTCTGTCTTACAGTGCCCCCCCTTGAACTGGTTCCCTTTGCGGCGGCGCTGCCGATGGCCGCCATTGCAATGTTCGGCATCGCAATCGCTCTGCGTGATGGCCTTCTCATGCTTCTGGCTTATGCGCTCATGGCAGCGACCTTTTTTCTTTTGCTTAAAACAACCAACTAACTGGAGCAAAGCGCTCCCTGGAGATTCTCCTATGAATAGCTCCCCTTACATCGAGCGTCAGAAGGCGCAGACCCTGGAATCCGGTGGTTCCTCTTTGATTCGGTGGTTCGGCCGATTCGGCTACGCAGCCAAAGGCAGCGTTTACGGGGTGATCGGTATTCTCGCTTTAATGCAATTGTTCAATGTCGGCGGGAAGAGCACCGGCAGCAGCGGTGCTCTGGATGCCCTAAACCGACAGCCTTTCGGCGACGCGCTGCTCTATCTAGTCGCTTTTGGGTTGATTCTGTACACGCTCTGGCGTTTCTCCCAAGGGTTTCTTGATGTCGAAAACAAAGGCTCGGACGCATCCGCCTTGGTGCAGCGTGGTGGCTTGGTAATCAGCGGCGCCCTTTACTCAGTGCTAGCCTGGCAGGCGGCGTCTCTTGCCATGGGTTCAGGTAGCAGCAGTGGCTCCGGCAGCAACAGTGAGCGCGCGCAAACCGCGATGGCCCAACCGGGGGGCACCTGGTTGGTTCTTGCAGTCGGTGTTGGCTTCCTGGTCACGGCGCTTTATCAGTTATGGAGAGCGTGGTCATTAGAATTTACCGAACATTGGCGCCACAATTTAAGCGGTGAACTGCGCCAGCGAATAACGCAGATATCACGTTTCGGAATTGCTGCCCGTGCCGTCATCTTTGCCATTATGGGAAGTTATATTGCCTATTCGGGCTTGACGGCCGACGCCAGCGAGGCCAAGGGTCTTGGCGGTGTCTTGCAGACGTTCACTACGGATCCCTGGCTATTAGGCACCTTCGCGTTCGGCATCACCTGCTACGCCGTTTACGCCTGGACCAATGCTTTTTATCGTCGGATACCTGCACCTTGATTTATTTTGCGACGACGAGAGCTGGAGAAGGCCAAATCAAGGTAGAAAACGGCAAAGACTTCAGAGGCCTTGGCGCCTGCCTTAAGGCCCGCTCGTCAACCACCCCCGTGCAATCCGTAAGGAACAAAACCGCACGGGCGCGACTGCGCGGCAACTGCGTCTGCAGCGCGGATGGTTTTAGGGGCATCGACCTGACCATCAGTAAAAGCCAGCACGAGGATGGCACCCAAATACAGCAGCAGGATCAGAATGCTTTCGAAACCGATGTTGGCAAAGCCGGACTTCTCGCGGCGGAGCAGACCGAGAAGAATGATGCCGCTCATCATCATCGTCAGGGCGATGATGAAAACATGCTGATCGGTCATCGCGTGGTAGATGGAACCTTCGCGATAGGCGGCGTCGGCGAAGGCCAGAAAAAGTACATCGAAGCTGTTTCCGCCAATGATGCCTCCAACGGCGAGCGTGAGCGCTCCTCGACGTACGGCAGCGACAGAGGTGACCAGCTCAGGAAGGGAAGTCGCCACAGCGGTCATCAACAGGCCGACCAGAGTTCCGGAAATCGCCGTGCGCTCAGCAATTATGATCCCCGTCTGCGCGACGCTGAAGCCCGCGGCGGCTACAACAAGCGCGAGAGCGCCGAACTTCCACCACATGGACACAAGGTCGCTCCGGCTCACTTGCTCGCTTCTTTCGCTTGCCTCGTCTTGAGTTTCTTGTGTCTTCTGAGCAACCCAGAGTGGAGCCGCCTTGGCTCTTTTGACAAGTAACAGGCCCAATAGGTAGGCCGATGGTAAAACGACAGAGGCTGGATGAATAGCCAGAATGGTGAAGTCTGGACCGGAATTTGCCAGCAACGGGATGGCCAATAAGGTCATCAGTAGGGCGGCCTGGATGAGATTTTCTACAGACGCTGCTGCGTGTTCGAGATTGGCGCGTCGACAGAACATGTCCGCCACTACCAGGAATACGGTCTGCGCGGCAATCCCACCGATGGCGTTACTCACCGAAAGATCTGGAACGCCTTCAAACGCGGTCCAAACCGATGTCAAAATGCCCGGAAGCGAGGTGCTAGCACCGAGTAGCACGGCACCGAAGAGCGCCTGACCCAGGCCGGTATGGTCGGCTAGCTGATCGGCCAGACGAGTCATATGCGTCCCTGCAAGGCCGATGACGCCGGCGGCCAAGGTGAAAACGATAAATACCGACCAAAGGGGCCAGCCTTCAAGCGCGATGAACTGCATGATGGAAAGGCCTCCAGTCTGAGAGTTCGTCTAATTCAAGAACGGTTTGGACGAGCAGTGGCTAACCGGCGCAAAAGTTTACCGCTTACCAATGATACAAACTGCGGAGAGGATCAATGAAACGGGTTGAAAAGTGGACAAAGCGAATCGCCGAATCGAAGCACGGATTCTGGTTGATTGGTCTCGCGTCCTTTCTGGAGACCATCATCATTCCGATTCCGATAGAACTGGTCCTGATTCCCTATATGGTAATCAATCGTCAACGCGTCTGGCTGATCGCAACGGTGACCACGATCGGCTGCTTGATGGGTGCGATCGTGGGATACGGCTTTGGCTACTTTCTGTTCGAGTCGGCAGGGCGCTGGTTGATCGAAACCTTCGAGTATCAGCAGGCCTATGAAAATTTTCGGCAGATGTTCGAGCGGCACGGCTTCTTGGCGATTGTCAGTATCGGTGTGATTCCCATACCATTTCAAACAGCGATGATCACCGCTGGCGTGACAGGCTACTCCTTTTTTCTGTTTATTCTTGCAGCAACTATCGCGAGGGGTATTCGATACTATGGGATCGCGATTCTCGTGCTCGTGTTCGGAAAGCGGGCTCAGGAACTCTGGGAGCGACATTCCGTAACGGCGGGCTTCAGTCTTCTCAGCATCATTATCATTGGATTGCTCGCGTTTCGATATTTGCCAGAACTGATGTGAAAGCCCTCTCAGGTTGAGGCTGATCACCGGCCGATGCGCTTGTAGGTCAGGTGACTCGGTCATGGATGATCATCGGAAGAAAACCGCCCGTCGCAGCAATTGTTGCGTGCAAAAAGTAGGGCCGGGTGGAGTGCCCGGCCCAATCAGATAGCTAGCAGATCAATCGCAACTTCCGATTACCGGATCGCGTTTAGCGACGTCGCTTCGAATTTGCGTTCATCAAACCAATCGTCGGTCATCTCGCCTTTTACTTGAACTCGATCGCCGATATCGAGTTTTAGATAGCCCTGATCATCAAGCGGATTGTCGTCCAAATTGCCGATGTTCACCGTAGTCTGACCCGTGCCGCTGGAGATGGCGAATTCATTATCTTCGATGGCGACGATACGACCATTCAGCTCAGTAACGCCATCGTCTGCACCATTGGATGATGAAGAGGTAAAGCTGTCGACGGTCCCATCCCGCGTCGTGAAGGTAACATCGACCTTATCGACATGAATGGCATTTGCTTCAAGCTTACGCGACTCAAAGAAATCATCATCGACGTTACCGGTCACTATGATCCTGTCACCTGGCTCAAGGCGGTAGATGTTTTCGTCGTCGAAAACTTCATCGCTTTCGACCGCGATGGAACCATTTCTTGTCCTTAAGGTGAACTCGTCGTCGTTGACTTGACCCACGGTTCCATGCAGCGTCAGAGAAGTGTCGTCATCATAGCCCGCCAATGGGTTGGAATTTCGATGTCTCGAATCACTCGATATGCCCCCCATTTCTTTTTCATTCGACATTTCGCTCTCGTGATCATCCGCTTGCGCCAGAACGGGGCCAGAAGACAACATGGCCGCCGTCGATGAAGCAATTAAAATCGAAAGTAATTTCTTATTCATGAAAACTCCTGTCTCTTTTGAGTTTTTGATGGCAGAAAATTTGAAAACGCATCGAAAAAAACGCGCTGGTTGCATGCCATCAGCTACCCGTAAAGTAACGGGGTAGGAATCGTTGGACGATAACTTGAGTTAAATTGCGGGGTGGAGAGCGCTGAATAATTCTGCGCTGAGACAAGTCGACCAGAGCGCTCTCAGGGGCGATAAACGCTCCAGTTAGGGTCGAAGACTTTTAGTGCAACGACTTGGAAGAAAACCCTCGTGGCCTAAGGTTTAGCGCCTACCTATTAACCGCGTCACTCTTGCTGGAATCGATCGGAGAACATCAGTTCGAAAGGCGAATTCGCCTGGACTTCGTAGGCGCCCATATCGATGCCCACGCCGACGATACGCGCAAAACCACTGCCGCGCTGGTCGTAGGGGAATAAAGGCTCCGCCATCGTCAGACCAGAATTGAACGCGGGTGAGCCGGCTGCCAGCGCGTGCGTGCGTCCGTTCAACTCCGGGCCACCGTTCAGATCGAGGGGGAGGAGCAGGGGATCGACATCAAGGATATTGCCGGGCCCCGCGTAGACCAGACCCGTAGAATCCCCGACCAGGGTATGGCTCATCGAGAGGGTCTCGCCGGCCGGCAGTCCGATATCAGGACTTCCGGAGGCGCTGATATTGTCTGACACGATGCTGTTGCTGATCTCTGCCAGATCCGAGGTGTTGACTCCACCGGTAAAGTTGAAACTCAGGCCGCGGTCGACTTCTGAGCTTTCATTGAAAGCGACGGTGGAGTAGTTCAAGGTCAGGCTCGGCGCCAGAACACCGCCAACGCCCGAGCCCCTGTTCGCGCTGATCGTTGAATTGAGGACCTCCACCGTCGACGGCGTTCCGACATCGCGCAGTCCAGCAGCGATTCCACCGGCATCGCTGCCGAAATTTCCCGAGATCTCGGAATACTTGACGCTGCAGTTCGATGCGAACTCACACTGAAGGCCACCAGCGCCGGCGTAGCCGACGTCCGTGTTCTGGGTCAGGCGCGAAAAGCTGATCCCGACAGAGGAGTTGACACTGTAGATTCCGCCTCCCGAATTGCTCGAAGTATCACTGTAGATCAGGGTCAGTTGGCCATCCCGGCTCAAGACGCCGCCACCCCGATTGGCCGCGGTGTTCAACTCGATCGTGGTGTCGATCAGGTAGGCAGCGCTGTCGGTCAGCGTGAGGCCACCACCGCCCCCCGCTAGAGGATCGACAGCACCCCCTCGGATGGGTCCAGGCTGATAGCTAACGGAGTTACCTGAGATTTCCGATCCGTAGGCGTAGAGGAAGGGCGACGGCATTTCACCTCGAATTGGTACCGGTTGCTGGAACTCGCCAGCACTGAAGATACCGCCACCGCTGACCTCTGCCGTATTGCCTTGTACCATCGCCTGGTCAAGCAGCAGAGCAGAGTAGGCCGCCGCGATCCCGCCACCGAACTCAGCCTCGTTATCGTTGATAAACGTGTCCAGAATGAGCACCTGATTGCTCAGCATCGGCTCCGGCGGTGGAGGATCGCCGAGCGGGACCGGCCCGCCCGAATCTGCCCGGAGCGCTGCGATTCCTCCGCCGAAATAAGCCGAGTTGGTATAGATGTAGGAATTGCTGACTTCAAGGTTGGCGACGGCGGCTTCTCCTCGTGAAGAGACACCCTGAGTGATTCGTGAGCTGTCCGTGGAAAGCGATATCCCACCGATGGACAAGTAGCCTGCACCGATCGCGCCGCCATAGAAGGCCTGATTACCGGTCAGGAAACTGCTCTCAACCGCCAGCCTTGCAACAAGCTCAGGCGCCGGCGGGGGACCGCCAGCGGTCGGTGTATTTCCGTCGAAAGAGTAGAAATTGACCTGAAGTGCGCCACCGAGCTCGGCGCTGTTGCTCTCGAATATCGATTGAACGATGCGCGCTGTTCCCTGGGTGACGGCAACTGCGCCGCCGTTGTAGGTCGCGCTGTTATTAGTGAAGCTGCTGTCGACCGCGTAAAGATCGCCGTCAAACACCTCGATGGCGCCACCGTTACCCGACGCCTGATTGCTCTCCAACACCATCTCATTCAGATTGAGACTGCTGCCGTCATTGACGTAAAAAGCACCGCCGTAAGACGCCGAGCCCCCGGTCAGGGTGAGCCCGGATACTGCCGTGCTCGAAGCGCCGTAAAGGCCGAAAAGGCCCGACGTCCCACCCGCATCGATCGTCAGCAGGCCCGCGCCGGGACCGCTGATGGTGACGTCTGATTCAATCGTCAGCAGGCCCTCGGTCAGAGCGATCGTTCCTGTGAGGCCCGATTCGAAAACGATCTCATCATCAATGCCATCGCCAGCAACGCAGGCATCTTCGGCAAGCTGATTATTGAGCGCATCGATCGCAGATCGCAGGGAGCAGTTCGTGGGCACCCCCGGATCATCGAGCGTGTCGACGGTGATGGTCGCAGCCTGTGTCGTCGAGACTGCGAGCAAGGACGTGATCGCCAGTGCGAGCGGCGAGCGCTGATATTTTTGGCTGTTATTCGGCATGTGAAAAATCCTTTGGAATAAGGAGGCGTGGTTCTCACATGACGAAAAATTCAGGACGCCGGTGATTTCCCCCGATAAGGCAGTTTGACGTAAACCAGGTTCCAGAGCAAATGAATGAAAGCTGGGCGAGAAACAGGCAGGGGCAATCGGCAGACAGGTCGATATTCCAGCCTCATGCATAACTATACATAATATACATTATGCGAACTAATGGATCGATACGGGAAAACGGGCAAGGACCGCCGAGCGGCCCTGAATCAAAAAAGCTTCCAACAGTCAGCCGCCCGCGATCATGAGTCTTCGGGCTGCATCAGCTCCATGACATCCCCATCGATGGTGACTTCGGTCCGCGGGTCGGCCTGAATGGAGCCGCGAACCTCGCCGCCGTCCTCGACAATCACCGTGGGCGGATCGGCATCGAAGTCCTCATCGAGGATAACGATGATGCTGCCTTCGATCACCGAACCGTCGCCAACGCGTATTTCTCCGCCGTCGGAGAAATCACCGCCCCAGCTCATCCACGAGCCGTTGCTGTCATTGACGATCTCGATCACTACATCGCCTCCGACAAGAGAGCCGCCTTCGAGGCGTATATCGCCATAGCGAGTCTTGATGTCCTGTCCGACGCGAGCCGACGACAAGCTGACGCTGCCGTTGCGAGTTTCGATGTTGCCGGACGCTTCTGAGTCCGACGCTAGCTCGACGTCGCCGTTGCGGGTCTCGATACTGCCTCCGACCCGCGATTCAGCGCCAATGGAAACGCTGCCGTTGCGAGATTCAACCGATCCGTTGACGGTCACCGCTTGCCCCAGGTTGATCCCGCCGTTTCGAGTATCGAGGGACCCGACCTCCGCCGACCCCCCGACGCTGATCATGCCGTTGCGGCTATCGACATCATCCGTCTGGCTGGAGGCACCGATATTGATCTCGCCGTTGCGCGTGCTGACCTGGCCGGTTCGTGACCCCTCTCCGATCGAGATTCGGCCGTTGCGACTCTCGATATCACCGACGCTTGCGCCGTCTCCGACGTTGATCGGTGCATTTCGGCTTTCCAGGTCGCCATCGACCGTGGCGCGATCACCTATTCGAATCAAGTCGTTGCTCGACTCGATCGAACCGTCGTGGAAATCCCCGTCATCGATGGTGACGGGATCGGCCAGTGCAGCCGAG
>JGI12109J20283_10043370_pt1 | contig 18420 bp, 18 predicted proteins | sample ElkSlonscriptome_12_FD_20283 | JGI IMG/M metagenome (IMG submission 20283)
ATTCGCGGCCGAGGGCCAACTGCCCAGACCGCTCGAGGAACTGTGCCTTTCCTGGCGGGTGGCTGGCGATCGGCTCGTGGTGGTCGCGGTCGATCGCCAGCAGGCCGAGGCGTGGCTCGCCGAAGGTCTCGAGAGCGCGGTCGTTGCTGAGCTTCCAGGCGATCAAGATCTGATCGATGCTCCGGTCGAGCTTCTTACGGATGAGTGCCTTCCCGCATCGATCAGGCGGCATCGGGGGAACCGATTCGCCGCCATGGTCGCCGTGCTCGCCCTTGGCTGCGCATGCCTCGCCCTCGGGCTGCACCAACGAACGCAGGTCTTGGCTGCGCACGCCGACGCCGCAGACGAGCAGGCGGCGAGCCTCGCTCGCGATGCGCTTCCCGACCTCCGCGCTGGAATGTCGCCCGAGCTTGCGCTAACCGGCGAGCTTCGCCGGCTGCGGTCGATGGCGATGGGTGATCGAGAGGATTCGCTTCCCGACAGCCGGACGGCGCTCGCGGCCGTGCTCGCCTCCTGGCCGGCGCAAAGCGGCTTCCGGGTCGAATCGATCGAATCCGCGGGCGGCCGAGTCGATATCCGGGCGATCGCCCCGACACGCGAGGACGCGATCGATCTCTCGGCCGAACTGGCCCAGAAGGGAAACTTCGACGCCGGCTTGCCAAGGGTGCGCAGCGAAGCCGAGCGCACCGGCGAAGTCACACGCGTCGAGCTCACGCTAACCGAGAGGCCCACCGCACGATGAAGCATCGATGGGCCCATATCGCAATCGCCACCGTCTTGGTGCTCACTGTCGCCGGCCTTGCGGTCTCCGCAGCCCGATGGCGAACAGCGCTCGGACAACGCGAGCGTGCGATCGCCGAACTCACCTCGGTTCGGCAGCAGGTCGCCGAGATCGAGAGCCTCCGAAGCACGCTGGGCAGCCAGCGTGTTGCAACAGCGGGCAGCCGGGCCGACGCCCTGGCGGAGATCGCCGATACGCTCAGCTCCGCCGGCCTGCCCGACAGCGCCATGAGATCGCTCGATGAACAGGGCGATGTGATGCTGGATGACACCGGCCTGCGGCGCCAGACGCTCCGGCTCGCGCTGGCCGCACTGACGCCCGGCGAGCTCGGCCGATTCCTGGCCCGCCTCGATGCGGACCGACCGCAATGGACCGTGACCCGCATTGAGCTCACTCGCCCGCGTCGGGAGGATGGCAATCGCTACGACGCGCACCTTGTCCTGACGCGGACCTACGCTCCGCGGGCGTCCACGACGGGAGAAGAAGGCTCATGAGATGGCCTTGGATAGTCATGGTGGGGGTTGTCACAGCCGCGATCCTGGCCGGCGGCTGCCGTTCGGCCTCCCCAAGCCCGTACGTCGAGCAGCCCTCCATCCGTCGCGATACGCAGCGAGCCCAGGAGCTGGCCGCCAAGGCCGTCGAGGTCATGGTCGAAGATCCGCAGCGCGCCGAAGAACTGCTGCGTGACGCCCTCGCCGCCGACCTCTACCACGGCCCCTCGCACAACAACCTTGGCGTCCTTCTGCTCGAGCGCGGCGAATTGTACGAGGCCGCCAACGAATTCGAGTGGGCCCGCCGCCTCATGCCAGGCCACCCCGACCCCCGTATGAACCTGGCGCTGACCCTCGAGAAGGCCGGCCGCGTCGACGAAGCCCTTGCCCAGTACCGACGAGCTCTCGAGGTGCATCCTGGTCACCGGCCTACGGTGCAGGCGCTCACGCGCTTGGAGGTCAGAACCGACAGGCTGACAGATGAGACCCTGCGGCGCCTGGAGACGATCAGCCTGGAAGGCGAGACCGAGCAGTGGCGGCAGTGGGCTCGAGAACGGCTCACGCAGCCAAAGCACGCCACGGCGCCATAGCCATATCGTTCAAGGCGATGTCGACCAAACCTCCCGAACATGGCGGCACAGTCACCCGGCTGCTTGACGCATCACGCCGCGGCGATCGTGACGCAATGGACGATCTGTTCGACCGGGTCTACGCGGAGCTCAAGCAGATCGCCCATCGGCTCACGATGGACCTGCCCGCCCGGGCCGACATGAACCCGGCCGTCCTGGTCAACATGGCCTGCGAGCGGCTGCTCGCCACAGAGAAGCTCAACGCCGAGGATCGCCGCCACTTCTTCTTCGTGTTCGGCCGCGCTATGCATGATGTGGTGGTCGAACAGGCCAGGCGTTCGGCCGCCCTGAAGCGGTCTCCGCCACCCGGCTCGTCGCCGACGCTCGATGAGCCCATCCATCTCGATCGCACGACTCTTTCGCTTGGCACACTGAAGGAGCTGATCCATGAGTTCCATAAAGTCGATCCGGAAGCCGCCGAGGTCGTACGGCTTCGGTACGTATCCGGCCGGTCGCTCCGGCAGATCGCTGGCGACCTCGGGCTGACGCTGGCAGTCGTTCGGAGTCGCCTCGATTACGCGAAGGCCTGGTTAGCCGAGCGGATCGAAGGATCCACCAACGGGTAATCCACGATTTTCGACACTTGCGAGCGCACAGGCTTCACCCCGTTGCGGTGGAGTGCCTGCCGTCTCCACAGGGGTTTGGCTCGCCATGACCACCGATCACGACGAACGCAGCTTGTTCCTGGCCGCGCTTGCGTTGCCGAGCGGCGATCGCGAGGCATTCCTGGAAGGGGCATGCGAGTCGCCCGAGCAACGCCGTCGCTTGGAAGCCCTGCTGCGCCGCCACGAAGAGGGCACGATCGCCTTCTTGAAAGAGCGGGAAGAACGCCCCGACGCCGAGCAATTCGAGCCAGAGTTGCCCTTCGACTTGGAGGAGTTTCGGGTCACCCGGGAACTCGGACGTGGCGGCATGGGAATCGTGTATCTTGCCATTGACACAATCCTAAAGCGAGATGTTGCGATCAAGGTGCTCGCCCCGCACCTCGCCCGCTCCGCACGCCTGCTGGCCAGCTTCCAGCAGGAAGCGGTGCACGTTTCCAGGCTCTCGCATCCGGCGATAGTGCAGGTGCATCGATTCGGTCGCTCCGATGGCCTGCACTTCATCGTATCGCAGTACGTTCAAGGCCAAACTCTGCGGCAAATGATTGACGCCCGGATCGACGAGGTGGGCGATGACATCCCCGCGAGCGACTCCGAACGCGCTTGGCTCACCCAATGCGTCACGATCATCGCCGCGATCGCCGAAGCGCTCGCAGTAGCTCATTCGGCCGGCATCGTGCACCGCGACATCAAGCCCTCCAACGTCATGCAGGCCGAGGACGGCTCCGCAAAGCTGCTGGATTTTGGAATCGCGATCCGCAGCAGCGCGAGCCCCCTGCTGACCCCCCCGCTCGACGCGGGAAGCGTGGCCTACATGAGCCCCGAGCACGCACGATTAGAGGGCACGGAGATCGATGGCCGAAGCGATGTGTTCTCGCTGGGCGTGGTGCTCTACGAGGCCCTGACGCGCTCCCTTCCTTTCCAGGGCAAGAGCCAGGACCAGGTCCTGGATGCGATCCAACGATCGAGCCCCACGCCCATCCGACGAAGAGCGGCCTGGGTGCCCAAAGACCTGGAAGTCATCTGCCACAAGGCACTCGAGAAGAACCCTGAAGACCGATACCAGAGCGCCGCCCACTTGGGGGCGGATCTGCGGTGCTGGCTGCGTGGGGCCCCCATACTGGCACGCCCCGAACCGCTCTTGGACAGGGCCAGGCGACACATCCGGGCTCACCGCTCGTTGGGAGCGGCCATCGCCGCCGTACTGTTAACTTCGGGCGGGGCTGCGGCCCTGGCAGCCCACCTCGCCGACACAAGGCCAAGGGTTCGCATCGGTAACGTGCCTCATGGCGCTACCGTTCGTGTCCAGCCCATCGACATCGTGTCTGGCACCGTGCTGCCCGATGCGCGTGCGGTCGACGAGAACTTTCGGCTCAATCCAGGATTCTACAGGATTATCGTTGCCGGCGAACGCGGCGAGACCGCCGAGTTCTCGGTCTTTCTCGAAGACAGTACCTCCGTGCAACTCTCGGCGCATCCATCGCGTCCCTCAGATGTTGAACAGGACATGCTCCAGTTTGACCCGACCAGCGAGCCGGTCCTAGCCACGGCGCCACAGGAATACAAAGAGAGGCTCGCACAGCCGCCAGGACCGTTCCTGATCGACCGCTACGAAGTCTCAAATGGCGACTATGAGGCGTTCATGCTTGCTAGTAGCGCCGACGTGGCCGCACCACCGCTCTGGGAGGGGCGGAGGTGCCCCCCAGAGCTACGCGATCTGCCCGTGGTCGGCGTGACGTATTCCGAAGCGCAGGCGTATGCGCGTTGGAAGGGCAAGCGGCTCCCAACGCTCGCAGAATGGCTGTACGCCGCCCGTGGCGCGATCGGACGCAAATATCCCCAGGGCAACAACCCGGTCCACGCGGCCGCGCTCGGCGTGCAATTCGTAGACCGAAGGGGTGTTGAGACCGCGGGATTCATGCCCGCAGCATCAGCCACTGCCAAGGCCTCCTACATGAAATTCGCGCTCCCGACACGGGGGCCCCGGCCCTCGACCCACTCCGGGGATCTAACGGCGGACGGGGTGTACTTCATGTACGGAAACGTGCGTGAGTGGACCGAGTCGATCCCTCATAGCGATGGAACGGCCAATCCCACAGCGCGATATACCTGCGGCCATGCATGGGAGATGCCACGGTTCATCCCATCCACGCTCCCCGGAAGCTCGATTCCAGAACAGCCCGTGTCCGATCGGCTCGTCGGATTAGGGTTCCGTTGTGCAAAGAGCCTGTCGCCCTAACCGCCTCGGAGTCGTTCCATGCCGATCCCATCGCTCGATACCGCCAGCTTGTCCTTTCGCTTACAAGTGCTAGACCCAATAGCCATGGCCGAAAAGAGCATGGCCGTCATGGCTCACTTCCGTGACTTCATCCTCGCCTACGACACGGATCTGTCCAAGGGACCGCAGTGGCTGAGCGTCCCATTCAGAGCCCACCATGACTGGGCCGTGGATCAGGCCAAGAGCGGTGGCCAGTACGATGCCCATGCATTCTGGACTGCCTATGCCAAGGTCGCCTCAGAGGTGTTCTTCCTGCACAATGACCCGCCGGTTTCCGCACTGGCGCATCCGATGGCTGGAGCTTGGGACGCGACCTCACTGCGTGCCGTGCCGAGCGATGTGGACGGAGCCGTGTACGTGTGGGAGTACGATTCAAACACCAACAAATGGGTACGAGTCTGCTATGGCGACTTCGATTTGATCGATCCGTCCGGTTCGGGGCCAGTATCGCCAACAATCACGATTGACGGCAAGGACGTGGCGAAGGTCGGGGCCTCGCTGGCGTACGGCGATGCGGAAGGTCTCGCTCCTTAGGCAGTGCCCTGAAGTCGATTCAGTTCTCCATCCGGAGTCCTACCCGGCTCGCTGAGCATTTCGTCCCAGTTGGTTCGGATCAGTCGATGGCCCAATTCACCCACCGATCCTACATCAAGCTTGCGATAGAGCTGCTTGATATGGTCGCCGATCGTGTGCTTACTTCGCGCGGTGATGGCAGCGATCGACTGCCGAGACTCACCCGCCAGAAGCCAACGCGCCACGCAAAGCTCCGCAGGCGTGATCATCCTGGTTCTGAACTGACCTTCTGGAAACGCCTCTTCAACGACGCCGGCAGCCCGTGCCATGACGCAGTCCAGCATCGAGAAAAACATCGGCGACGCCCCCTCGGAGAGTCCGCGCCAGGTTGCCTCCACGACAGTACCGGCCCGCGTGAGGTGGATGCACGAGAGGGTATCCACCGGCATCGCATTCGTTCTCGTGGGAGCACCATGAAGGGTCGCTCCGAGTTCAGATTGCGGAGCACGGAACGTTCGGGTGATTCCAGCGGGTGGCAAGGGCTGGCGTACGATCTTCTGAGCGAAGGATTGGGTGCAGCCGGGCTCGTCGCAGTATCCGTTCCGACCGACGACCACCGGGCTCCACGCATGCTGGCCTTCCCAAGATCCAATGGCCACGACCACGGTACTCGGCGCTTCGGAGACTTGTGCCAGCGCGGAAGCAATCGCGCAGGTAATCCGGGGTGCAGGTACCAGGGGTATCCGACCGAGCACACCGACTGCCCGTGCGGTGCGTTCGAGGGTCTCGGCGTGGTCCGGCCACCCCGCTGCGCCTTGCAACTCGACGATCCTACTCGGGGGCTGGGACATGGAACGTGCTCCGGGTGGCGGATATCCGCCATCCGGACCGCCGTGAAAGGAGCCCAATCGTGCGCAGATTCTACGGATTTATGCAGAAGTGTTTGATCGATTACCAGAGGAAGCCGCGTGAGGCGAGGGAAAACACACCTCGCCTATCCATCGTTCTTTGACAGCCGATCTTCAATCATAGGGCTTACCCTCGGACGCCGGCTGCAACTGCGCAGAGTTCTTGCGCGATACGCACTTGCTCACCGCAATACCTAGCCCAAAGGACTCGCCAGGAGGGACTGCAGCGCCCCGAGGAGTTCGCCGAAAGCCCCCCTAGCAGGGGTGAGAGTGCAATAAGGACACGAAGCACAGACTTGAAGACATCTTGCTGGTCGTCTTTCCGGTCGTCGAGCGAAAACAAACCCATCGGCTGGCTGGGATCCGCCGAGCTCCCACGACGCTCCTGCGAGACAATTGTTGCCGCCGTGGGTACATAGAAGAGTGCCAGCGCTGCCGTGAACACCACGCCCCAGAACGAAGCGGTATGCAGGGCGAGGTGTTCGATGGCTTCGACAACCTCCGCACCCGTACTTTGCGATGCATCAGGCAAATAAAGCGACACCAAAGGCTGCGAGATGCCAGCACGATCTCCTTCGGATGCGATCCGCTCGGCCACCACTCCCGTGACGCCATCGACGACCGCGGTCGGAGTGTCGTCGTCGAGTCGGGATGTGACCCAATGTCGCAGGACATCAATCTCGTGCGCGTCCAAGACAGGAGCCTGGGCAATGTCAGCTGGATTCGATGCTGGCTGCGCTTTCGCAACAGCGTCTCGGATAGCTTGCGAGAGGATCGATTGCTCGGTAGGGCTGAGCGGCTTCACGAGCGTCGCGGGCAACCGATAGAGCCATCCAATCGTGACGACACCCAGAACAAGGGACACAGCGCCGGTGGTAAGCAGCCACTTGAGTCGCCGCGCCGCAACGTGCACGTCGGCGATCGCTCCGGTTCGCACGCCAAAGATCAGCGCCCCGGCGGCGACGAACAGGGCCGCCACGGTCGCCGCGGTTAATCCGTTCCAGACGTCGGTGAGCCGATCGATCGACAGCGTGATCCAGCCACATTCCGAAACGTACTCGTGCCAAGCTCCGCTGAACGAGGGGAAGCTGGCGAGCAGGCCTGCAAGCATGGCGACGACGCAGAGGAGCACGAGCCACACCATACGATGCGACGATAGCGAGTACACAGTCCACAAAGACACAGCAAAGGTTGCCAGAAGGCACACAAACACGACCGATCCAACAGAGGTCCAGAGGAGGGCCGCTGCACCGAACTGCTGGACCTGTTGCGGACTCGCATCCGATGGACGAATAAACGCCGGCGACATCGCTCCAAAGATGGGTGCGAGCATTCCCAGGAGCATCGACGCGATGATTGCGAGCGCCACGCACAACGCCAGCGGAAACAACGAGACGATCCAATCTGCGGTCTTTGGTGATCGACGCCGAGATCGCATGCTTGCGTCACTTGACATCACTCAATAATCCTTGTTCGGGGAAGCCCGGCTGTTATTTGAGCCGTCCTTTCTGTGGCCGTCCCAGTACCTGACCTCCCACTTGTCTTCGCCTTTGACTACCCTCGAACGGACTTCAACGCTCTTGTTGCCGCTTTGGATCGCATCGCTGATCTTCTGCCAAGCCTCGCGGCCAGACACATCATTGTTAAGATACTCACGAGTGAAGCGTGCCATGCCTATTCATCCACCTCTCGGATTGCTCGGGACACCCAGCCCGACAACTCGTCAATGCCCGCCTGATGCGTCGTGACCGTGACCCAAGCGCCCACTGGATTGCCGGGTCGGGCTCGACTCTCGCGCTCGAAAGCGGGCTTGAACCTCCCGCTGTTTCTCGCAGCCACCATCAGGATCTCTCGAGACTCGCTCGTGGGCAGGCCACGGAGCAGCTCGATCATGGCCATGTACGCCGAATCATCGGTCGTCGTCGCTGTGGGAGGAAGCGGTGCGAGTGCGTCATCAAGGACTTGGAACGTTGGGATGATCGACCCGATGTTGCCATCGCTATCGATGGCGACGTCGAAGCCGTGGTAGCCAACTACGATTGGTTCGGTAAACGTCTCGCGAAGACCGATCGTGCGTCCATTCGTGAAGGTCGCCCTGATTGATCCCCCAGGCGGGCGGATCCCAGCCGCTTCGAGTACCGCTTCTGACTGCGCGAGTTGATCGTTGATCGTTTCGATCGCCTGGCCACGATCCAGTTGGGCCGCGGAATCGGCGAGGGGCTGTGGAGCGCCCACGTCAGCACCTCCAGCCATCGTATCACGCGCGGTGAGGACCACGTCGAACGACTTGGCGGCAAAGACTCGCGTCACGACCCGGAGGTACCACGGTCCATGACCCATCGGCGGCCGTGCCTCATCAAGGTCACCACGCTGGGCGGCAGCCTGCAGTTCCCTGTACATCGTGGCGGCATCAAGGCCGTACGTCGAGGCGTCGACGATCGTGATCGAGCCTGTCGCGCGAGCCGCCCCGGTCAGACTGAGGGCGACCGGGACCGAGTGCACTGGCACCGCGATGCTGAAGCCACCATCGTTGGACACTTCAAACGTATAGCTCGGAAACCCTGCACGAGGAAAGCGTTCCCACGGAACCGAGGGCGCGGGACGGTCGCGCCAGTGTCCTGGCAACACGAGGCTGACACCATCGCCTCCGGCAGCCTCTCGCATCGAATAGAATCCGGCATAGTCCAGCGGTTTCAGCCGAGTAACCAACAAATCGGTGGGCAGGAATCCACGATCGCGAAATCGACGGCTCTGTTCGGCGACGGTCTGGTTCACCAAGAAGACATCGCCAGGCTGGATGTCTTGCGTGAGCGGATACACGGGCACCACTTGGCTCGCCCGTATCGTCATCGACCAGTCCCTGGCCACCAGTTCCATCTGACGCTCTTTCTGCTTGACCGCCAGGCTCCCACAACCAACCGAGACAATGAGCGTGATTCCGATGAGTGGCCATAGCACGATTCGCGATCTGTTCTTCATTGCATCGCCTCTGTTCTTGTCCACACTCGGATTACGCCTCACACCGCAAGGCAGTAGCCAAGACCACTCGAGTACCGCTACTCCGTCGGACTCGCGTCCCCTCGCGGCTGCTCATCCGCCGCCGGTACGCCACCAAACGGTGGATACGTATCTCGAAACATCTCGAACACGTGCTTCATCTGTGGTGCCAGGTGCATCTCGACGATGGACTTGGTCATCTGGACAAATAGGTTCATTGGCACCGACTGACGGTCGCCGTCGGTCGAACCGGCAAGCTCGGGCCAATCCACGGTCATGCACAGCCTCGAGCTCACGCGGAACAGGTAGTATGGCACGTTCCCTTGCCCTCGCTTGTCGCCGGTATCACCTGTATGCGAGAAGTATGGTGAGTTCACGAGTCGCGCACAGATCCTGTAGGCATCCGACGCGATGCTGAACGGCTCCTCGGAATCAAAAGGCTTGCGGCCAGAGTGCTCAAACACCCAGTGCCGCCCTGTCGCCGGTGCAGCGTCCTCCTCTTCCTGGCCACAAGCCTTGTCGAAGAGGATGACCGAGAACCGTGGACGGAATGGGAGCCTGTTTGTGATCCGGAACACCATGTTGAGCATGAAGGTAAGCTGCACGAGCCACGAACGAATCGTTGTTTCGATGAGTTTGGGATCATGGCTGCTCTCGAGAACACCGACGTCGTGCCGCATCCGATAGGCGAAATGTTCCTGCCAATCGAACAGGGGGGCGACGACTTCTTCATCGCTCGCACGCCTTCTGTCCTCCTCAAGCTCTTCCTTTAGCTTCGTGAGCCCCGTCGTGAAGTACGTGAGCATGTATCGCAGATGATCGCCGCGCGGGAACCCGGCCAGCGTGCATAGCACAAGAGCAACGAGCCAGCCGAGAAACAAGCCGATCCCAGAACCCGCCAGACCGACCAGCAGCAGCACCTCGTTGTTGTCGTCAAGGATTGCGCCCAAGCCGCCCGCGGCGGCGCCAGTCAAGCCGGACAGCGCTCCGCTCTTCAGCCGGTTGTTGGTCTCGTCGCTCAGCATCATGCCGACGAACGTGGCCGAGACGGACGCTACGAACACGAGCACTTCCGGGAGCGTCGACAGGGTCATCAAGGCGACCGTCTGGACACCCAGCACCCACGCGATCGCAACCGCGATGGCCAGAACTGATATGGCAAATGTTCGAGCGACACGTGCCAAGAGCGGCCCCTCGCTGCCGGCGACCTACGGCCAATTCAATTCAAGACCACCTGACCATACATTCCACCGTCGGCAAGGGCCGAGTGTGCGCCTCATAGCACGCGCATTGCGAACAAGGCCGGCACCCTGGCAACTGGGCAGCCAGACGAACCCGGCTGTGTCATAGCGGTACTGTCAGCTTGAGCCATAGCTCGTGACTCGACCGTTCAGGTGAGCGGCGCCAGCATTACTGCTTCAGTTGTCCGGCCAATGAATCCAACGCAGCCTGGACGCCGGGCTGTTCGATGTGGAGTTGTGCCAGGGATTCCAGCCGCTCCAAGGCTTCGGGCGAAGCATCGTCCATCTCGTAGTCCTCTGGCCCCTCAACGCCGCACGAGATCCGATGCGTGCGGCCCGGAGGGGCAAGCGCGCCCGCGATGTATGCAGCGGTCTCTTGCGATCCGTCCATCATCACGCCGATCAGATCACCCCGCTTTACCCATTCGACGGCACCCCACTCCCGTGCGCTGCGCGCGGAGATCGCTTCTTGAGGGCTATCAATGTTGCCAAAGGACGCTACGACGACGTTGGAGGGGTCGAAATCGAATTTGTCCTCACCGGATTGCGTGTCTCTCCGCCGCTTGTGGGCCTCCGCGAGCGCGACAGCGGCTGGGTTATTCGCCCACACGCCCCCATCAATGAGAGCGAACTGTTTATACACCAAGCCGCTCGAATCCCCACCTCGGGAAGGGACGCTCATCCCCATGACGTGGGCCGGGAAGAACGTGGGTGCTGAGCATGACCCTTTGACGAGTTGCCAGGCTTCGACGTCTCGCAACCAAGGCCGCCAACTCTTGAACACCCACGCTCGCCGCTCGATGGTGTCGTACGCGGTCACGAGCACTGGGGTCTCGATTGCGCCAAACTTGATGGGCTGGCGACCCTTTACGAGTTCACCCTGTAGAGCCTCGCCGAGCCCGCCATCGCCGTGCTTTGGACGACTGATACCCTGCGTGAACAGCCGTCCCAGCGAATCGAACGTGCCAGAAGGCCCCGATGGGAAGATGTCCCGTCCCCTCTCGATGTAGAGGCGGATCACCCGGTCGATGTTGATTCCAGAGGCCACGGCAACAGCAAGAATGGATCCCGTTGATGTGCCAGCGATCAGATCGAAGTGCGTACGGAGCGGGCTTCCGAGCTTTCTCTCCAATTCCTTGAGATAGATCGCCGTGGTGAGGCCCAGCATGCCGCCGCCATCGATCGACAAGATGCGCATTCGATTCCCACGCTGCGATGACTTGCCCGTCCCAGAGTCTGCGGACGTATTGCTCTTCTTGGCCATCCTGGTTCTCCATGTCGATCGTTAAGCTCGCATGAGGCTCTATCATTACCCAACGCGTATACATAGGTTCAAGCCATTGCTGTCGCCCGCTATCAGCTTGTATCTGCGGTCCTCCGGATGCGTCGTGCGCCAATGGGCGCCAGGGCCTCAGGGATACCACGACTAGTGGACCATTGCAAGATCGTGAACAAGTCCCTTTGGAACGACCGTGGTCGTGATGTGTACTTGTTAGCGAAGATCACTCGCAGAGATAGGAACGCCCTCTCGCGACCAGTGATAGGTTACCTCGTCGATCACGTTTCCTGACCGGTCCAGCAGTGCGACGATATCGCCGTCGTTGTTCAACGCCATCGCTTGCCCGTCACGGGTGAACGTTCGCTCGTCCCCGGCTTGCAAGACGCCCGACAGCGACCAAGTCCGCCTTGCGGCATCCCGGAGCTTCCAGCCCACGAGCGTAATCGAGCTTGAGCCGACATTGCGCAGCGTGACCGACTCGTTCTGGCTCTCATCGCCAATGGGATCGGGCAGCAGCGAATCGATGACGACTTCATTGCCAGTGCGGCCTCCCGTCCTACCCCCGTTTGCCGACTGTGGGCCCCATGGGTCAGTCGGGAGTCTGCTCTCGATGAGCGTTTCACGATCATCGGGAAGCTCTGGGAAGAAGTCGAGGCCAGTCGCGGCCTCGATGCTGTCGATGGAGGCCAAGTAGTGCGCAGGATTGTCGCGCACGCGATCCTCTTGTCGGACGACGTAGCCGCGAGCCTGAAACAGGCCATCGCCATCAAACCAACCGATGATCTTGTACGTTCCATGCGGCACGGCGACACTGTTGCCAACGAAGTCGATGGGGTCTTCGCGGCCATCACCGTCCTCGTCCTCGTAGACCGGGCCGCTAATCATCCATACGGTATCGATCCCAAGCCCATCGTCGCCAACGATCTCCTGATGGAGTTCCTCGAGGTCGTTCCACGCCTCGCCGTTCATGTCCTTGTGCTGGGGCACGATGTTGCTCATCAGGCACCCGGCGTTGGAGTTGTCCTCTCCCCACGCCTCGTTGTCCTCGTGCCGGGCCATGTGGCCACGTTCCATGTGGGAACGCGAGTACTCATAGTTATCCTTGGCCTGGGCGTACAGCGGTAGCTCCGGGTCGGGGCCGAAGTTGCGTCCGTAGCTGCCGTGACGGAGCCGATCGAGATCTTCACGGCTCCATCGCTGGGCAACCCACGCCGGGACCTTCAGGCGATCGTAGTGGCCAACGACAAATCCCTCGCGGACAAGGACGGAGAGCCCCGGGCGGGTGTCGGTGTCCCCGGAATAGCGGATGTTGTGCCTGGAATCGGTTGGCGTGGGCATCCCCCACACGAAGTGCTTGCTTCGCAGTTTCCACTGGGGCGGCCCGCTTCCGGCCCGCTCGACGCTGGCTGGCTCATCGAGCGGCTGCGCCACCACGAGACCTTGACCGGACAGGAGTACTACAACACAACAGACGAAGCGCAGTCGGAAGCCCATAGCCTTTCTCCGGCTCTATTAAGGATTGCCAGTAGTCCCACCGTCAGTTCGATGCTTCTGTGCGCCCAGCTTTCTCTTGCCCTCGCGGGGGTACTGGCTGGAAAGTGCCGGGGAAACACACGCAACTCATCCACTGAAGCTTGTCGTGCTGCGCTCGTACCCGTTTCTTGATCCATCCATAGGGTGAGAGATTGAGCAAGAATCCGGCCTCTGTTTGGAGGTCGAAGCCATGAATGAGTCGAGATTTACCGAGGATCAGATCGCGTTCGCGTTGCGTCAGGCCGAGGGCAGCGCCGCTGTCCGAGACGTCTGCCGGAAGATGGGCGTCAGCGAGCAGACCTTCTACCGCTGGAAGAAGAAGTTCGCCGGGATGGGCGTGGCCGAGGTGAGTCGGATGAAGGCCCTGGAGGAAGAGAATCGCAAGCTGAAGCAATTGGTGGCCGACCTCAGTCTCGACAAGCACATCCTGCAGGATGCCCTCAAGGGAAAGCTCTGAGGCCTGGTCGTCGTCGCATAACGGTGAAGCGGACACAGTCGGCGTACGGGGTGAGCAAACGCCGGGCGTGCGACGTGCTTCGCGATCCCCGGGCCGCGCATCGCTACGCGAGCGTGAAGAACGATCAGGCCGTGCTTCGAAGTCGGATCAAGGAAATCGCTGGCGTACATGTGACGTGGGGCTACCAGCGGATCTGGATCATGCTGCGTCGGGAGGGCTGGTGTGTGAATCGCAAGCGGGTCTATCGGCTGTATCGCGAAGAGGGCCTCTGCGTCGGTCGGCACAAGCCACGCCGTCATCGGAGCAGCGTGGCGCGGCCGCAGTTGACCAAGTCGACTCACGCCAACGAGAGCTGGTCGATGGACTTCATGTCGGATCAGCTCTTCGATGGCCGCCGATTTCGGCTGCTGACGATCGTGGATGACTTCACACGCGAGAGTCTGGCGATCGAGGTCGGCAGGCCGCCCTCGTAGCCGTAGTCCATTGAACCATAGGTTGGACTTGGTTGATCGGGCTGCGAGTAGACGTGGTCGCCGAGCCCGACGTGTTCGATATCGACGGGCTCGAGGTCGGCCATGAGGATGGCCGTGCCTCCTCCGAAGCACAAGAGACAATTCAGAGCCGCTGCAGCCGCCTTACCGGCCCGGCCACCACCGAGGAGCTTGGTCGCGCCGCGTGCGAGCCAGCCGCCCGGTACGATGGTCGTTAAGATGTCGATAGCCGTCTGGTTGATCATGTCTTGTTCGCTGTCACGCATGTCATTGAGACTATTTTCGCCTTCGTCGGCCATGCCATTGACCCGTCCGTACGAATCCACGGCCTCGTCGGCCTCGATATGGCCGTTGTGATAGTTCTCGCAGATCTTGTTTATCTGCGCTTCCTCGGTCTCCTCGATCATGTCGACGAACTCTTCATCTTCACGTGCGGCTTCGCCGGTGACGATATCAACAAGCTCATTAAACCCGTCAATATACAGAACACCCACGTCCTTCGCGCTGAACAACCCATACGGATCACCGATCACGTTGAGACATACGGGGCCAGCCTGGCTCAGGCGGCTGGCGTGCCCATCCGACAGTTTGCAGGCACGATAGGGCACACGGAGCAGCACACGACCGAGCTCTACGGGAAGCATCATGTCGATTTCCTTGGCGAGGCACGGTCCGCACTGGACACGCTATTCGCTCTCAAAGAGCCGGACTCTGATGAGTGAAGCAGGTCATTGCGAGCGGGATGAGCCAGATCTGCGCCAGAACGTCATCACAAGGCAACGGTTCGAGGGGGACACGTTCACATGATTCCGCTTGCAATCCGCTGTGGCCGGGTGTATACGAGAACGCTCGGGCCTGTAGCTCAGTTGGTTAGAGCGCACCCCTGATAAGGGTTTCAGCCCGCTCCAATCGCCCAGATTTCTCCCATTCCACATCTGCTTCCATCCTTGGTTTTGTGGGCTTCAGACTCTGCTGTGCGCCAATCCGTGCCAGTCAGCCAGGACGTGCCAAGCGTCTCCGGAGAATCATGAACGAAGCAACCGCGTCGGGCCCCTTGTCGCCAAGCATCTTAAAGTCGCGAACCGTGTCGCCGTGTTTTGTGTGACTGATGTGCGAGAAGTCTGATTCGGGGATGGCAGGTTTCATAGCGCTTCCTCCTGTGCCTCCGCTATGGCATTAGTAGGCGATGGCTGTCTTGTGGGAACTGGCACGCCGAGCTGGCTGGCTTGCACTGACACCTCGCCAAGCTGGACTCGCAGCCGCGTACAGAACTGCGAAAAACATCCACAATCAGATTGTTCTGAGAGAACGTCGGTTGCCGGTGGCATGCTGAAGTTCAACGATGTAAAACATTTTTCGCTCGCAGTAAAATAACTCCCAGCGATGCCTATACAAGGACGCCGTGCACCCCTCTTTTAGAAGTGCTGTCACCATGATTATTGATGATGCCGTCACCAACATAGGCACAATTATTATATTGACATCACGGCAGCACTATTGTAATTACACCTTTTGTCTAATAATTATGAAAGGTCGAAATGAATGACTACAAACGAGAAATACCCTCGAACTCTCGCCTATGGGAGCTTGGGACCTCTATCTTACACAATGGAAGCATTGGCACCCAATCACACGACGATTAACTACAAGCAGCTAGATGCATCCGGAGTTCCGCGGCACAGAAAGCTAGAAGACCTTGATATTGAGTCAGTTCGCAAACTGTGCCAACACTTTGCAGCATCTGCCGCACACGCACAACTACACGCGGGTAGGTAGTGCCGAGGTATCTCGGTGCGATTGTGAGTCCTCAGCGGCTTCGCCGAGTATGCGATCGATATCATAGCGAAAGATATCAGAAATTAGATCGCCATCCCGTCTCATGCGTCGCACCATTTCTCGCCACTCTGAAGATGCTCGTATGTCCGCAATCCGAGACATGATACTGGCGATAGCGGTGTCATAGCTCTGATCGCTGAAGGTGTCTTCAACCATTCCGCGTGCATATGCGGGGGGTGCAACGGATTCATGCCGAAGGCGTAGCAGCCTCATCTGTTCGGGCCGTGACAAAGCATACGCTTCCTCGAACAACACCCATGATGACGGTGCATATTGCTTTGGGATCTCTCCTGATCCCGAGATCGCCAGGGTCTCATCCGGTAGATGCACTGATACAACAAGAGGGCATCTACGGAGTAGGCTCAACACCTCATCAAGCAGGGGTTGTCCTAATGACGTCGACACATTGACAGGAAATAGTCCGGCGTCACGCAGGTTTGCGACCAACCGCTTGACAGTAAGAAGATGGCTGCCAGCAATGGACTTTGACGGCTTGGCGTTTGTCGACAGGAATACTGGAACAATACTCGCAGGAAGCGGGGCGACAGCAAGTGAATCCATTATTCCTTTGATGTCCAGCGTAGAAGTGGTCTTCGCCCATTCTGTCAGTTGTGAGCCGATTGTACTTCGAATGGACTCGGTTGTGCGACCGGCTTCGCATCTAGCGGTGTCTCCGACTAACGCGAGGCGTACGGTCTCGGACTGCTCACCATCGCTCTGCGTCTTTTCCATGAGATGCTGTTCAAGATGGAATAGGTTTAGGCACAAAGGGGCATCACCAAAACGTGTTAGTAGGCTATTTAGTGTGCCGGCAAAAACAGACTTGGGATGCGAAGGCTTCGATTCAGCTTCAGGACTAAGTGATGAAGCGTTCGCAGCAGGGAGGGTAAGTTGCTTAAACTCGAAAGAGATGCGGTGAATTTCTCGCTCTGGCACAAGCCACAAGCGAAGATAGCATTCTTCTACATTGACCGTGACAGCGGCCGATGATACTGCAGATTGAGAAAAGGCACAATGCGATAGTAGTTGATCATAGGCAGAGCACTTTGGATCCAAGTCTAAGTTCAAGGAGGAGCTGGCAATTGGTGCATAAAACGGCTGAGTGTCCTTAGTGCGTGCCGCTGAAAAGCATCGGAGGAATGATAACGGCACAACATGAACTGGGGCTAAGGAAGTAGAGTCTGGAGGATTGCCAAGAAGATCAGACTGAAGTAGTACACTTGCCTCACTCAGTGCGTCATACAGGTCCCTGCGAATATCTGAGCCGTCAGGGAGTCTGTCTGAAGCCGACCATACCACAGCATGGACGGCTAAGGCTCCCTGTAATGTGCACGCACTGGCATGGAGAAGTAGTATTTCCAAGCCTTGTTCAGCCAATGCGCCGCACGCACGGGCCAGGCTATTACGACGATCTGACGTGATGAAGTAGATGCGATAGCACTCAGGCCAGTATTCCGCCGGAATCGGTGAAAGTACGATGCTGTTGTCCGTAAATTCGTGTCCATCAGCACCCCGGATATGATCTTGTGTGTGCTGACCATGTAGAGTACACGTAGCAGAAAGGCGAAGATGTTGTCGTACATCCTGTGACAGGATGACGCGCTTGTGGTTTAGCGGCAGTAGATATGATTGTTGCATTGTGGGTCTCGCTGTGAGTCAATGTGGAGCGGCCTATGCAATCGACATCAGCTATGGTGTGGCCATTCGGTCTTGGCGAGTGTGTAGCCACTTCCCCGCCCCTGGCACGACAAACCCCTTGGCCTTCCTTGGCGAGGCCTTCCCTTTTAATGCTTCGGTAAACATCTCCGATTCGATCTGGCTATCGATCGCGTCGAGCAGCTTCTGGCGATGATGACTCCGCTCGATGAGGCACTTGCCAAACAACGCACATGCGGCCACGAGCAGGTACTGCCCAAGCAGTTGCTGTCCGCTGGCCACCGCGAATAACCCCACGGTGATCACGATGCCCGGCTCGATCAGCAGGAACAACGAGCCCCGGCTAGGTGCGATCCACGTGAGCGGTGCCCAGGGCACCCCCGACGACTTGCTGTGCCACTTCTGGCCGAGTTGGTTGCGGACCTGGATCCACACGATGTGCAGGGCACCTACTGCCAAGAACGTGTACCCGAAGTAGAGCAGGGCCTTGGCACCGTCCTGGTAGTCCCCGTAGGCGATGTAGATCAGGTAGATCCAGCCGAACCCCAGCAGGGCCGCTATCGGCTTGAGGTATCGCTCGCCGAAGTCGTAGCGGAGGAAGACCTCGACGCTGATGCTGAACGAGAGCAGGGCGAACTGGCCGATGTTGTAGAGGAGCTGCGCGTAGACCTTGACCTGGTCTCGGATGAACTTCGCGTCGGCCTCGGCCTGCTGCCACTCCTTGAACA